>SDBU01003440.1_pt1 | contig 20116 bp, 16 predicted proteins | sample 2277071 | NCBI WGS metagenome assembly SDBU01 (sample SAMN10397929, study PRJNA504765) | marine sediment metagenome | isolation source: marine sediment core GS08_GC12, 126 cmbsf | place: Arctic Ocean: Gakkel Ridge, Loki's castle | collected 2008
CAAAACCAAATTTGTCATTCCGAGCGCAGCCGAGGAATCTATTCAAATAATCCCGCGAAGCGGTTCCTCATTTTGAAGTCAGGTTTTGTTAGAGCCTCTAAATCAGACTGTAATTGTAGCACAGATTCAAGCGTATTTCAAGAGCTAAAGCAACACAAAAACAGGCCAAAATATGACAATATAAGGCCAAAAACTCAAATGTCTATCACAAAATCAGGTTTTTGTTGTCCGCAGGATGGCCAGGCCCAAAAGCACGAGATTGACCCGATAAGCTGTGGAGTACTCATCTCAGACCCGTATCAATAAGAAAGGGCCGTAAGTTTTAAGCTCACAGCACTTCAAATCAATAGTTGCATCACAGTTAAGTTATCATTCGGCCCCGTTAAGCCAATTCCCGGGCGCGCAAAATCCGCCTCAGGCGGACCCGGGCCGGGACCGGCCGGTGAGTGGCTCGGCCTGGCCCAACCAACCCACCGGCCGATTGGTACTCTCTCAGCTCATCAAAAGTCGCCGTTGCCGACATTAGCGCCAGGCGATGCCCTTGCCATCCGTGTTACGCGTCAGGTTCTCGCCGTGGTTATAAATCGGGTGTCCAGGCGGGGTTCCAGTCCACGGGATAACCCTCATCTAGTCTCTTGGTATTTGTTATGTTGGTCAAATCCGAGCCGTCAGGGCGGATGCGGAAAATGTCCCAATCGTTCGTCCCCTCGCACCGGGTGCTGAATGCGATCCACTCCCCGTCGGGAGACCAGGTGGCTACTGTATTGCTTCCGGTTTCGACCAGCAACTTTTCTTCCGTCGTCCCATCGGCTCGTATGACCCAAATATCGGTGACATCCCGAGTTGATACGATGAATTCGCCATTCGGCGACCACGCTGGCTGCGCCCGCCAAACCGATTGGTTGGTCAGGTTCATGGGCGTACCTGGAATTAGGTCACCGTTTGCGTCAATAGAGATATCCAACAGCCATATGTCGTTGTGACCCGCAACGAAAGCAAGCTTGCCCTGATAGCCCTCAATATAAGGATCAAGATCCGGCGAAAATGATGGAGCCTTGACTGACAACGGTCGTCCATCCCGTATAACCAGACTTCCTTGCGTGAGGGGCTCGAGTACTCCGGTTGCCACGTCCAAAACCCAGAAGGTATACCCATAGTTGGCATCGTATGCATTTTGTCCTCCCCCAAACACGACCTTGCTGCCGTCAGGCGACCAGGCTATCTTGCCGAACCAATCGTAGGGAACAGGACCATCCCAATCGTCAAAAGAACGAATGTACGTGAGTTCTGAGCCATCGGGCCGGATGGTGTAGAGGTCAACCCAGATTAAACCGCGGTCGGGCGCTTGCCAGAAGGCGATCTTGCTTCCGTCTGGTGACCAGGCAGGAGTCTTGTCCGCTGCCCTACTTTTGGGATTGGTCAGAAGTGCTTTCTGGGAACCGTCAACTGTGATCAGGCGCAGGTCCCTCATGTGGCGGGTCGGACAAACAAGAGCGGGGTTAGTCATCGGCTCCTTGCCGCCTCTGGGCGGTTTGTCTTCTTGGCCGGGCGGTTTGTCAGGCTTTACCGCCCAGGCGGTCAGGGCAAGTCCCGACGCCAGCACCGCCGTGGCTATCAACAAGATGCCCAGATTTCGTTTTGTTTGCTTGTTACACAACATTTGTAATTCTCCTAAAAAAGGTTTTACTATACGTGGCGCAGGCGAACGCCGCCCGCCGCCAGAGTTTCTCAATCCCTTGCCGTCAGTTCAGTCCCTTCGATTATCTACAACGTTTTTCCCATAGGCACTACCTCCCAACTTGTTTTGGTTTTTGGTTTGCGGTATAATTACAATAACCTCGGCTCGGGCGCGCAAACCAAACGCCTAGGTCGGGCCCGGCCTGGCCGAACCAACCCACCGGCCGATTGGTACTCTCTCAGCTCATCACAAGTCGCCGTTGCCGACATTATCGCCAGGCGATGCCCCTGCAACTGGCATCCGTGTGACGCGTCAGGTTCTTTGCTCCTTCACCATCGGCCCTTACCCGGTAGACATCAGTCGTCAACCGAAAGCCTTTGTAGATGGAAGAGGTGTAGAGCAGGTGGCTGCCGGTGGGCGACCAGCCACTAACCCACACCCCCCCCAACCCCCCCAACCACTTGGATACGTCGTATTCGACGATGATCTGCCGGTCCATCCCGTCGATATTGATAGTGTTGATGTTATTTTGTGACATAAAGGCGATCTTGGTCCCGTCGGGCGACCAGTACGGGTCGTACGGGAAGCGCCCGTCGGGGACCAGTAGTTGGTCCATCAGACCTGTCTGCAGGTTGGCAATGAACAGTCCACGCAGATTCATTTCATCAATATCCGGGTCATAATCCCAGGCATCATAGACAATCCTGGTTCCATCCGGTGCCCAATCGAACGTGCTGATGTCAGGGTCAAACCAAAATCCTAACGGCCCTGGATGCGGAGTCGGGATAACGCCTCCCTCCACGAGCAGCTCCGGCGCAAGCAGTTGATCCTTTACATTGCCGTTCTCGTGGAATTCAATCGCGGCTGCGTAGATGCCGGCCTCGACGACGACGTTCCCTTCCCAACGCTGGGCAATAAAGGAAACCAGGCCATCCACCTTGGGGCCGTCCGAGTTCCAGGCATCCACCGCCCAGACAATATCCTGTCGCCGATGGTCCAGGTCGGGGTCATCGGTCAGTTGTACGATGACGTTCCCATCGTCGCGGACGGCGAACAGTTCGCAGCGCGTGGGGTAGCCATCGGGATAGGCTCCGTCAACTATTCGCCATTGTAGGAACCAGCGGTGCTCGCCATAAAGTTCGCTGCTGGGCATAGTGTTGCGAGTAAAGGAGTCGTTCCAGTAGATGCCCAAAGGGGTCTTGTCCTCGCCGTCGGGGTTCATGCTATAAATCTGACTATCGAGGTAAAAGTAGATGGTGCCGGTCAGGGTTTCACCGCCCCCGCCTCCGGGCGGCTTGTCAGGCTTCTTCGCCCAGGCGGTCAGGGCAAGTCCTGACGCCAGCACCGCCGTGGCTATCAACAAGACAGTTAGATTTCGTTTTGTTTGCTTGTTACATAACATTTGTAATTCTCCTAAAAAAGGTTTTGCTGTACGTGGCGCGGGCGACCGCCGCCCGCACTAAAAGTTTCTCAATCCCTTGCCGTCAATTCAGTCCCTTTGGTTGGGTACAACGTTTTTCCCATAGGCACTACCTCCCAACTTGTTTTGGTTTTTGGTTTGCGGTATAATTAAATGACCTCGGCTCGGGCGCGCAAACCTAAGTCGTCCGGGTCGGGCCAGGCCGGTAAGTTCCTGCTTGACGGCTAAGACTTACCGGCCACTTTTCTTTTCAAACTATTTCGCGAAGCTTGCCCCAGCAAAGCTAAGGGGGCGATTCCTCAACTCAAAACTAAACACTAAAAACTCAAAACTACTTTTCCACCTCCTTTCCATCTGTCGGCTCCGACACGCCCAACAGTTCGGCCGCTTCGGCGCGGAAGCGGGCAAGCTCGCCATTGCCCGGCTGGTTTTGCTCCATCCACTCGACAGCCCGGTCGTACCATTGGCATGCCTCACCCTTGTTACCCAACTGCCAGTGGGCCATGGCCAGGAAGAAGAAGTCAAAACTGTCTTGGTCGGAGGAGCCCAACTCTATCGATTTGTCTAACGCCTCAATCGCTTCTTTCCAATGACCCGCACGGTAGTGCGCCACGCCCAATGTGTTACAGAAGGTTGCTTCCGCTGGCGCCGCTTCCACCGCTTTCTGGGCCAATTCCACCGCTCTGGCGGGGTCACGCAGCTTAACATCAGGGTTTGTAGCCAGGATCCAGGCGAGATTGTTATTTGACTCGGGTTGATTCGAGTCCGGATACTTCGGATCCAGTTCTTGAGCTTTCCCGAAAGCCTCTAATGCCTCTTGGAATCGGTAGCCGAGCGACGCATCCCAGACCCTGACCGTCCCATCCTTGCTCACTGCAGCGAGGCGTTTGCCGTCAGAGCTCCACGCAACCGATCGCACTATCTGGCTGTGCCCACGAAGCGTCAGGAGTTCCTGCCCCGTCGCCGCGTCCCACACCTTGACCGTTTGGTCAGTACTTCCCGAGACAAGGCGTCTGCCATCCGGGCTCCACGCTACAGAAAAAATAGCGCCGGTGTGTCCTCGCAGAGACAGCAACTCACAGCCCTTATCTGTATCCCACACCTTGACTATCTGGTCCCAGCCACCCGAGGCCAAACGCTTACTATCCGGGCTCCAGGTGACCGAGGCAATCCATCTTCCAAGGCGGTGGCCGCGAAAAGTGAGGAGATTCTTCCCTGTTGCCGCATCCCAGATCATGACTAATCCATCCCACCCTGCAGAAGCAAGCTGTTTCCCATCAGGGCTCCAACTAACTGCCCAGATATTTTCGATGTGTCCGCGCAACGAGAGGACTGTTTTTTTGGTCGATAAGTCCCAGATTTTGATCGTCTTCCCACAAGCAATTGCCAGAAACCGGCTATCAGGGCTCCAGTTCGTACGGCAACCAACAGGCGCAGTGGCCATTTCTTTCCCAGTTTCTACATCCCAGATTTTGACTTTTTGTCCTATATCTTCATACTTTAAGCCCGATGCTAACCACTTTCCGTTTGGACTCCAAGTCACCCATTGGCCGTCCTCGGGCTGGGTATGCCATGAGCGGACCTCATGGCCCGTGCCAAGGTTCCATATTTTGACTTCTCCGCCACCAGCCGAGACCAGAAGATTCCCTTTCGGGCTCCATGTAACCCTTTTAGCTTCTGTGTGATCAAGCGTCAACGTACGCTGGTCAGCACATGCGTCCCAGACCTTCACCGTGTGATCAGTGCCACCGGATGCCAGGCGCTTACCGTCGTGGCTCCAGGCCACTGATGTCACCCAGCCCGTGTGTCCTCGAAGGGCCAGAACCTCTTGCCCTGTGTTCGCATCCCAAATTCGGATTCTTTGGCTCCTGGTTGCCGAAGCTATCTGCTTGCCGTCCGGACTCCAGACGACCGCTTCGACTCCAGCGTCGTGCTGAATGCTAAGTATCATCTTCCCCGTGTCTGCTTCCCATATCTTAACCCTGGGGGAAGCATAACCGCCTGTGGTTAGCCGGATCCCGTCCGGGCTCCAGGCGACCGCCCAAAGGTCAATGTTTTGGGCGCGCCACGAGAGGATATCTTGCCCCGTGCGAACCTCCCAGATTTTCACCCAGCCATTGTCGGTGCCAGTAGCGAGATGCTTGCCGTCCGGGCTCCACGATATCGAACGCAGTTGACTGATGTGGCCGCGAAGTGTCAAGAGTTCCCTTCCCGTTGCTGCGTCCCAGACCTTGATTGTTTTGTCACCATCACTTCCTGATGCAATGCGACTACCGTCCGGGCTCCACGCTATCGAAGACACTCCACCGGTGTGGCCGCGAAGTACAGAAAGCTCCTCGCCGGTAGTCGCATCCCATAGTCTGACAGCTTTGTCTCCGCTTCCTGTGGCAATGAACTTGCCATCGGGGCTCCATGCCACAACAACACGGCCAGTATGACCAGTAAGTGTCAGTTGCTCCTTCCCTGAAGTGGCATCCCACACCTTGACGGTGCTATCAGAACTGCTCGACGCAATACGCTGACCATCCGGGCTCCAGACTACTGATCTAACCGAAGTATTGTGGCCTCGCAAAGTCAACAAGTCCTTATGGCAGAGGGAAAGCAGGTAATACCACTCCCAGCCGCGCAGGTCAGCCTGGCCGGGTTTAGGTAAATACTCCTCAAGCATCTCCTTCAGTGTGATGATTTGGCCCGCTTCCCAATACTGCGGGGCCAAGCGCATCTGAGCAACGTAAAGATTTTGGTAGGCGGCGTCGCGCTGCCGGACGGCTTCCTCCTGTTGTTCTTGGGCTACCTTCCGGGCTGTGACTTCTTCGGCTTGTGCCTTTTTTGCAAGCTGAGCTGCTTGTTGTTCTCGTTCCAGTGCCTCCTGCGTCCTGGCCTGCTCCCGGGAGATCATCCAGGTGCTCACCGATAAGACAGACAGAGCAACCAGCACAACGAGCGCAACCAGACAGCCGACCATTACGCCGACACGATTCCGCCGAATGAACTTACGCAATCTGTAAGAAACGCTCGGTGCGGCGGCCTGCACCGGTTCGCTGTTGAGATGCCGTCCGACATCAGCCGCCAATTCAATTACTGTATCGTACCGGCGGGTACGGTCCTTCTCCAAAGACTTCATTACAATCCAGTCCAAGTCGCCACGTACCAACTTTTGCAGCAAATCCGGGCTGGTTTTGCGGTGTTCGGCAATGTCGGTCAATTCCTCCCCCAGCGTGCTTAACTTAGTGGACGGCTTGTCAGGCTCTTCTTCGCGGATAATCCGCTGCATCTCAAGGTAGCCTGCTTCACGAAGCTGCTCTTCGCTAAAGGGTGTAGCTGCTGTCAGTAGCTCATATAGCAGCACACCGAGCGAATAAATATCCGTCCGGGTGTCCACATCCAGGCCGCTCATCTCAGCCTGCTCAGGACTCATATAAGCGGGCGTTCCAATCATTTGAGCGTATCGTGTAAAGAGCGTTTTTTCGGTAAGTTTTTGGCCTGTCGCCTTAGCGATGCCAAAATCGATAACCTTTGGCACTGGTTTGCCATCATGCAGCGTTACCATAACGTTAGAAGGCTTGATATCGCGGTGGATAATACCCTTTTGGTGTGCATGTTGAACAGCGTTACATACCTGCACAAACAAGTCCAGCCGTTCCTTAGTATCCAGCTTGTTCTTGTCGCAGTATTTGGAGATGGACACGCCTCGGACCAGTTCCATAACGAAGTACGGCCGGCCTGTTTCAGTTGTGCCGGCATCAAATACTTTGGCAATATTGGGATGATCCATCACGGCCAGTGCCTGACGCTCGACCTCAAAGCGGGCAATAACCGACTTGGTATCCATGCCCAATTTGATGATTTTAAGGGCCACCCTGCGACGAAGCGGTTTTTCCTGCTCAGCCATATAGACAACAGCCATTCCACCTTCACCAATCTGCTCCAGAAGTTTGTAATTGCCGATGGTCGTACCCGGCCCTTCGGTAAGAGGGGAAGTATCCAGTGTCACAGCCGGGTCAAAAGGTGGAACTTCGAGAAAATCTCCTGCTTTATCATGGGCCTGGAGCAGCCCTTCAACAGAGGCACGTAGCTTTGAATCATCACCACAGGCAGAATCTAAGTAAGCTGAGCGTTCTTTCTTGTTTTTCTTCTCAAGTGCAAGATGATATATTGCCTCAATGCGTTTATTTTCATTAGCCATCGTCGGACTCCACTTTTCTATCCATAATATAGTGCGCTATCTGGTTCAGAAATGTATCACAGAAAAAGGCAAATAAAGCACAAATCTAAAAAAAATGAACGTATGGTGCCTTAATCGCCTTTGCTGATCTCTTGGAAAAGCCAGGAGCGGGCGTAGGACCAGTGACGATTTGCTGTGGCAATAGAGATTTTGAGAATCTCGGCTGCCTGACTGTTGGTCAAGCCTGCAAAATAGCGAAGTTTGACTATGCCGGCCTTTTCAGGATCATCGGCTTCAAGTTTTGCAAGTGCTTCATCGAGGGCCACCAGATCAACGTCTGGTTCACCAGCGGTGATTGCCACTTCGTCCAGGGCCAATCTTTCCCTCTTGCCACCACGCTTTAGCCGTTTTTTCCGACGTGCATTCTCAACCAGAATCCTTCTCATTGCCTCGGCAGCAGCTTTGAAAAAATGTCCCCTGCTGTTCCAATTCTGGTCTGCTCCCTCAAGCAGGCGAATATATGCCTCGTGGACTAATGCTGTTGCCTGAAGTGTCTGACCTGGCCGTTCCTGCGTCATCTTCTGAGCAGCCAAAAGACGTAGTTCTTCATACACCAACGGTAGCAATTTCTCCGAAGCCTGAGTGTCCCCTTGCTCAATTGCGTTCAAAATACGCGTGACATTACTCATCTCTGTCCCCAAAATCAGGCTTTTGCGCTCGAGAGCCTCGCTCGCTTTATGGCAATTCAGGGGGAGTGCTAAAATAACCGCATTTTAGCTATTCTCCCCCCGGATAGCCCAAAATATCTCAGTGTTCATACTATACCGGCAGACTTCCCCATTTTCAAGAAACAAATGATTTTTGTTAGCCCCCCTTATGATGCACCTTTGGCACTAAATGTGGAATGGAAAACGCAGCAAAAAGACCGTGACATAAAGGCCGCGTAGAACCCCGGCAAAATCGAATGAAATTTCCGGCTTAGAGGTTCTAAGTTTTTTAACCAGGATTTACAGTCTTCGGCTCAGGCAGGACTAATTCTGTAACTATCGCCCCCACGGTTGAAAGCATAGCGAAGATGAACACCCGCAAGGCGCAAGCCTTTGCAATATCAACAGCAGCCATTCTCTGAACGAGCGTAGCGGAGACGGCTGGATAAAGCACTCCGAGTGTGATACCGCAGATAGTCGCAGCCACAATCCGTTTCCACAACTTTGCCCCGCCGCAACCTAATGTGACCAATGCTCCACAAGCTAATGGCACCAGCGCCGCAAGGTACCAAATATCTCTCAAACCCGGCAGGTTCCCGACATTGTTAAGATAATTGTAGTCGACAGAGACGAGACCGAATGCCGCGACAACAGCCAAGAAACCCACGTGCCAATATCGTGGCTTTATGGATGCCCTTAACTCGGCCCGCCTGCGCATCCTGCGCCGAATTGTCAACGGCCAGTTATAGAACAGCCGGAATACCCAATGCTCCAGCAATGCTCCTGTCTCGCCGAACACCGGAACAATATGCACCGCTTCGGTCGACCAGTGAGCAGCCATAAATCTCGCCAGCGCGGGATAGCGATACGTCATCTGAATCGGAAATGCCAGGTAGCCGATATACTTCACGAAGCTTAAAAAGACTGCGATATTGTAATTCTTAAAGTCCCGGTCGTATATTGCAATTCCAACGGCCCACAGTCCTCTGCAAATTGAACCCGGCGAAATCGGGGTTACCTGGAACAGCACGAGTATCCCCCCGGCCACGAGTTTGCTGCCGGTCTTTTGGTAATATATCCAGGCTACGATGACTGAGACAATCTGGGTTATTGGCAGAGTCAATAAGTGGACGACGAGGCTGATAAGATAGCGCTGGATGTAGCGTTCATTCAGTTGTGAAAGGATAATTTCGGTGTCCTCCTTGGTCAGGATATGTTTTTTGCTGCCCTCGGCCACCATATCCCGCATCCACTGCTCGCGAAGTTTGGTGCTAAAATAAAGTTTTATTGGCCGAGCAAAAATGTAGTGAAGCTTATCCTTAAAGAACGCCCGGTCGGTCAAAAATCTGTGCAGGCCAGCCGGCAAAATCGACAGTGGCAAATGACATAAGAACCGTCCAAAAGAGTCGGCGACATTCTGTGCGTGCTTTTCATCGAGGTGTCCTGCCCTATGCCAGACGATGACTTTTTCTGCGATCCTGGCCTGGATTGCTCTTATAAGATACCCGCTGCTTGTCAGCATCGCTTTGTAATGGCTGCGCCAGTCCGGCCGGGCCCAAATCCGCCGGGCAAGCTTGCCCAAAAACGGTATCACGCCCATCACGTAAAACAATAGGATTGACAGCTTGCAGTTTCGTATTTTTTGTTCGTGCGGTTCATCGACAAGGTTTCGCACTTTCCATCCGGTGACCGCGCTGTCGAACATGGTCGACCAGAGGCGCGGGCTGTAGAGCAGGCGAAGGTGATTGTGCGTAATATCCGGAACCGAATCCCGATAGATACGCTCAGCCGATTTCAACTCTTCGAGCATTTGGCCCATATCGCCAAACTCTTCGCTGTTTGCCTCGATGAATCGCTGAAGTTTTCTGGTACTTCCCTTGTCAAACTGAACCAGAGAACCTCGCATAAGTCCCTTGATTATCAGCTTGAAATCGGCCGGGCTCATCGGCAAAAAAGGCAGCAAGGCCAGACCGGCCCGGAAATCGACCGCGACCAGCCCGCCGGATGGGTCGTCTTCGGTTTCTTTACGTTTGAGGCAGTTCGGTTGGCTCTTGCATGTCCACCATTCATACTGCCGAGCAAACTCATACGCCCCCATATCATTTAACAGTTTTACAAAGTCGCGCATGAACCTGCGTTTGGCCCGGTATTCGGGCGAGCCGAGTCCGCCAGTAGCGGATTCATCAACCGTCTTGCCCCGCCGCCATCGCTTCAATAAGTCCAGTCTCTCGTCGACTTCCAGCTGCCAGGTGCGCCCGTCGACCCATTCGCTCAACTCCCCACAGCTTCCCAGTTGGCTATCCACGAACGTAGCGTGAATATCTACGACGGCACGTTCATCGCCGAATCGGATTTTTGCCCCGCGCCGGATGAATTTTTGCCAGAGCGCCCCGACCCTCGCCGCCGCCGGGTTGACCTGAAGCTGAAACGGCCCCTGGAAACCAACCCAGTACAGCAGGTTGCGAAACAGACGGGAAAAAGATGAGGGTGGAATGAGGATTTTCATCGCGTAGACCCGGCCGACGGCAAGGCCCTCGAACGGCTCATCATCGGCCTCGATGTCCAATATTTTTATGCGATAGACCTGCCCGGCGAACCCTCCGCCCACAAAATCCTCAATAGTTAGATGCACACGCGCTGTGGCCGCCTGCCCGACCCCTGTTACGTCGTAGACGAGCTCATCGCCGGGTTCGTAACGGGCAATCCGCATGGGCCGATGCAGCCGGGCATCGTGGAATTTCTTTTCAAGCTGTTTACAAACTTCAACGCAATATTCTGCCGCCATCTTTGTTCCTGAAACTAAGCGCCGGAGTCGGCAATCCAAAACCGGTAGCAAACCAGCACAACTATCGCCGCGAAGACAGCCGCTAATAAATCGTCGGCCAGAACGCCCCAGCCTTTGGGCAATTTTTCGAGTTTACGGATGGGCCAGGGTTTGAAGATGTCGAATAATCTAAAGAACAAGAAACCGAGGACAGTTGTGATGAAGATTTGCCTGGTAGAGATATCGGCTGTGATGAAAAAAGTAATAGCCAAAAATGTCAGCGCCTGGCCGGCCAGCTCATCGGCAACAACCTGGCGCGGGTCGGGTTTGCGAGTTGCTGCGATTATGGCGGGGGCGAATATGACACAGATAACGGAGCCGGCAAGAACGAGAACCGCCATTGTGATTGCTATCGGCACAGCCGATACGCCGAAATGGCACATCGCCGCAAAGATTATTGCCGGCGGCAGAGAGCCCCACGTACCCGGACAAAGCGGCAGCCAGCCAAGACCAAAACACGATGTGAGCATTCTTTTCATAGTTGCCGAAGGTTAACTTACCGCGCCTGTTAAGTCAAAGACTATTAGGCGGTGTTTGGGAAGTTCAGGCAGGCAAATTCCCCATGATATTTCATCGCCGCCCGGTCGTAGGCCCTGGCCGCCTCGATTTCATCCCGGAAGTTGCCCAAGAATATTTTCTTATTCTTTAACGTTATACCGGCCTGCCATTTGCGATGCCTCTTTACCCAGGAAACACCCTTGTATTTCGAACTGGTTGAATTTGGGAATTTCTTCCTGTTGCATAAATTCTGGGCCTTCGTGGCGGCCCTTAGGTTGGTGCTTCTATTGTCCATAGCATCGTGGTTGATATGGTCGACCACCATGCCTTCAGGGACTTTGATAACCATCCGGTGCATGTAAACAAGGGTCTGTTTTTTTGCTTTTCCCGTCGGCACACGTCTTCGAGCGTAAAAGTAGTTTTTGCCTTTGAATGCAAGCCATTCGTATTTTCGCAGGCGTTCGTAATCGCCCGGGTCGACCTTTGCGTATTTAGGCTGGGCCATTGGAATCAGCCGAAACGCGTAGCCATAGCGCATCCGACGATACAAAAGCACCAGCCAAACACCCAAACGCAAAAGCTGCCCTGCGATTATGATAATGATCCTGATGACCTTACCCCCTTGTCCGCATCCCGAATCCCTGCGAAAATCACCTGTCATTCCTGCGAAAGCAGGAATCCATTTTGAACCTTTCGATTTCGGTCATTTGTGCTTGTTTAGAATTCTTGTCCGCCGTAGTCTTGACGTAGGCGGATCGATATTAGTATTTCGCTTTTCTTTTTGTCGGAGGCAAAAAGTAGCCCCTCTATAATTGGACGAATGTGCGCGTTTGATGCGAAATTCGGTGTGTTAAAAAACAGAGCCGGAAGCGTAAGCGCCCGGTTATAAAGGGGTTAAAATTTTTTTATTTTTCCCCGATTTTGTCGCTAAGTATGTTCACTTTTGATTGATTTTCGACCCGGATTGGCGTCATCCCGACCGTAGCGGAGGGATCTATTAAAATTAACGCCGGCCTTTGCCCGGCCTCAACTGTCGAGTCACCAGCGACGAGCGACGAATTTACGATAGACAAAGCCTTTTTGGCTTGCTAAATTGGGCCCATTAAAGAATGCAGATATCAGGGAGGCCGCCCTTAAATGTTTGTCGTTCCCTGCATTCGAAGGTATTATGAACAAAATGATGGACAGTTGCGATGAAAAATTCGGGGAAGGTATTCCAGAATTTGATGCTAAATGTAAAAAATTACAGAAGATTGTAGATGCTTGTGCAGATTCTGAATCTGGAAATAGTGAAAAGGGGAAGGAAAAATGACTTTCGGACAAAGGTTACTTAATATCCTCAAGGTGATTGTAGGGAAACGAGTTACGTGGTATATGTTGGGCATTGCTACGATTCCCATTATTGTTTTTATTTTGATTATGATAGGAGTAAAGCCCTCAGCAAGTGAGGCCGATAAACTTATCTCGAAGTGGAACATTTTTGAACAGGAGGATGGAAGATTGTTATTGCATATCACCGGTAATGACAACATTTGTTTCATAGTTGGAGTTAAATGCAATCCGGAAAATGGTCTATTGGAAGAAATTGGTGTTACTAATGGACGGAGTGAACAATGTGCTTTTCGTAGCGGATTTGACCAGAATCATGAGAATCATCTATTAGACTCAAATGATATTCCTGGCAGTGATAATGCGGCCATTGTTTTCCCTTGCTTTGCGTACAGAACAAAAGGGAGTTACGGAGTTCCAATGGCTTCATACGGAATTATAGACCACGGGATACTTTGGCGTGATTGCAATGCAGATAGCATATTTGATCGGAAAATGGACTACATAAAACGTCTTATGGAGATTAACGTCGAGGACAGATGGGTAAAAGGCACTGGTAGAGATCGGGTAGTTACAGATGAAGGGGTGTACAAATTTAACGCGTCATCAGGAAAATGGGAAATAGTAGACCCTAACGCGTCCCTTAATCGATAAATCTATAGCGAAACCATATACTTGTTTGCACACGCGGAATCATTCAATGAAAGAGGTTGAGCGGAAAAGCAATAAGCAGCGGGGAAAGGAAATGAAGCTTAAAGTTAAATCTGGAAACACTGCAAACAAGAGGCCTCTCCTAAGATATTTTCCTCTTATCCTCTTAGGATTATGTATCACCCTTGAATGTATTTTCCAAGTGGTGCCGCTATTTGGACGGCTTAAGGGTTTATCTCTGTTGTACATCTGGCCTTTTGGTTTGTTGATTTGGTTGCTTTATTGGGTACGTCTCCATCCAGGTGCAATCCTAAACTTCAGTTACCTTGTATTAGCTTTTGTTTTTTGTGTCTTTGCAAATGCTGTCATCACACCAAAAATTCTCAAGCCCTTGGGAATACCTTGGTATACCAGTCATATTGTCTTGCTAAGTGTTTTTGTCGTATTGCTGCTTATCCAGTTGGTGGTGAAGGGAAGAATTAAGTTAAAGTAAAGGTTATAAAACTCTGTCAGATTAATAGTTTGGCCAAGTTAGAAAGCAAACAACCGATCAGAGTCGAGGGCAGGCCCTCTTAGAGTATAAGGCACTCTAAACAAGGGGGCAGAGGGCTAACAGAGGCGATGAGTCGAGTTTTTTCCGTATGTATTTCTCCGAAACGAATCAACTCTTTGGAAAAGGGGATTTGACAGGCCAACCAAAAGACAGATAATATCCGTGTTGGTAACTCAGTAAGCAAAACAGGCGGTTTAGTATGGGCAGAGCGTTTAAGCACAATGTTATTGCAGTTGTTTATGACTTTGACGGCACGCTGACCCCCCAGCCAATGCAGGAATACACAATTCTACCGGAAATCGGCATCAAGGACGGAAAGAAGTTCTGGAAGCAGGTAAACGAAGAGTCAACGCGAACAAATGGTGAAGCGATTGTTGCTTACATGCGCTTGATGCTTGAAAAATCCAAATCCAGGCGATTTCCAGTTACCGCGGAAAGATTAAAAAAATTGGCTAAAAACATCAATTACTTCCCGGGTGTCCAAACTTATTTTAAACGGATAAATAATTATGTTAAAAAGCAATTTGGTCGCGGTATAGAAGTCAGGCATTACGTAATTTCAGCGGGCTTAAAGGAGATAATCTCAGGAACAAGCATAGCCAGGTATTTTTATAAAGTATTTGCTTCAGAATATTATTACAACGAGTATGGAGCGGCAACTTTCCCGAATGTAGTAGTGAATGACACTCTAAAAACCCAGTTCATTTTCAGAATTAACAAAGGCAAAGAAAACCTGAGTGAAAACATCAATCTTCATATGCCTATGCATCTGCGGCCCATACCTTTTCAGAACATCCTGTATATCGGCGATGGGCTGACAGACGTGCCTTGTATGACAGTAATTAGAAAAAATGGTGGGTCTGCTATTGCAGTTTATAAGCCTTACAGCTCTGGGGGTAAGCAGATATGCAAACAGTTATTGAAAGCCGAAAGAGTGGATTTTATCGCTAAGGCGGATTATAAGAGTGGAACTGAGCTTGACCGCTTGATAAAATTATTGTTAGGTAATATTGTTGAAGGGATTCGATATGGGAGAGAATCCTTTAGGCAATCGGAAAAATATCGTTCATAAGGAGAATAATCACCGATGAGGCATCGAACTGCTACACAGCTTCATGCAAGTTTATATATGGAAGAATGCCTTACGGCTAAAAAAGAAAAAGGCAGTTGTAGCCCTGGCAAAGACGCAAAAGCCAAAACTAAAAGAATGTCAAAAGCTGTAGTTGCCGGAACCATCAAAAAGAAAAAGTAGAATTCATATAGTAAGCTGCAGGGGCGTTAGACATTATAAACCGGGGAGGTTGTGTTCTTTGCTAACCTTTTTTAATAATTCAAGAAGCTCGGTCATACTCTGGCTGACGACGTCGGTATCGCTACATACGGCCATAAAGTTTGTATCGCCGTCCCACCGCGGAACGAGATGTATGTGTAGATGGCCGGGCAGGCCCGCACCGGCGCATCGGCCGAAGTTCATCCCGATATTAAAACCGTGAGGTTCTATCGTCAGCGACAGTGCTTTTTGGCATTCGCGGACCAGCTTCATCAATTCCAGCAGCTCTTCATCGCTTGACATCTGGAGATCTGGAATGTGCCGGGTTGGCGCTATCAGTAGATGGCCGTTGTTGTAGGGGAAGCGATTTAGGATTACGATGCTTTCGGCCGAGCGCCACAGCACAAAATTTTTATCATCGTCCCCGGGGGTTTTGCTGACCTCGCAGATAAAGCAGCCGCTGCTTTTGTCCAGGCTTTGAATATAGTTAATTCGCCACGGCGCCCATAGATTTTTATTTTCCAATCTGCAATTACCTCCGCATTCAATCGTTTTTTTTCAATGGCCAATTGTCATTTGAGAAGCTGCATTGTTATTTTTTGATTGATAGTTATTTGGGGGCTTATCCCTATAGACCCCATCATGGCGGCACTTAACTGCATCTGATACTGCTGATTGTATTGCTCTATTCGCCCTGCATCAATATTGAACAGGTCCTCGCCCTGACCTTTTAAGCTAAGAATCTTATAGCCTCTGAAGAAACCAAACGTGCCGGGCATTTGGAAACTGCCGGTATAAGGTATCGGCCAGTCGCGGGGAACCGAATCAGACAGTGAATAAGAGCTGCTTATCACAGCGAGCCGGCCTTTTCCACTCTGGCGGATTTCATCAAGCTTATAAGTGACATCTCTTGCTTTTCGCATTACCATCGGCGTAGGCACCGAGAGCTTGGAGCTCCAGCTCTGCCCCACAGATACTCCTTCGATTGGTTTTTCTATACTGGAAACCGAATCCCACAGGAACCATTGTGAAGAGATAAAATCCCATATCATGTCCGGGTCTTTAATTCGCCCCATCCTGGAGCTTGTCCGGAACGCTTTTTCACCGATCTGGCGTATTAATTCATCTAATTGTGAATTATCTTCTATTTTTCCCGTAGCATTCACTGTCAGGGTGAAAGTTTTGCCGGGGAGGTTTTCTACAGCATCCCTTCTTGCAGCGCGTCCGCCCGGGCTTTTGCTTCGAGTGGCTCTTACTGATTCGATGGTTGCCTTGATAGTAGTAAGGCCGTAAGGGTCTACTTCAATTGGTGTGTAGGTGACGACCATTTCCATTGACTCAGAGGATTTGTCGATATTGCTCCGCCCCGGCTTGGCTCTGCTTTTTTGGGGGTCCCAATCAAGGGCAATATCTCTGCTGGAGACAAATTTGTATCGCAGGCTCCGGCCCTCCTGGAAATCCACGGTTAACAGCTCTTTTCCCTCTTTTAGCGGTTCTATTTCTACCCTTAACAGCTCTTTTTTCTCAGCGGCACCGTCGCATCCTGCAAGAATAGACAGGACGACGGCTGTGAAAATGGTTAGTGCAGTTTTCAATTTTACTCCTTATAAATGAGTTCATAGTTGGCAGTAACAATTTTATAGACCACGAACTATGAACAACAGACCATAAACTGTGTTTAGTCAATTTTTTCGAGACTATAGAGACGAGTGGCGGTCATTGTCAGCACAGCAGGTTCTTTTTCGTCATTTTGTCCAACCAAGGGTTCAACAGCAATCCATTCCGACTGTAGTGTTTCAAGACATTTTTCGACTTTGCCGGCGGTCAAATCCAACGTTAGCTGGCCCGTATATGTTTCGGTATTTTCAAACATTTTTGAATAGTCGCCTATCGCCTGTTCTTTGTGCAGCTGCTCTGCCATCTCTGCTGTGGGATTAGCCTTCATCTCGATGATGGCAATCCGGCGATTGTCCGTGTCCTTGACTTCTTTTAGCGTGTAAATTCTTTCGTAAGATTTTGCACCCATCAGCCCGAAGGAAAAGGTTTTTATGCGGTTCCAATTGTCACCTGTTTGTAATTGGTTTTTGTCCACAGCGGGCATGGCCGGAATTGTGTGGCGCTCCTTGATTATATTCGAGGAAAGCATAGCCAAAGCCGTTTTGGCGGCTGGGGAAGTGCCCTTGACCGCCTCTTGTGCCTGGTTTACGTCGATAACCTTTGAGACCCGGCCGGCCGGCGTGATTTCTATCGTGTAACTTTGACCGATTAGCTTGGCTAAAGGATTATTTTGGTCTTTGGCCCTGGAACTTTCGAAGTCAATCACAGGATTGTCTCTGATTATTGAGAGATGCTTTAGGCTTTTGATTGTAATCTTTGCAACGGCATTGCCTTTGTCATCGGTGCTTTGTATCTGCTGAGTGAAGGTCATTTCGATTTCGCTGCTGGTCGTGCCATCCCTGAAGGCGGCGTCGTTTAACGAGGGGCCCTCCCATTTAATGCCCCGCTCTGCCTGGCTTATGTACTTATAAGTTGTTGAGTCCTGGGGGGTGTACTTCAGTGCCAATTCGATAGTTGGTTTTTCCTCTACCACGACCTTGGGCTTTTCTTCCTCTACCACGACCTTAGGTTTTTCTTCCTCTACCACGACCTTGGGCTTTTCTTCTTCTACCACGATTTTTGGTTGGGCAGTTTCTTTGACAAGTTTAGTACAACCGGCCGATAAAAGCAGCGAACAAATTACGATAGCTGATAACCAACTGAAAGTCTTCTCTGACACCATTATTTGGTCTCCATAAAAAGTTCAAATTTGCAGCTTACGGCAGCCCCATTTTGCCCAATATAGCCGTATCGCAAAATGGCAACCCAATTAAGCCATTATTATACCTATTGTTTCTCCAAAAACAAACAAATTTTCTTTTTGAGGCCTTAGGCGGTGGTTTTTTGGGGTTGACGGATTGACACAGATTTTTACTTCGTTAAATATTGCTTTTTAATACATTTTAGCATACACTGTTGGGGCTATGAAAAAGGCGGAGATTAATCAAATCAAAAGCTTTCTCTCAGGCATATACGAGGGAAATTGAGAGGTAAAAATACAGATGGGAAAAGAAGATGAGCAAAAGTCCGGGCGGGAGCAGCCGGAAGGTGAAGCAAAGTGCGATAAAGAGCAGTACGAGAGACTCAAAAGCTGCTCGGACAAAAAAGACATGACCGAGTGGAACGAATGGCGCGAGAAGCATCTCCTTGAGGAAATATGGCTGCAGGGAGCCGACCTTGAAGAAGCCCATCTGGAAAATGCCATACTTTTTAACGCCCATCTGGAAGATGTCATCCTTACTAATGCCCATCTGGAAAATGCCGATCTTAGGGGTGCCCATCTGGAAGATGTCATCCTTATTAATGCCCATCTGGAAAAGGCCAACCTTAGGAACGCCCATCTGGAGAATGCTAACGTTATGGACGCACATCTGGAAAACGCCATCCTTGGGAATGCCCATCTGGAAAATGCCGATCTTAGGGATGCCCATCTGGAAAATGCAGATCTTGGGTATGCCCATCTGGAACATGCCAATCTTTATCTCGCCCATCTGGAAAATGCTGACCTTACCTTCGCCAATCTGGAAAATGTCGACCTACGGGATGCCCATCTGGAACATGCCAAACTTATGGACGCTCATCTGCGGGCCACCTTTTTTTGGAATGCCAGACTCCAGGGTGCTGATTTCTCAAGGGCTATTGTTGACGGCGAAACATTGGTCTCCGAGTATTGTGAAGTAGACCTCGACACAAAGTTTGAAGCCGTCGCCTTGGGGAACCTGCGCATATACCCCAGGATGAGACAATTGTTGGAATACAACATCAGGAGGAAAAACTGGGATGTATGGTATAAAGAGCATTGGCTGTTGCAATGGCCGGTTAGGCTCTTTTGGTCTTTCAGTGACTATGGAATCAGTACATGGCGAATTATAGGTTGGTTCTTTTTGTTGGCGTTGGTATTCGCTGCTATTTATGCCAACTGTGCATGTTGGTGGCCTCCGGGCATAGTGAATAATCTGGATGTAGAGCCGCACCTTCCTCTTTGGCATTATTTCCTTTTGGATTTATTACGCCCTGTTTACTTCTCAATTGTCACAATGACTACCCTTGGATTCGGCGACATGTATGCAAACGCGCGCAGCATATTTGGCCATATTCTGCTTAGTCTCCAGGTGATTTTTGGCTATGTTCTTTTAGGAGCGATGGTCACACGCTTCGCGGTTTTATTCACGGCCGGCGGCCCTGCCGGAAAATTCTCACCGATTAAAAAATCGAAATAGTGGATTTGTAGTTGCCTTCCAGATGTCGAAGATGAATGCTCATCTTCTAAAAATTGCTGCCATTTAGGACGTAAAACTACATCTGCGCATAAAAACAGGGCTGGGCGCGGAGGGAGAGGAGGAGAAAGCGAGATAATCCCAGCCCTGTTAAATGCACCGAAAAATACATATTATCCGCCTTTTATAAAACGTTTATAACTATAGCAATTCAGCAAGAATCTGTAAAAACAAAAATTTCTTAAAAAAGTTCGATTTATATTGAACATTCCGTGGAATTTGGTATAATGTAAACATGTAAACATGTAGACATGTTTAGTCTGTAGTCGTTAGTTTATAGTATTTAGCCGATTGAGGCCGTCGATGCCGGCAGTAGTACTAAAAAAGCAGCGGAGCCCCGCACGAATCGGGCAAGTCGCCCACGTATCCCTGCATGCAGTAGGCAGGGAGCCATTTTAAACAACTAAAAAGCATTATTTTGCATCATAAAAGCCAGGTTTTGAAACATTTTGGTGTATTAATGACCAATAAAGAATCCCTTTTTGCCAGCCTGCATATTCTTATGCCGGCCATCCCCGATGGCCCAGCGGACGCCGGCCGCAGGCTTCACAGATACTGGTATCGAGAAAGCCGCTGCCAAGTCCGCACCGGCTGGCAAAAACCTCTGTGGCTACATTCTTTTGCGAAATCTGCGCAATCTGCGTCTAA
>SDBU01003441.1_pt1 | contig 20111 bp, 17 predicted proteins | sample 2277071 | NCBI WGS metagenome assembly SDBU01 (sample SAMN10397929, study PRJNA504765) | marine sediment metagenome | isolation source: marine sediment core GS08_GC12, 126 cmbsf | place: Arctic Ocean: Gakkel Ridge, Loki's castle | collected 2008
CTTTTATACAGGACCTGCGCCCTTAGAGCATTATCCAAATAGTGGGTAAGGGCGTAATTGGCATTGTCATAGAGGTTGGGCAGACCCAGCCACCGTTCCATCTTGGCAACCGCGTCCTCGGTCAGGTTTACAGCGCGGGTGCGCTCCTCAATAACATAGTCTTCTTCCGGACGCAGCCTGGGGACCAGCCTGGCGAAAGTTTTATAGTTATCTGCTGCTTCCTCGGCAGCACCGCTGATGATGAGCGGGGTACGCGCCTCATCGATGAGAATGTTGTCCACCTCGTCAACGATGGCATAATTGAGCCCCCTCTGCACGCACTGAGCGAGATCGACCACCATATTGTCCCTGAGGTAGTCGAAGCCAAACTCATTGTTTGTGCCGTAGGTTACATCGGCTTCGTAAGCCTGCCGGCGGGTAATCGGGCGCAGGTGTTCCAGCCCTGGATCGTCTGACTCGTGATCAACGTCGAACAGGAACGCGCCTTCGTGCTGGATACTCGCCACACTTATGCCCAGAGCATTGTAAATAGGCCCCATCCACTGGGTATCACGCTTGGCCAGATAGTCATTTACGGTAATGACGTGTACACCATTTCCCGTCAGCGCGTTCAAGGTCACGGGCAGGGTGGCAACCAGCGTCTTGCCCTCGCCGGTCTTCATCTCAGCTATCACGCCTTGGTTGAGAACCATCCCGCCAATCAACTGAACATCGAAATGCCGCTGCTTTATTTTGCGCTTGGCGGCCTCACGAACAGCAGCGAAGACCTCGGGCAAGAGGTCGTCAAGAGATTCACCATTTTCCAGTCGACCTTTGAATTCAGAAGTCTTCGCCCGCAACTCATCATCGCTGAGTCGCTCGAAATCAGGCTCAAGAACGTTGATTGTTTCGACTATAGGTTGGAGGCGCTTGAGCTCACGCTCATTTGAATCGCCCATAATTCTGGTCAGGCGCTTGAACATATGACTCCCCTTTACTGGAACATCGCGCCCACTGACATGCCGGCGTGGATGCGATGAATCCCCTCACCAATCAGAGACGCCATTGAGAGTACTGTCATCTTTTCTATCTTTTTCTCGTCAGGCACAGGCACTGTGTCAGTAACCACCAATTCCTTAAGCAGGCTTGAGGCTACACGCTCCACCCCTGAGCTGGAAAGTATCGGATGAGTGCAGCAGGCATAGATCTCGGTGGCGCCATGCTCGGCTAAGGTATCAGCTGCGTTTGCCAGCGATCCGCCGGTATCCACCTCATCGTCCACAAGAACAGCTCGCCTGCCCTTGACATCGCCGATCACCGTCAAGGTCTCGGACTTGTCGGCATTTCCTACCCTGCGTTTCTCAATAATGGCCAGGGGGACATCGAGTCTTGCTGCAATGTCACGGGCACGCTTGGTAATCCCTACATCGGTAGCAACTACCACGAAATCACCCAGTTCCTTTTCCTCAATATAGCCGCTCAGGCTATAGAGAGCGGTCAACTCATCAACAGGAATATTGAAAAAGCCCTGGATTTGCCCCGCATGGAGGTCCACGGTGAGCACACGATTAGCTCCAGCTACAGTGATCAAATCAGCCACCAGCCGCGCCGTTATCGGAACTCGTGGCTGGTCTTTTTTATCGGTGCGGCTGTACCCATAGTAGGGCATTACCGCCGTGATTCTCCCCGCCGAAGCACGTTTCATGGCATCGATTATTATCAGGAGCTCCATAAGGCTCTTGTTCACCGGCGAGCAGATGGGCTGAACTACGAAAACATCGCGCTGTCGCACGTTCTCCAGCACCTGAACGAAGATGTTCTCATTGCTGAATTGGAACACCTTCATTTCGCCCAAAGGTATACCCAGATATTCGCAAATCTCTCGCGCTAACTCAGGATGAGCATTGCCACTGAAAACCTTTAACTCTTCGTACAATTTCGCCCCCCTTACAAGTAATACTGGCCTTTTTCCTAACTATAGCACAGAAGAAACAGAGGGGCAATCGAACTCGCAACGAGGGGGAAAACGTCCGGCCAAAAGAGACAGGGAGGAGGAAATCTCCGGTTAAGTCTTCACCGTCTGGCCGCGCGTACTATCTTGTCGACTACTGGTGTGATATCCCTGGAGGTATCGACAACAAAGTGGTTACGGCGAATCCTCTCCGCCTTAGCCCTCATCCTCTGATAAACACCGGAGTCAGTATCAGAATTGTCTCCGCGATCAATGCCTCGAGATCGGCCCTGCAAGCGTTTAAGTACCAAATTCCGAGGAGCTTTTACCCTGACAATTATTTGCTTCACCTTAAGGCGCTGCGAAATGAGGTACAGGCGCTCTCGATGCTGCTCCACCAGATTCGTGGCATCCAGGATTGCCGTAATCCCGCTGTCCAGGAGCTCTTCAATAAGACGATGGCACGCATTGAAAAGGCGATGGCTTTCCTGCGAGCTGTAGGTTGGAGAGGGGTACAGCCTCTTGCGCAGTGTGTCGCTCTCCAGGATAACGCTAGGTAGCTGCTCCGCTAACTTTCGGCTGAAGTGAGATTTGCCTGTCCCCGGCAAGCCGCTGACAATTACAAACACCGGATTCGCCACGGGTTCGGGAAGTTCCCCTAGCCCCTGCTTCAGCTTTTGCACATCGGCGACAACTGTCTCTGCGCCCATCTCCCGATGTTACCTCCCCAGTGCGAATCCGAAAAGGGTAACTGGCGAAGGAAATGCCCAACAACCACGCCTTGCTGAGGAGTAATCTCCGACTAGAGTTCTCTCCTGTCATAGAGGAGGCGATTCAGTAGCATGCTTCTTTTACCCGAAGGCTGCCGCAGGTCTTCGCTGATACCGGCTGTCGCCCTTCTCACCATGATCAGGACGAAAAGTCCCGCAAGTGCTACAATCACTTCCCAGGGCTGCCCCATAACCCAGGCAGCCGGAGGCAGCACGGCAAAACCTACAGCCATTCCTACTGGCAAACTATTGCTCGGAGGACCGCCAAACTTCAGCCTTTCGCTCGCCGACTGGTTCGGCTGTCTTAACCTGGGGATTGTTCTGATCAATAATCCTGTCGCCATCACCACCATGGCGATGAGCGAGGCTTTTGTGGCCAGCGTAGCGGACATGGCCAGACCTATGCTGTTGCCCTTTTCTCCATCAAACTTCATAAAGACAGGCCACATCTGTCCCGCCACTGCCGCCACTCCAGCAAAAGCGACCCATCCAGGTTCAAAGCCCGCCGATCGGGCAGCAACTACGACTATGGCCCCCTTGGCGAAATCCAAAAACACCCCCAATAAACCCTGCATACGCCCCACATTGCGCCAAAGTGCGATGTGCATGTCCTCGTGCTCTCTGAGATCGACTCCCTTAAGCCTGCCCATGATGTACATAAATGGTAAAGAGCCCAGGAGATAGGACCCCAGAATCAACACCAGTTCATCCCACATCGCTATCTTCCTCGCTGTAAAAGGCTAGGGCAATCACACCGCCGCTCATCGCGCACAATTGTAACAACAAAGTATTAGTGGCGCAAGCATACGATATCTCTGTAGCACCTAAATATACGATTGGGTATTGGCATAACTAGAACTTTGTGCTAATATTTTCCTAGCTGTCTAAGGAGGGAATATGGACATTGCCCACCGCGAGATATTCTTCGAGATACAGTACGGCTGGATAATCTACATTCTGGCCGTTCTCTCTGTAGCGTTCCTGATCTATAGTTTCTACCGCCGTTCACGCCTCTGGAAATTGGGGCTGCCAGACAGCACATTCACTGAACTGGGGAAGAAGACAAAGGCCTTTATATACGCTGCCACTGTCGATGGCATCATCCACAGAAAGATCATCTTCAAAGATCTGTACCCCGGGATAATACACGCACTAATCTTTTACGGTGCTCTGCTTCTGCTGCTTGGAACCGCACTGGATGTTATCAGCCACTATATCGTTGAATTCCTGCATGGTAATACCTACTTGGCCATTTCCTTCCTTGCTGACCTCGGTGGCGTAATGCTAATTATCGGCGTAATTATGGTTGCCATCAGGAGATATATCCAGAAACCTGATCGACTGGACAACATCCCGGCCGATGGCATTGCCCTAGTTCTAATCTTAATAATTGTGCTCACCGGGTTCATACTGGAGGGACTTCGCATCGTAGTTACGGATGCTCCCTCTGCATGGGCTCAATGGTCCTTCCTTGGCTTTGGCTTCGCTAAAGCCTTCGAGAGCTGCAGTAACCCGATCGGGTGGTATCAGGCCCTGTGGTGGTTCCACTCGCTGCTAATCATCGGCACCATTGTCTACATAGCCCTTGATTTCCCCAAGCTAACGCACATGGTCGTCGCTCCAGTTAATGCGTTTTTCAGATCGACTATGCCCAAGGGCGCGCTCAGACCAATTGAATTAGAAGAAGCCGAAACCTTCGGCGCCGCCAATATCCAGGACTTCACCTTTAAAGACTTGCTTGACATGGATTCCTGCACTCGCTGCGGTCGTTGCCAGGACAACTGTCCCGCCTATCTCAGCGGAAAGCCTCTTTCCCCTAAGAAATTGGTGCAGGATCTGAAAAATCTCTTAACAGAGCGGCAAGGCAGTCTATTCAGCGCCGTAGCTGTTAAAGACCCCCCCGATAACGGCCACCAGATGATTGGAGAGGTCATAACAGAGGATGAGATCTGGGCTTGTACCACCTGTCGCGCCTGCCAGGAGCAGTGCCCGGTCTTTATTGAACCTATCAATAAGATAATCGAGATGCGGCGCAATCTGGTGCTCGAGCAAACACAGTTCCCCGAGACCGCCATGGGAGCCCTGAGAAGCATGGAACAGAGGGGACACCCCTGGCGAGGCACCATGGCAGCAAGGACTGACTGGGCCGAGGGCATGAATATCAAGCTACTTTCAGATGACAGCAACGTGGACGTGCTCTTCTGGGTGGGCTGTACCGCAGCCCTGGAAGAAAGGAACATGAAGGTTGCTAAGGCTGTAGCTAAGGTGCTCCAAGCAGCAGGTGTCAACTTTGGCATACTGGGCACTGAGGAAACCTGCTGTGGCGAGCCCGCTCGCAGAATTGGCAATGAATATCTCTTCCAGATGCTCGCCCAGCAAAACATCGAAACCCTCAAAGGTTATGGGGTAACCAAGATCGTTACTGCTTGCCCCCATGGCTACAATACAATAAAGAACGAGTACCCCCAATTCGGTGGTCATTTCGAGGTCTGGCACCATACCGAATTCATCGCCGACTTGCTCAAACAGGGCAAGCTTACTCTCGCCAGGAGCCTGGACAAGAAAACAACCTATCATGATTCCTGCTACCTCGGCAGGTACAACGACATATATGAGGCACCGCGAGAAATCCTCCAACACGTAACAGGGACAGCACCAGTAGAAATGGAGCATCAAAAGAGCAAAGCGTTCTGCTGTGGTGGTGGCGGCGGTAGGATGTGGATGGAAGAGCAGATCGGCAAGCGCATGAATCAAATGCGCGCTGAGGAGGCTATCAAAGTTAACGCTGAAGTACTAGCTTCGGCCTGCCCCTTCTGCATTCAGATGTTCGAGGATGGCATCAAAGCCCTGGAGGCAGAGGCGTCGCTCAAGACCATGGACCTGGCCGAGATAATAGCCGAGGCGCTCGAATAAAGGCATTCCACTAGGACACTTCAGTTCTAAGACTTCAGATATGATGGCAAGGCCATAATGGCCTTGCCATTTCTCTGCCCTTTGCCCTCAAAAACCAAAGTATAGCCCACAGCATATATATTGGGGCCTTCTTTTGATCAGTTATGCGAGAGTAATCCCACACAATCCTGGGGAACCTAAGAGCGAAATGTAGCCCAGAGCTAACCATCTGGGTCTTGGTAAAGTGCTTATCCATAAATATGAAATGTCCCCTCGTCGCATAATACAACGGCCGCCCCTTGAGCCTTTCCCGCTTATCAATCCCCCAACCCTTGTGCCAAATTCTGGGTCCCGGAACATGCACTATTTTATATCCACCCCTAGCAGCTCTGACACAAAGGTCTACATCTTCCCATCCAAAGAAAAACCTCTCGTCAAGCAGACCCACGTTTTCCAGAACGTCGCGACGTACAAACATGAAGCAAGAACAGATCCAGTCAACGTCAGCCATTTCCTCAAACTGACCCCTTTCCACCTCCCCGCTTCCTCTGATTGGAGTACGACCAGTTCGATAGTCTATGGTGCCACCAGCAAACCAGATTAATTCAGGGAACTCGTAGCAGTAGATCTTTCCGCCCGCAATCCCTATCTTCGCATCACTTCGGGCTACATTGACCAGCTCATTGAGGAAATCGGGAGTAACCACAGTATCATTGTTCAACAATACGACGTAGTCGGCACTCCTATCCAGGGCATCCCTTATCCCAATGTTACAACCCTTGGCGAAACCCCAGTTCCTCTCATTCTCAATCAGCCTTATGCCATCACCAAACCTTTCCCTCAGGAGCCTGGCATCATCACCATCCGAACCATTGTCAACTACAGTAACCTCAAAATTGGGATAGCTACATTTCCTGAGAGATTCCAGGCATTCAGCACAGTCGCTGAAGTTATTCCAGTTTACGAGGACGACGGAGACTTTGGGCGAGGACATTTGAGACTACCCTTGACTCTCTTTCTAGCCACAGCAATTATGTACCCTGATGATATATGGTCATCGTCTCTGAACTCATGCACCCCGTTATGCCGCTCCACCGAATTATCGGACAGGGTAACATCACACTGTCCATAGAAGCTGATATCACAATAAAACCTGCTGAGCAAACGACAGTATTCCTCTGGCCAGAATTCTTTAACGTGATAGGGATTCGGAGGCCTGGCAACATCGGGGGAGAAGATTCTTCTATTCGGAGTTGAGCAAATTAGTGTGCCGTTATCCTTCAACACCCTCTGGCACTCTGCCAGAAACTTTCGATACGCCCTAATATGCTCCAATGTCTCGAAAGAGACAACGACATCAAAAGAATGATCGGCGAAAGGTAACTTAACGCCATCAGCGCACACGTAGTGCGAGTTCCCGCTATCGCCAAACCAATCCCGGCCATAGTTCACCGCCTCCGCTGATAAGTCCACCCCAGTCACTCTCCTCGCCCCCTTATCCACCAGATAACCCACCCCGTAGCCGGTACCGCACGCCACGTCCAGAACATCCTTATTCCCAGTAAGTGTTGCAGCAAAAACATACCTGTCTGTATGTTCCTTGTAGATCTCCGGAGGGGTTTTCTCAGGCACCACACGTTCTCCGGTGAATTCCATGTCAGCCTTATACATTTATCAGCGCCTCGCCGGAGACATAACCCGCCGCGAAATGGCCTTCTAGCAAAGCCTGAATCTATTCTATCACACAAGCAGTGCACATCCCTACGGCATTCCCACCGTAGATGGCCAAGGCAACTCACTGGCAGCTCAGAACACGTTGCCCAACAAATTCAATCTCTATCATGTGGACAACCCTGACGAAAAAGTTTATACTTCGGAGCTTAGAGAGGATAGCTACACCTTCTTCAGGCACGCTAAAGGAGAGGTTATGGGAAATAACAGAGTGAAACATTTGTGGGGCCAGGATTTCAAGGTAGTCAAAGAAGGCTTGGACGAAGCACAAGTTGCAGCCTTTGTCAATCATATAACGAAGCAAAAAGAGGCGGGAATAAAAGAGGAAGCCAGGAGGAAGGCCGAGGAAGAAGCTGGCAAGATTGTGTCCAAATCCGAACAGGGAAGCCGCCAGATTATTGACGAGGCAAGAAAGCGGGGCGAGGGCGAAGCAAATCGCTTGATTCACGAAGCCGAGCTTAAGAGCCACCGTATTATTGACGAGGCAAAGAAGAAAGCCAGACCCGAGGCTAACAAGGTGGTCGCTGAAGCGGAGCAGAAAGCCAGTAAGATCATAGAGAAGACAAAGAGGCAGGCTCAGCCTGAGGCAAGGAAAGTCATCGATGAGGCCGAGCACCAAGGGCGCCAGATCATTAAGGAAGCATTTGGGAAAACCGAGACCGACGCAGGAAGAATTATTGCCGAAGCTGGGCAGAAAAGCAACGAGATCATTGAAGAGGCAAGGAGGAAAGGCGAGGCTGAAGCAAACAGGATAATTGCAGAAGGTGAGCAGAAAGTACGACAGACAATAGAACAATCGACGAAGAAGGCTGAACCTCAGGTAAATAAGGTCATCGCCGAAGCCGAACAAAGGGGACGCCAGATCGTTGAGGAGGCAAAGAAAAAGGCTAGACCCGAGGCTAACAAGGTGATCGCTGAAGCGGAGCAGAAAGCCCTTCAAATCATAGAGGAGGCAAAGAAGAGGGCCCAGCCTGAGGCAAGGCAAGTCGTCGCCGAAGCCGAACAAACCAGACGCCGTATCGTAGAGGAAGCTACAAAGAAGGCTCAGTCGGATGCGGGTAGCTCAGTCGCACAAGCGGAACAGTCCAGCAACCAGATCATTGAAGACGCAAGGAAGAAAGCCGAAGACCAGGCAAACAGGATAGTGGCTGAAGCTGACCGCAGGGGCCGCCAGATTATCGAGGAGATAACCAAAAACGCTGAACCTGAGGCCAGCAAGATCCTCGCCGCGGCTGAGCACCAAGGACGCCAGATTATAGAAGGTGCAACAAAGAAGGCGGAACCTGAGGTAAACAAGATAATCGCCGAAGCTGAACAAAGGGAACGCCAGATCATTGAGGACGCAAAGAGAAAGGCCAGACCCGAGGCTAACAAGGTGGTCGCTGAAGCGGAGCAGAAAGCCAGTAAGATCATAGAGGAGGCGGGAAAACAGGCTCAGCCCGAAGCAAGAAAGATACTCGCCGAGGCCGAGCAGCAAGCTCACCAGATCATTGAGGAAACAACGAAAAAAGCCGGGAATGAGGCAAACAATATCGTTGCCGCTGCTGAACAGTCCAGCAACCAAATCATTGAGGACGCAAGAAATAACGCTGAGCCTGAGGCGAACAAGATAATCACTGAAGCTGAACAAAGAGGACGCCAGATCATCGAAGAAGCGACAAAGCAGGCGGAACCTGAGGTAAACAAGATAATCGCCGAAGCCGAACAGCAGGAACGCCAGATCGTCGAGGAGGCAAAGAGAAAGGCCAGACCCGAAGCAACCAAGATCATTGCCGAAGCCGAGCAGCAAGCCCGACAGATCATAGAGGAAGCGAAAAAACAGGCTCAGCCCGAAGCAAGAAAGATACTCGCCGAGGCCGAGCAGCAAGGACGCCGTATCATCGAAGAAGCGACAGAGAAATCAGAGGCTGATGCGAACAGCTTAGTCGCCGAAGTCGAACAAAAAGGCCACCAGATCGTGGAGTTCGCCACAAAGAAGGCTGAGGAGGACGCGGCCAGGATAGCCTCCGAATCCGAGCAGACCGGCAACCAGATCATCGAGAAGGCAATGGCAAAAGCTGAGGCTGATGCAGGCAACGTGCTCGCCGAGACCGAAGAGAGAAGCCGTCAGATTGTCGGCGAGGCAACGAGGAGAGCCGAGGACGACTCCGCCAATATCCTTGCCCAGGCTGAGCAGAAAGCCACCGAGATCATACAAGAGGCAATGACGAAAGCTGAGGCTGACGCAAGCAAAGTGCTCGCCGAGACCGAAGAGAGAAGCCGTCAGATTGTCGGCGAGGCAGCGAAGGAGGCTGCAGACGAGGCAAATAGGATCGTTTCCCAGGCAGAGCAAACCGGTCGCCAGATTATAGACGATACAACTAAGAAAGCAGATAATGACGCGAGTAGTGTACTCTCCAAAGCCGAGGAGAAAAACCGTCAGTTAATCGAGGAGGCCTCTAAGAAGGCAGAGGACAATGCCAGGGAGGTCGTCGCCCTGGCCGAACAGACCGGGCAACAGATTATAGACGAGGCAAGGCGAAAGACAGAGGATAATGCAAATACCATACTCGCTGAAGCCGAAGAAAAAAGCAGCCAGATCATCGAGAAGGCAACAAGGAAAGCCCAGGATGATAAAAGCGACATTGTTGCCCAAGCCGAACAGATGGGGCGACAGATCATAGACGATGCAACCAAAAAAGCTGAGGACGAGGCGAGCAAGGTTCTTTCCGAGGCCGAAGAGAGAGCAAGCCAGATTATGCAGGAGGCCCATAAAAAGGCCGACCCCGAAATAAACAGGCTAATCGCTCAAGCCGAGGAGAAAGGCCGCCAAGCCGTAGAGGAAGCGGCTGAGAAGGCCAAAGAGAGAGGCAGCCAGATCATTGAGGAGGCAACCAAAAAGGCTGAGGACGGTGCAAGCAAGATCATTTCCGGCGCTGAAGAGAAAGTCAGCCAGATTATTAATGAGGCCAGAGAGAGAGCCGAGCCCGAGGCAAATAAGGCTGTTGCCGACTCAGTCCAGAGAGGCTACGAGATTATAGATGAGGCGAAGTCGAACGCCGAAGCTGAAGGAGCCAAGATTATTGGTGAGGCTGAGCATACAGGTCGCAAGATTATTGACGAGGCTACCGAGAAAGCGGAGGTCGAGGCAGTGAGAATCATTGCCGACGCGCGAGAGAAAGCTAACCAGATTATCGAGGAGACCACGGCGAGTGCTGAACCCGAAGCAAGCAGGATCCTCTCCGACGCTGAGCAGAAAGTCAGCCAGATAATAGAGGAAGCATCAAAAGAGGTCGAAGCCAACGCAAGCAGGATTATCGCCGAAGCAGAAGAGAGAGGCAGCCAGGTCATTAAGGAGGCGAAAAGGAAAGCACAGGCCGACGCCAACTCGATGATTGAGGCTGCACAGGAGAAAAGCAACCAGATTATGCAGGAGGCAAGAGATAAGGCTGCCGCCCAGACAAGCGGCTTGGTCAGCGAGTACGAACAGAAAGCTCGTCAGATTCTAGAGCAAGCAGAGAAAATAGCAGCCGCACCTGCCTCCGAAAGGCCCGGGCATATAATCCGAGCCCTGGCTGAAAAATCAGCACAACAAGCCAAAGCGGAAGAGAAAAAGGCCGCTCAACAAAGACGAGCGGAGCTGGTGGTCATACCGCCGATCAACTTCGCCCAGCTTACTGCGCTGCGGACAGCGCTCCAGCAGTTCCGCGGGCTGCGCGTCCTAACAACCGGCGGCTCCCTGGAGGGTGGTGCCACGATTTCCATCTTTATGGAGGAGCCGATCCCGCTGGCCGATGAACTAAGAAACATGGGCGCTATAGAGGAAGCGATATCAGAAGACCTGCTCGATTCTCACCCCCTGGGCGATTTTCTGAAACGGGCAATGCCCGCACCTTCTTCGAAAAAGCGCGATGGCCAGAGGATATTGGTGGTGCTGAAGAGAGGTGAGGCTTAGCACCCCAAGTTGCTCAACCATCACCTGTCCGCTGACGAGGACTAATGCGCAGACGGAAGAGTCCAGGCTCTTCCATCAATAATGCAAACTCCATCAAAGTCTCGAAAAAGGCTCAAAAGCCTTTACTCTACCCTCTTATTCAGACGACTGAGGTTCTTTCACGTAGTTTATTAAATCCCCTCTACGGAAACCCATTGACGTGAAGAATCCCTTCAGTCGATCATCACCATCCCGGATAACCGCCTCCGCACTAACCCTGTTCTGCTGGCACACGTCGCAGAACCTTTCCACCAGTCTTCGGCCCACTCCCATATGCTGACAACGAGGGACAACCCCCACCATATCTATCCACCCTGTTAAATCCTTTCCATACTCCGCTCCCCTTATGTCCCCTAGAACAAAGCCAACGATTTCTCCATCCATTTCAGCCACAAAGCTGAGTGCGGGACGGTACACTGCCATCTCTATCTCAGCTCCTACCTCCCAGGACAGGGCTCTCTCCGGACCTGACAGGGATTCATCTATCGCCTTTACTCGGGGTGTGTCCTCTTCGGTCATACGCCTGACCAGGATTTCCTTCTCATTGCGTGCCATTCCCAATCTCCCATGCCTCCATCTTCAGCACCATTTCCATTGTTATATAGCAATTCAGCAGCATTTGCAATACAGCGTACTGCAACTACATCGCTGTACATGTCATTGCGAGGCACGGAATTGATAGGTCGGCCGACGTCGGCCAACCTACCCCATTGAAGAAAGGCGCTCGCAATGACATAGTGAAGGTACCCGCAATGGCACAAGAGTAGGGTGGGTACAGCGTAGCGCAACCCACCGCTCGTTCTTCCGTTCGCCCTGAGCCTGTCGAAGGGAGCCCTTCGATGAACTCAGGGCAGGCCTGTCGAAGGGCCGTTCATGGTTCGACATGCTCACCACGAACAGGGTCTTGAATATCTGTTATTCCAAAAACATCATTTCCATCCTTCGTGTTGAGCACTTTTATGCTCATGACAGGAGCAAGCACGCATAATGTAGGGGCTTGGTAACCAAGCCCCTACTAAAGCATATGGAGGATTAACCGTGAATTCGGACAGGATAATACAGGAAGACAATAGAAGTAGTTACTAGTCTCCTGCAAGAAGAAAATGAGAGGAACCTGTGTTTGAATCTGGCAGAAAAGCTCAGGATTTCGTCGCGGCGGACTCGCCTATGTCTATCCACCCTTGCCGCAACGCCAGCACCACAGCGTGTGTGCGGTCGTTCGCATCGAGCTTATCCAGAATAGAGGTAATGTGGTTCTTGATAGTCTGCTCGCTGATGCCGAGAACATGGGCAATCTGCTTATTGGAATAACCCTCAGCCACATACTTCAGTGTTTCCGTCTCTCTGGGAGTGAGAGGCGTAGCCAGGGTCTCCATAGCCTTGCCCAGCAACGTGAGGTCCTGGAATTGTCGCAATACCTGCTCAGCGACCCTGGGCCTGCCCAGAACGGTATCATTTATGGGGCGCTCGCCCTTGTGAATCCTCTTAACGGCGCTGGCCAGCTCCTCTGCGGAGATCTCCTTGCTCAGGTATGCCGCCACACCCGACCTTATAGCCTGGAATAGCTGGTCGTCATCCCAGCAAGATGTCAGCGCTACCACTGCAACTCCGGGGCATCGCGTGGTAACCTGGCGCGCGATATCGAGACCACGCAGCAGCGGGAGATCAACATCCAGCAGCAGCACATTGGGTGCAAAGGCCTCCACCAGCGTTAGAGCCTCACTGCCTGGAGGGCAGTCCCCTACAACGCTTATAGACTCGTCGGCCGAAAGCGCCTGGCATACCCCTTGCCGGTAAAGTGTCTGTCTATCTACAACAAAAACAGTGACTTTTTCCACCGTAATACCCCCTGAAAGCTAGGTAACCTGAAAATAACATACGACTCGCGCTCTGTCTATAGTACTTTTCTCCTATTTCTACCCAGGACTTATCCTAACCTGTCTTATCCCACCTTATTCCAAAGCTGGAGCATCTATATAACATAAAACCAGCGATTTGTAAACCCCCTAAATACACCTTTTTCAGTGTACAGCTTCAAAAAGTGCGAATTTGAGTCGGCTTTTTTATGTTTAGAGAATCAGGAGCGCGAAGCAGGACCTATCTTTTCAGGGAGAATTCAGTTAACGTCCGTACGACGATCTCTCTTTTCATTGCAAACGCCTTTCTTCAATGGGGTAGGTTGGCCGACGTCGGCCAACCTATCAATTCCGTGCCTCGCAATGACATTTAAATGTTGTCTGTAATCGCGGGCGTCCTTCTCCAATAAGTAGGGGCTTGGTAACCAAGCCCCTACAAAATTTGCACTTTGCACTTTGCACTTTGCACTTTACATTCCCTGTCACGGATACCTGCCGCCATATCCCGCATACCACACGCCGTCCACCTCGTAGACGCCGTACACCCTGCCATAGTCACCCACTATCCAGGTAATGGTCCCTTTGCCCCTCGAGGAATTCATAGTGCTGCAGGACTTGGGCAGCGGATTTAGGTACGGGCCATGCTCCCCGTCCAGAGGAGCGGCATTGTCCTTCGTAGGGGGAAGCCCCTCACCGTCACCCGGACCGTTCACCAGCAGGCCCATCCAGATGGCTGCAGCCTCTATCTCCGCACGTTTCTCCGCTGGAGTGCCACCGGTAAACCCCAGTATCTCCCACACCTGGTAGCCACCCAACTGAGTCCTCACAGCAGCATAAAGCTCCGACGCTTCACCCGTCTCCGCGGGATAGTTGTGCACGGATGTGTAGCCTGATGCCCGGTTCCAGCCCACAGTGAAATTGCCCGCATAAGCGTGTTTATCAGCGTAGAATGTGGATACCGCCATCTGCATGGTGCGCTCGTCTACATTGTAGGCCTCTTCCTCACCATGCCCCACCAATCCCACCACGCTGATACTAACCACCGCGGCCAGCACCCCCAGGATGGCAAGTACCAGCAGAAGCTCCACCAGTGTAAAACCACGCTGTTTGCGCCTGAGCCGCTCTATTAATGATTGAAGCAACATCCTCACCACCCAATCCTCCATACCGGACTCGCCCGGGCATTTAGCATACATGATACCAGAATAAGTCAACCGCGCAATACGCAGATTTCAGGGAACCCTGATTTCGTACAGTGGTTGCGGTTGCGCCGCTCGTATCGGCATCCGTGGGATGGTTGCGGTGCCCCCCAACCGAACGACCATAAACGAAACCAGTTACGGTAGGGTGGGTGGAATGGAATGGAATGGAACCCACCAACCACGAAGGCACTTAAAAGGCTTCGATGGGGTAGGTTGGCCGACGTCGGCCAACCTATCAATTCCGTGCCTCGCAACGACATCTGTCACCACCCCATGAAAAGAGCCCCCTCGCGGGGGCTCTTTTCTACAGTTCTATAATCCAATACTCAGGATTAAACCGTTTTTTTCAGCTAAGCACCGATCATGGATATGCGCCGCCGAAGCCATTGTACCAGTTTGTACCACCATCCGGACTGTATACACCGAACACCGTGCCGTTCTTGCCCACTACCCAGCAGTATCCACCGCCAGGAGCGTCAGAACCGTTCCGCTCGTCATTCGCATTTAACACGGATTCACCATGCATAGCCGACTCAGGCATCTCCTGCAGATAGAGTCCTGTCTCAACGCGAAGCACCGATACCGCTCCACGGTTATCTGTGCCAGCTGGGGTTGCATAGTCGCCAGGAGCCTCGACCAGCAGTCCCATCCAGATAGCATGGTCGTTTATCTGGGCAGATGTCGCTGACACTCCTGGAGCACCATAAACCTCTATAAGAGGGTTGTTTGGGCGATCCGGAGTATCAAAGAGGGTCGTGCTTTGGACCAATACGTGGTCAGCTATGACTGCCAGCGCTGTGGGATAGTAATGTCCTGGGTCTGCGCTGGTTGCCGAAGTGTTACAACCCCACAATGCAGGGCTATCAACCCAGCCTTCGTGCACATCGGAGTAGAAGGTAGCTGCTGAGAGCTGGATTACCTCCTGGTCGGTCTCGTACGCCTGCGCGCCGCCTCTGCCCATCAGGCCGACAACGTTAGGAATGACCACTGCAGCCAGAATTCCGAGGATTGCGACCACGATCAGCAGCTCTACCAGTGTAAATCCTTTCTCGCCTCTCTTAAAACGTTTCATGATTCACCTCCTTTCTATTCAGTTTATTCGTTTTCCTTGATGTCATTACTTCGAGCAAATTTGACTCCCCCTTTCTCCACTTGCTCTTACACCATAGAAATTAACACAGGCCGGAAGCTGTGTCTATAGGAGTATTGAGTAATCCGGGGTATACTTTAGTACTCATCGAGGTCCATATCTATGGACAACCGCGACGCGCTGTCGATGAGCCACACCCCTTCGTCCCAGTGCCGGGGAAGCTTCTTGATGAAGTCCGGGTAGAAGGTCAGCGTCTGTCCATCCTGGATGAAACTGGCGTCGAAATCTATCAGGGCGTATTCGCCCCTGAGCGGCAGCTTGCCGTCAGCGGTGGGCGCTTTGAACGACTGTATCATGTAGGCATCAACAGCGGTGTTAATGACGTGCATATCGGTCTCCCAGGCCCTCTCCTGGGCTTTGCCGAAGAAACCCTGGGTAGCGAGGATAACCACCGCCATCAGGATCATGATTATGAATATCGCCACGATCAGCTCAAAAAAGCTGAAACCAAGCTGTTTGTCCTTTTTAGCCATCGCCATTCTCATTTGGTCCAACCCTCAACGGTTATTCGTCCTTCTTCCGTTCGCCTTGAAAAATGAAAAGTGCAAAATGCAAATTTTGTAGGGGCTCGGTTACCGTGCCGCTACTGCTAGCTATAAATTCGAAATCCTAATGTCTAAACTCTAAAAATCTTTAAATTGGTTAAATCTTTACAATTTAGAATTTAATTTTTGAAATTTAATATTCTTCCAATTCCGTTCCTCAACTCTACAACCACGACCTCAACCAAGTCAAGACCTACTTTCGTCCTATATCTATCCCCCCAGCGCCCACCACCACTGAAAGATGCTATCCCCCCATACCAGTGCCACCATGGCCCCCGCCACCAGGAACGGCCCATAGGGTATGGCAGCCTTTCTGCTCTCCACGAGCCGCGCCAGCAGCAGGAATACGGCAACGAGCCCGCCGGCTATGATGCCAACAAACAGCGCCACTACTACCAGAGGGAAGCCGCATACCAGCCCGATAAGGGCTGCCAGCTTCACGTCACCATAACCCATACCGGCACCACGCGTAATCACATAGGGCAGGAGCATGAAGGCAAACCCCATTGCTCCACCGAACAGCGCACTGAGAGTAATACCGGGCCCGATTTCGGGCCAGAACTCCTCAAATCCTCCCCAGAAGAACGAGAAGACCAGGGCAATGGCCATCGCAGGGAATGTTACAACGTCCAGAATATGCTTGTGCTCCAGGTCTATGACAAAGATGACGATGAAAATGCTGGCGTAGATCAGCCCGAAGGCAAGCTCGACAGTGAGACCGTAGTGCCACGCCATCAACCCGTAGACAGCGCCGGTCGCAACCTCAACGAGAAGGACCCGGAGAGCGATTCCGGTGCCGCAGTAGCGGCAGCGTCCGCGAAGCCAGAGATAGCTGATCACCGGCACCAGATCAAATGCTCTGAGGTTTTGGCCGCAGTTATCGCAATGCGAACCGGGCCTGATGATGGAACCACCACGGGGAAGACGGTCACTGCACAGATTGAGGAAACTGCCTACCGAAAGGCCGAGGAGAACAAAAATTACCGATATATAAGCGTCCATCAGCCAATTTCAGATGAAAGAAGGCAAATACTGGAATGCGAATTGCAAATATTAAAATGCAAAATGCAAATTTACTTGTTCTTCTTTGCCGTAACTACCGACTTCCCGACAATATTAGCCAACTCACTTGCTTCTTTTGCTAGTCTATCCAAGTTCGTAGCTATAGCTATATTCGTTTTCCCGATCAATCGCAACCAGTAAAGAGATTCCCGCAGTTCTTTTAACACCAACTGCAATTTATGTATAAAATCAGCACGGCTTTCGGCACCGCAAGCCTCCTCATAATTCGCACCTGCTGACGTTGCCGATCGCGCTAATTGTCCCCCTATATGTCTCCCAACCGGTGTCCTGTTCAGTCCAACAGCCAACTTAACGATGTTTGCCGCAAAATCCAGAAGCCTCTCTGAGAGCTCATTCCTTTCGCTTTTCATTGCCTAATTTGCACTTTACACTTTGCACCTTGCAATTTGCACTTTACACTTTGCACTTCTTTACCCCGCCTTATCACCAGTTCTCCCTCATCATCAGGCCTACGTTAGTCAGGAACTGGGCCAGAGGGAAATTCGGCGGGCATTCTATCTTCGGCTCGACCCCGACTACCTCACGCCCGGTCGTCTCCGTTATATCCATTGCCAGCTTCGGGTCCAGGGCCAGTTCCCCGCTGAGGTAGACTGCGACCTCCGGGTCGAGTTGAGCATCGCGATAGCTGCGGTTGTAATAGTCGATAGTGAAGGGCAGCTCACGCAGAATATTCTGGCAAGCATCCTCAGCACTGGGTGAAGCATCTTTCACAGGGATGCAGCGGAACAGGGCAGGGAATGATTTCTCCACAACAACCACCTCGATGGTATCCACCTCACCGTGAACGATAATACCGTCCTTACAGTCCACGGCCCGAACCAGGGCAAACGGTTTCAGCTCTATGCCCTTCAAAGTTACCCCACCCGCGCGGCAGGCATCCACAACGCCAACAATGTTGCTCCTGGGGACAGCGAGGGCATAAACCTGCTGCTGTTTCAGCCCGCCGTTTTGAGACAACATCTGCCAGTATATGAAGTCAACATCCTGCAAGCCCGGCATTGCACGCCTGATCTCACGGCTAACCATCTCTTTCACATTGCCTTTTTTCACTCCGGGCAGGCTGATCGTCTGTGTTGCGCTGCCCGTGCTGGGCACAGCAGCAACCACCCCGCTCCTGGGGATAGCATTCTCCTGAATCGCTTCCGCCATGACGCTACCCACCGTTTCAGGCGTTGCGATCAAGCCCTCTCTCACCATATTGCCTGTGAGCGGAACACTGTACCAGCTCTCAATCTTCTTTCCCGAGAAGATGAGCATTCTCAGAGTCATGCTCTCAATACTAAAAGCCATTCTCCGTCGATCAAATAACCTCATCTTACTCTTCCCCCTTCGATAAGCTGCAAGCTTGAAATTTTAAGCCCTAAATCCTGTTTATCAGCGCTGGCTGATCACCACCACCGTGAACTCGGCCTGCCAGACAGCACCCGCGGAGGTGCAAGACACGTCCTGAATCCTAAGGCTGGTGAAAGCGCCTCCCTCCATATATTTGAGGAACAAGACTAGCTGGTTCAGACCGCCTGTCACGGTTACCTTGGTCTCATAAGCGGGGTAAGCCTTACCACCGATACTCTCCGTGCCAATCTTCACAGGCAGCTCGACCTTGTCGAGCGTTACATGAGACTGGTACGCTCCCTCCGCCAGGAAAAGGCTCAGGTCAACAATAGGAAACGCCGAGGGAAACTCAGGTCTTCGCGCAAGCTCGGCCTCATCCGCCCGCAGCTTGTCCAGGTCGTATTGAGCACTAGTAACCACCAGGTTAACCTCAGCGGTGTTCCTCTGGGTCTCCAGACTGTCCTTTTCGTCCGTGACCTCCTGCCACTGCATCAGGAACATTATGTTAACCACCACCAATGCAACCGCGATGACGACAATGGCAACGAGACGGATATTGCTTTTGAGCAGATCAATCATCCCGCACCTCCAGGCGCTACTTGCACGATCAATGAGTATGTCGTACCACTCCAAGAGGACGGTCCGGCAAAAACCAGCTTCGAGTCCCTGTCCAGCGCGCGGCCGTAGCTGGCCACGGCACTGTAGTTCGAAGCGGTGCCTTCAACCACCAGAAGGTTACCGCTCTGAGTTAGTGTGCGGATATCCACGCCCGTGGGAACGTGAGCCCTCACCCTCTCCACAGCATCACCCCAGCTTATCCTGGATGCTACGAAAGAGTCATAGCTCTGCTTCATTGCCTTGAGGTTAGTAATTGACGTGGTCAGTGCTATGGCCTCAGGATTGTTGGACACACTTTCAATCTCCTGATTGATCGCCACTATGCGCTTCTCCAGGTCGGCTATCTCCGCATTTGTGCTGATCTTCGCCTGCACAAGGAAAGCGCACCCGGCAGCCAGTGCCACGATGACGACTATCAGCAGCAGGGTCCTCGTCTCTACAGGAGGTCGGGGACGCAGCTCTTCAGGTAGCAGATTGATTTCAATGTTCATTCTACCTTTTCTCCTCCGATCTCATAATCGCATTGATACTAAAACCTTTCTACACGCTTTGCAACCCCCTAAATCCCCCAATTTGGGGGGGGATTTTAGTACCGGGTACTTTGCGATGTCATTGCGAGGCACGGAGTTGATAGGTTGGCCGACGTCGGCCAACCTACCCTATTGAAGAAAGGCGCGTGCAATGATAAAAGCGACTCAATAGTTTAGCCCCACGCTCCACCTAACCTAAAAAAAAGGGGCTTCAGACCTTTGTCCAAGCCCCTCCTCGCTGAACACTCTCCGGAACCCAAGATAGTAGTCCTGAAACGTATGTACCGCCCGCTTCCCGCCAGCATTGATGGCAGGCACTTGTACCCGTTAATTACCTTCAGTTACGAATAATGTAGGCCCTGATACCCGGCGTAACAGAGCCCGTTGGGAAGTTCAGGTTCAGATGATCATACGAGCGCCATGTGATACTGCTGCCCGGCTGGTATAAAATCTCAACCATTCCCGCCATGGAGCCGTAGACAATCATTGTCATGCTGGG
>SDBU01003442.1_pt1 | contig 20110 bp, 22 predicted proteins | sample 2277071 | NCBI WGS metagenome assembly SDBU01 (sample SAMN10397929, study PRJNA504765) | marine sediment metagenome | isolation source: marine sediment core GS08_GC12, 126 cmbsf | place: Arctic Ocean: Gakkel Ridge, Loki's castle | collected 2008
ACGTGTGATTTAATAGTTAACGACGCAACTGTTTCGGGCTTGCATGCGTTAGTAGGGACAGCAGTCCAAATGGCTAAGACAGATCCGGAATTATGGGTAGGGGAAAGAACGACTGGGCGGTATGCAAAGCGAAGATGCCAAATACAAGACTATGGTTCTTCAAATGGTATTTTTGTTAATAGTTCGCGTATTCCTCCGCAGCAAAACGTAGATCTTAGTAATGGGGATGTGATCGTTCTTGGCGACGGTTTTATTCTACAATTCGTACAGGGAGATCGAACCTGTAGATTACTCCAGAAGTATTCTGCATATTTTCAACCAAATCCCTAATTCACCAAGCTATTTTCTTAAACTCTTCTTCGTCTTTAATCCAATCAAACTCTTTCTGATCTTGTGCGAATTTTTTCCAGCCGGGCACACTCAACAAAGCTTTACGTAACCAAATTAGAGTTTCTTCTTTGCGTTTCAACCGTGCGTGTGCAATAGCGGCATTCCATTCTGCCAGCGCGTACCCTGGAGAAATGTTCTCTGCTTCTTTAAAGTTCTCAATAGCTTTCGTATTGTTTCCCGAGTGTAAATATGCAAATCCTAGATTGAGCCAGTAAGAAGAGTCTTCTGTCTCGAGCTCAATTGCTTTACTTAATGCAGCTTTTGATTTCTCCCATTCTTTAATCTTGTTATAGAACGTTCCCAGATTAAAATACGGCAGACTGCTGTCGGGACTAACTTCAATAGCTTGCTTTGCAAATTTAATTGCAGAATGTATAGCAGACTGTGTACCAGCACAATCATAAACTACATCAGCTATATTTTTGTTGATATATTCAAGTGGATGATAAACTAATTTGGGATTGTACTTACGAGCAAAGTCTCTACGCTCATCTACAATATCTCCAATTATTACATTATCACTATATTTCTGAGCTATCCTCATAACTAATAACCCAATAGTACCAGCGCCTATAATATGAACATTAGATTTTCTTTTTGGTGTTACTCTCTTTACAATATACATTGCAACCGCTAGAGGTTCTAACATCATTATCTCATCATATGACATTGCTCTATGACATGGAAACAATCTATGTTCTTCTATAGCCATGTACTCTCTAATAGCACCAATATCATTAGCACCAAGGAATTTCATATCCTCACAATGATTGTAAAGTTCTAAATTACAATAATAACACTGACCACAGTGATGTCCTGGTTCAATAGCAACTTTTGTTCCCTTTCTAAATCGTATATGACCATTTGGATCTACTACCTCTCCAGATACTTCATGTCCTATATCCATGGGAAGATCAACCTTGAATGATCCTAGTCCACCATGTCTAAAATAATGTAAGTCTGAACCACATATACCTACAGACTTGACCTTTACAAGAACTTGATTATCTTTTAAAGGGGGAATAGGTTCGTCGTATATTTTCATATGACCTACGTGAGCAAGTCTAGCTACCTTCATTTTTCTTACCTTCTAAGATTTTATAGAAATCAACAAACATCTTCCATACAGCCTCTGCTGATAAACCTCTCCAAGAGAATGTACCAGGAACCATCCCTTGATATTCAAGATCCTCATTATACCATGGAGGTCTTGAATTCTTCAATGTTTCAAATATCTCTTCCATTGCACTATCAGTCATCTTCCCTCGCACCTCTTCTTATGGAATTCTAACCATCTACTGTAGTAGAGCTCCCCATCCTTCTCTAAGAGACTATAAGGATTTGGTAACATTCTCCATCCACCTGTAGGGGCAGCGTAGTGATACATATCCACTCCTGTATGAATGGTTGTTGTAACATCAAACATATCCATGAGAGTATTACCTATCTCAGACTCTATTCTAAATGCAGTAGGAGAATACCCTAGTTCTGGATACTCCTCTAACCAATCAGTAGCTCTAAGTTTATCTGCTCTATACATGAATGGTGCTCTAACAAAGTCTACATCAACTAATTTATCTGGGAACTGCCATGCTAAGGTAGTGTAATCATTCCATATCTTACAGTTCTTACCTGTCCATCTATTGAAATCCTTAGGAATATCATTGATGTAAGTAGTCTCTACATTAATTGGATACAGCATACCACCAACGATTCCTACATCATCATTATCATCTAGAGAGCTAACCATCTTTTCTAAAGCATTCATCTCAAAAACATGATCATCATCTAGTTTCATAGCATACTTTGTATTAGTTTCTGCCATAACAGCGACAGCAGACTTTACACAACCTAGTAGAGATCTTGGATGTAGTATTAATATTTTATGTCCTTGGAACTTAAGTCTCCTTATCAATCCAACAAATAATGGATCACCTAAGTAATTACAGTCTGCTTCTTGTAGCAGAGTTAGATCCCAATCCTGGAATGTCTGATTCATTAGTGAAGCAAGTAAGATATTTAATGTATCTACTCGTCCTCTACTCCAACACTCTAAAGTCAATTTACTCATTTTTATATCTCCAATCTTGATATCTCTGATTGTTCTGGAAGTGTCTGATCTTCTTGTACATCATCAAGTAGTTTAGTCCACAGATCATTAACAACATCATCCCATAGCATAGTCTGAGAGAACTCTCTAGCTAACTTACCCTTTCTCTCTAGTTCATCAGGATGATTGTAAGCATATACTATTTTCTCTGCTATTGATTTGTAATCTACTATAGCAGTAGTAGCTATGATAGGAGTATCAATCTGTAGAGCACTTTTAGCTAACCATCCTCTCTCTTCATTGGGTCCTATAAGATCAGGCATTGATGAGAAGTCATGTCCTAACACTGTTTTACCACAAGCCATAGCCTCTAAAATAGTAAGTCCGAAACCCTCTCTCTTTGCAGGATTCAATAGCATATCAAATGAATTGTATATCAGATTCATCTCCATGTCTGGAATACCTATTACAGATAAATGGCTATCTTCAAATGCAAAGAGTTCAAGAACCTCATGCTTATGTGCTAAAGATTTTAGTGACACACCTTTAGGATCCTCTGGATCACTGTGAACAAAATACTTTATATTTCTTATCTCAGGATGTTCTTTCTTGACGTACTCAGCAGCCATAAAGATCTCTCCCCAAGACTTTCTCATTTCTTTATCTGAGTTAGCTGATACTATACCAATAATGAAATCATCTTGGGGCATCTTAGCTTCCTTTCTAGCCTGTGCCATTTCCATTGGTTTGAATAAACGATCTACACCATGAGGTATAATAGGAGCCTTCATAACACCATGTTTCTCTAGTTCTTTCTGTTGGAACGGTAGGAAGGGAACTACTCTATTATATCTTCTAATAAGATTTGTAGCATTACTAGAATAATTAATATGATCCATTGGAGAGTACATTATTGAGTATCTACCATCACCAGGGAACCAAGGGAATGCCCAGAAGTCTGAGAACAATATACCACACGTTCTGTTAAACGCTTTATAGTTCTGTATATATGATCCTTCTCCAAATGAGCCCATATGTCTTGCACATGGTATGTGAGGAACACCATTAATTAATACAACACCGCCAGGTTCTATACCATAATAAGCAGATACAACAACGTCATATCCTAACTCATGTAATCTTGTAGTTATATGTCTAGTTCCTGTACCATATCCTGAACGTATATGAGAGGAAACTGAATGCCATAATACTCTTTGCTTAAGACCAGGATGATCCTTCTTATCAAAGTTATCAATATATTCTTGGGGTAACATACTATCAAAAAAATATAGGATAGATACACCTTTTTAAGAAGTATCTTACCTAGAGTCTTTCCAATCCTGTATTAGACTTTCTACATCGAATATGGGCATCTTACTATTAGATGTCTTCAATCTTTCGTACAACCATGGGTCAGTGTCTTTGATAACCTCTTCAATAAACCTCTCTCTAGCAATCCTGTAACCAGTTCTAAGTGAGGATATATCTCTAAGTTCTTCATCCTTAAGCATCAGTTCACAAATACGTAGTTCCCTTCTCTTTCTGGATGTAGTGTTATCATCTAGCATTTGAAGATGTTCTAGTAGATTCATTTTGACTCAATAACATCCCTATTACTCATCTTTATAAGACAACCTAGTTTAACTTAGGCATCCTATCAAAGAATCTTATTGTCTCATTATCTACAAATTCATCCAAGATCATCCACCCTATCTTGGAGTGATATCCTTTCTGTATAAGCCATGCATTAGTTCTCTGTAGTGTACCAGATAAGAATCCAACCTTCATGTGACCTTTACGACAATAATTGATCTGATGGAGATGTCCTATTTGAAGTACATTAGGCTTGTTAATTATCTCCCTCCATATCTTATCTACTAGATGTGAGGTAGCCTGTGTAACAGCACCAGAACCATGCATCATGATATATGTGAACTTGTCATTAAGTTTCATATTAGCTACGTGTCCATAGTACTGAACATTCTCACAGGCTATTGCTACAAGCTTTAGAGGATCAAGACCTACATGAATAGAACCCTGAACCTTCTCTTCGTGATTCCCTAACACAAGATGTACATTACATTCTATCTCTTTAAGCAACTCAGAAGCATATGTTATTTGTTCTCCTAGAGATGGAATAAGAAGCTCACTAAGCTCTGTTGAATAAACACCTCTCCCTTGTATTAAATCTCCTGCAATTAGAACGTCTTCAATACTATATTCTTCTACATCCTTCACTAACTTGTTGAATCCTATCTTATAGAATCCCTTAGAACCAATGTGCCAATCACCAGTTATTAGTAATGGAGTTTTAATCTCTCCGTGTAGACGGAACATATCTTCTTCTTTACGTTCATGATATCTTACAAGAGCATACATTTTCTTACGTCCATGTATGATTTCTTTAATATCATAACCCTCTACAATAAGAGATTCCATAGCAGATTTAACAGCCTGTTGATTTGTTCCTATAAACTTTCTCTTAACAGTCTCGGTTAATTCCTTGATTGGTACTGGAATTTTAGCTTTCTGTAAAGTTTTAAGAGTAAACTCTCTTATACCACCATAGTCTACTGAAAATCCTTCTATCTCTATTTTCTTTTTAACCATCATCATCCCTCAAAAAATATACTATATTATCTTTCTTTACGACATAGAGTTCTTCGTCCTTTCTTAACCATAACTTAATCTTCTTGGCTAGATTATCTGCATCTGCTCCGTACTCACACTCTATCTTTGCTATTCGTTCATCAGGATTATTCTCAAAGTATTCAAACATTGAGTTTATAATTACCCTATATTTTGAACGTATACTCTTGTCTTCTATGTTTAGATTTGGAAGTTTATAAGCCATCTACTAATCATCTCTGTCGTCTTCGTCTTCTTCATCATCGTCTTCATCAGGTTTCTTTGAATCTGGATCCTCTTTAGGAGAGTTCTGAGATACGGCCATATTCTTAGGATCATACTTCACCTTTTTAATCTCTTCGTCTAAAGGAGGTAGTCCTTCATTCTCTCTAATCCAATCCTCTAACTCTGGGTCTGGTGTAAGTATACCATACCTTGCATAGGTTGATAGTCTCCTAGATGTTGACAAAGCTATACCAGATTCCTTTCCTATAAGTTTGATATAAGGCATGTTCTTTGTACTATGTCCCTTAGCCCTAAGAAGTCTCTTGAATAAGAACTCTTTAATCTGAGTCTCTAGAGCTTGTTGGAATATCTTAACAGAATCCATAAACTCTTCCTGTTTGATTTCAATGTCTCCTCTATAACCTCTTGCAGCAGGTTGTAGTATCAATGAGATACCTATCCCACTACCAGAAGAAGCTAGATCTGCAAAGTAATACATAAGCTCCTCATAACCAGTTATATCTGGCATTGGGAACTTACTAATCTCTACATTTCTTCTGAATGCCCATACAGTATCTTGATCTAACTCTCTAAGTTTATTCTTAACTGCATCAAGTTGAGCATCCGTAACTGATTCTAATGGTTGATCTTTATCACCAACAATAGCCATAACAGCTAGAGATCTAAAGGCTGCATTACCTACGGTATCCTCAAGATTAAGACGAACAATAGAAGCCTTGTATCCTGGTTCTAAGGGAGACATACCTTCTTCTTCCTCTCCTACTCCTACTAACTTCCAATAAGCTATACGATCTCTACCATCTTCTCCAGGTTTAGATGGTGTCCATACAACTTCTTCTTCAACCTTAATCTCATTCTCATACCACTCCATCTTTGGGAAACCTAATGTTCCACCAAGTTTGAAACCTACTGGACGTAGATTTCTATCGTAGAGTACATTATCTTTATCATCCTTTACAAAAGTAATACCAGACTTTGGGTTAATCATTTTAATTACAAGAATATCTGTACCATCTTCATTATAACCAATCTCCGTCCATGCTGTTCCATTCCCTGTTACAAAAATATCTCTAACTATCTCAGAGAGTAAGTACTTGAGATTAATATCATTTGCTAGATTTTCACATGCTAATCTAGATGCATCAGATCCACCCTTGATAACATAACCACCACCTACCATCTTCTCTACATATTTCTGAACTATTCTAAAAGTAAGACCGTCCATTCTGTATAAAAGTTCTAAGCTACCCTTAGAAACAGTAGATCCCTTTCTTCTGTTCTCATCTCGTAGGGTTATACTTCTCATACTAGTATCTATTTTAGAGGGTTTGGTAGAAGATAATGTAGTCAAGTCCTGCATCTGAGTAGGAACTGGACGTTTGATTACCCTTTTTCTGACCCTCATTATAGACATTTCTAATCAGCTTTGCTTGCAGTGTATACTTTAAGTAATGTACCAACTATAGTTCCATTAATTATAAGATCTTTGAACACCTGCTCACTCAGATTGGTATTCATAAACACAATAAACAATCCAACCCAATACGCCAAAAGGAGGATTGTTGATCCTTCTATTGCAGTAATAGACCTAACTAGAGCATTATATTCCTCAACAATTTCAGTTTCTGATTCAGACATCTAATCACTTAAAGTAACTATGAGTGGCAAGTATAAAAGTATTGATCATTACCAGACCACACCAAGTTCTCTGGATATATTCTCCCATTTACAACCTATCCATGTAAGATTAGATCCAGCAAACCTAAGTCCTACAAAGGCTTTACCTTCTGCCCAGAAACTACCAGAGTCTCCTGGAATAGTTTTGAATGTATCTGTCTGTGTTCCTATTACAACGTCTTGGAATACACACTTACCTCTACGATATCCTACAGTTAGATAACCTTTCAGATCTACATACCTTGTTCCAATAGAATAATCAGATGTTCTACCATAAGCCCATATATCCTCTGCTCCTTTAATAGGATCTCGTGCCTCTGTTAAGATTCTACCATTAGGTGATTCTCTTCTAAATTCTATTCCCTGCTTTATTGAGGAGCAAGAAACATCTACTGTATTAATATTAGAACTTGCAAAGATTCTATACTTTGAGTGAATAAACTCTCTGTACCGACATTCAAATGATTCAAACTTAAGATCAATTCCTCTTACAAACTCACCAGTTATATCTTGTAGTTTACTTCCACCATCAAGAATAGATGGTTGTATTGCTCCATCTCCTGGTCTAGCATCATTTTCCATTCCGAAGCAATGTTGATTTGAGAGTTGCATAAACTTTCTTGATGTATAATCTTTTACAAATGCACCAAGAGAACATGCTCCATTACTCCTAGCGTTCATTGTACTAATACCCATGAGAAGTGGTCTATATTTTAGCTTCGGATCTGGGTACTCTAAAGGGATCTCGTTTAAAGCTTTGAGCTCTCCTATCTCGTAGATGTCTATTTCATATTCTTTACCATCAACCTCTACAGTTTCAGGAACTAGATCTCTTGCTTTTAATTTATCTTCTCTCTCCTTCTTGGATACATAAACCCTTACTACTTCTGTATCCTCTAAAAGTTTACCTCTCTGCTCTCTTGGCTGAATCTCTAAGGATCCACCAATAACATTCCTTTTCTTTCTTAACTTATCAAGTTTATTCCTAATGCCATACATACTAAATTACCTCAATTGAAGCTCTTACTAAAGCTATTGCCATTGCACGACCCGAATCATGACCCTCAACAGCTTGGATATAAGAATGGTCCAACCAATCTGCTAATTGTTTGAACTCTTCCTTACACATATTTTTCTTATCATCTACATATTTAACCAGTAACTTATCTAAGTCTGGTGTATGAGGACTGATAAGAATCTTAGGGAGTTCTCCTATAATCACGTTCCATATTGGTTCGAGTTTAGTATTGAGTACATTTTCTATACTAGTTAAACGATGTTCCATTTCTATAGCATCTTGTTTAGAAAACTTCTGTCCACTGAGTACAGCTGTCATAATTGTTCCGAGAAGAGATATAAGAGCAACAAATATTGTGATTACTGAAGCAGTCTCAAGCATGGACATTCAATGTAATTTAGACCCATTTGGATAATTTAAATCTTTATGAGGTCCTATAAGATCCCCTTTCGTCATATCCCCACCAACCACAGTGTCCTATATCTTTCTCACATATCGCTTCTTTGTAAGAAGGACCCCATTTAATGATTATTAATTGTCTACCACAGACAGGACAGGAATCCCCTTTTGGAAAGGCTAATACAATTCTTAGAGGCATTGTAATCAATAATACAAAGTAATAGGTTATATAAAAAAATAGGGGTTAAGGATTATCTCCAATTACTTAGATTTTTCCCATTATCATCGATGATGTCTCCCACCTCGATGAATCCTTCGTATTCAAACACTGAGATATAATGGTCATATTTGTTACGTGGATAAAACGTATTAAGGAACTCTTCACTACATGGTACATATCCATATGGCATAAAGTTTAATCTTCCAGTAGAACCAAAGTCTTCACTAAATTTCTCTTTAAGATCTTTGTCTAATTCACAAGGTATTTGCCATTTAATGACGTAGGTTAGATCTCTTGATATTCCAACTATTGTTGTTGACAAATAACAATTTGTTTCTAGATCTCCCCTTTCATATCTTATTGTATAGAATCTCTTCTTGAACTGTGCTGTTACTCTAAGAAAATCGAATACATCACCAGTGTTCTCTACCCATTTCATTACTTTCATTTCATTCACTTGACCTCACATGGGGTCATTACAAAACAATAGGTACAACTATATAAAGATTAAAAAAAATAGAAGCTGGGTGGCCAACCGCTTTAACGATGTTATATTAAAGTTAATACTAAGGTCCAGTCTTGAGTGCCTTAGGATTGCTATTCGTAACCGCAATAGGATCAGGAATAGGCTGGTTATCGTTAGAGAAGGCTACCTTCTTTTCTGTTGAGTTATTAGCTGATGGTCTACTCATATCAGGTCAGTACTTTATCGTTATACATTACTTAAAAAGATTACTATAATACAACCTAACAATACAATTCTAAGATCTTATTAAAAACTCTCTCATGTCCCACGTAACCTCACAAACTGTCTCATATAGTCCAATTTGACATCCAACTTCGCTACTTCCCTCCTAATCTCCTCTGAATACATACTAGCCTCTTCCTTAGACATTCTATCTATTAGTATACCACAATAAAGCTCCATGGAAAGGAAGTATTTCTTAAGGGCTTTCTTGAGTTTGTAGTAGCAATGAGAATAATTATTTTCCACATCACCACAGTCTAAATTAATTATGTGTACCCCATTGAAACGAGCTACGGTTATAGCCTGAGGAGACCAGTTCGCTTGAGCTATAACAAGTAGCTTTAGTTTCTCAGGGTCATATCGACTACCAATCTGTGTGTGATATCTGTGTATATCTATTGTATAATTCTTGTCTATACAGGACCAGTTCTTAGCTTCTATATCACATAGTTCAGAAGAATGGTCTGGGTACTTAGAACCTTTCTGGTTAAGGTGGTTCAGGAAGCAGACATGTCTAAAAGGTAGGTGGAGATCCTCAATCACTAACGCAATTAGTTTTTCTAATACTCTACCTTTAGCTCTTCGCTGCTTCTCTGAACCACTCAAGTAATCTCACCTAACAGGTTGTTTATATTTCTTTGTATAGCAGACCGTAACTACATTTACCATCTTTCTTTAGAACCTTCTTAACGATTGCAAGATTACAAGGACATCTCTGTTCTAGGTTGAGAGGACATTTGAAGGATGCCTGGTGTATGTCTGGAACCTTTGATACATCAAGGATAGCCTCAAATCGTTCTATTCTCTTCTGTATTCCAGCCTCGAACCTAAGTCTATTCTTCTTAACTGTAGGATGCTCAACCTCTAGGACATCTTTCCACCAATCAATATCTAGGAGATTAAGGAATTGTTCTAATTTCTTTCTAAGTGCTTTGTCCAGCATAAGGTCCTTATCAACTATAGATTTGATATCATCTGGTAATTCATTGAGATCATCCCATGCTACAATGTTTATTTTCTTATCCAATGGCTTACCATTAGGGAACATAAAGTAAACTCTATCACTATACTTCTCTGGTAATTTATCAGTATCAATGTATGCTGTCCAGAATCTCTTACCTAACACAAGATGGAGATCAAGATTTCTACAAGACCAAAGGAATGCTTTCATGTGACTAGGGAATGTACCATATTCTACCAAGTCCTTTGTTAAGTTCTGTGCTATTCCAATGTCTTCTAGTGGTCTCTTATAGAAGTCTTCTACCATATCTTTACACATAGAAATTATATCATCTCTACTTATTCCATCAAAGATAGCATTAGACAAAGCTTCCTGAGCATCAACAGATATATCAGCAGTATTACGTCTTACCATCTCTATTCCTTTAACTACAGTCTGGTCCTCAGTTGTCTTACCAATATACCTCTTCTTGGTGAACATAACGAGAATTCTAAAGTGTGTATCAAAGGATAACTGTAGACCTTCTGGATCAACTCCCCATCTGTCCTGAATGAATTGATTCATACTATTGGATAAGATATCCTCTAAGAATTCTATCTCTGCTTCATGATCATCTGTCTGTAGTTGAAGGAACACAGAGTCTGTATCTGCATAGATTAGATTATAATTAATATCCTTACATACGTTAACTAAACCTTCTTCCTCTAATGTTCTACCAACATAAGTAGTAGCAGCAGCAATATCTGGAAGATACATACGATATGCCTTTATCTTAACCTGATCCCCTGCTTGTCCAAACACTCCGTAGATACTATTGATTACAGACTTAATACCCTCAGACATACTCTTGTTAAATAATCTAACCTCCTTAGAGAGAGTCTTGTCCTTAGACCTACGCTTGAATGGTACTCTCAGAGGCTCTAGTTTCTTAAGAAGTTTAACTGTCCAACCTTCATATTTTGTAGTAAAGAAGAATAGATCATCAATATTGTTTACATCTTCTCCTGAATCACTTAGAGTCCTAGTCTCAAAGCTCATATTGAAACCTTTGATAATGCTAGGATACATACTACTCCAGTCAAAGATTACTATATTCTTATAGATACCAGGTTCAACAGGGAATACTATACCACCCTGATAGGCTATCTTCTCCTTTATTGTTTTACTAGGAAGCAAACACTCTTCATAACAGAGCCTTAGATACATAATATCTGCTATCCTACTCTTATAGATTGTATCATCAAAGTTACAACCAACAATAGTTCTTATTGCATCAAAGTATGCTGTAAGAGCTAACTCTTCATCTAATCTTACGATAATCTCTACGTCTCTAATGTTACGAATGAATACACGCTCTGGTCTGTTTAACCAGTTATCATACACAGACTCTTCCTTGTAGAGTTTCTCTTCTCCTAACTCTCTCCAAGCTATACCGTGTAATGTCTCCCACTTGGATCCACTAAGGAACACCTGGAAATACATTTTCTGTATGTCCAGGAATGATAGACCATGAATCTTTATCTTACTTCCACCGAACATCTGTACAATGTTTACCCTAGATAGAGGTCTATAAGACAGTCTTAGTTTTCTTATACGGTTCATTGTATAAAGCCAGTCAAAGTTAGTGAATGATAGGAAGATATCTGGTTTAATATAATTAACGTAACTAACAAACTTCTTAAGCATAACCAATTCGTTCTGACAATACTCTACAATTATCTTTTTCTTATTATGCAAGTACTCTGTTAGGTCTAAGTCCTTAACATGCTTGGTAGCCAGTATCAGATATTCTTCTTTGAAGTTATCATAGAGTCCTATCATTATTATTTCGTCTGGTGTATTCTTAATATCAGGAGACTTCCAACACATTACCTCAATGTCTACATACAGCTTACGTAGAACAGAAGGCATATCCTTGGGTATTATCTGAGGAGGATCCCCAGGAATATATCTTATTCCAGTAAAGATGTTTCTATCAATAAGGTATCTATTAGGAAAGAGTACATCTGCTTCCCAAGTATGTAGACCTCTCTTAATCTTACGATACTTCTCTACAAGTGTAGGCTTCTCGGTGTATATTCTATAGGAAGATGTATTCAGTAATCCAAGATACGCTTCCATAGGTACTGGAACAATCTCAACATCTGGGTAATCAGAGTATAAGTCTACATCATTATGCTGTATATAGAAATAGGGTCTCATAGTGGGATCTGGTATAACATAATCATTACCCTTAGAGTCCCTACAGAATAACAAGATAATGGGCTTACCCTCATCTAACATATATGCAGTAGAACATACACTCAAATCCATAGCCCTATCAGGAACTATAAAATATCCTAGTCTCCCTTCATCAGACTCCTTAAAGAAATGTCTTGGAATATAATCTGTATTATCTTCCACTATTTCATCTTGATCGTCTTCGTGAAACCCTTTTGGAATTCCCTCTAGAGACATTTGATCCTCTCCTACTTTCTATCCTACACCTATCTTTAAAGTCACACTTACGACATTTCCTCTTATGCTTACTAAACTTAGTGAAACAATCAGGTCTGTCATACCTAGATAAGAAATCTTCTACATTCTGTCTTGAGTATTGGTTTTCCAAATAAAAGTTCTCCGTAAGTAAGAATGGGGGTTAAAAGTCATAATAGATCCTTTCCTTGAATTCATTCATTTTACCCGCATTGTATACTGTATGGGGACGATAATACCCGACAACCCTTGAAAAGATTTCGGTTTGTCCTCCACAATCTGGACATGTGTACTTAGCTCCTCTATGTTGTGTTCCACAACTTAGACATTTAGCGTATGTGTTGGCTACATCAAAGTATGGTATCTTAGTATTCTTAGCCATACTACGTATGAATTTCTTCATACTTCCCATATCAGGCTCTTTCTCTCCTGAGAAGACTCTGAATACAGTACCTCCACTGAACTTACCTAACAACGAATCAGCTACACTAATACCCAAGTCTAATGGAATATTCTTGTTAGAGGGTGGTATCATAGCACTATGATAATATTCATCTTTGTTACCAGATACTATCATATCTGGATACATCTTTTTATCTAACTTAGCTAGTCTCCAAGAACATCCCTCAGCAGGTGTCATTTCAAGATTAAACATTCTACCAGTATCTTGTTGGAATTCTCTAGTAAGTTCTCTCATATAGTTCAGTATCTCATCTGCAAGAGGTACATTCTCAACTACACCAGCACCATTATAGTTAAGAAACATCTCATCGAAACCAACCATCCCTATTGTTCTAAAGAATCTATCAAAGTCTATATCATAATATATACCCAGAGGCATAAGTCTCTCAACATCCTTAGACCTTGTGATAATCTTCTCTTTCAGTAACAAGATAAGCTTAGCTTGATTCATGTAGTGTTCTATCCTAGCAAACAGATCTCCATGCTTCCTTCCAAGATATCCTATCCTAGCCATATTAAGAGTAACAACACCAATACTTCCAGTACCTCCCTCATATGCCCATCTACCCCCAGCAGGAGGTAATTGAGACAGATCGAGATTAAGTCTGCAACACATGGCATGTACAGTATTAGTATCTATACCAGTACCCCAATAGTTGAAGAAGTAAGACTGTCCTCTCAATACTGTATTCTTTATAATAAGATTCATTACATCAGAATTCCAGTCAACATCCTTTGTAATATTCTCAGTTGGTATTGGGAATGTAAACACATTTCCCACAGCATCTCCTTCCGTCAAGACTTCCCAAAAGGCCCTATGTATCGCATCAGCTTCTTCTTCAAAATCTGCGTACAGATCTCCCGTAACCTTGTCACCAATAATGACATACTGATCTTGATAGATCTTTGGAGTCTTGAGATCAAAGATAACATTACTGAATACAGTTTGATACCCACTCCTAGAAGGAATGTTTGAGTTGTATATAAGACGTTGCATATTCTGCTTTATCCTCTTATAGGATAGACCTATAGCCAGTGGAGCCAATAGGGTATTAACATGACTAAATGCTTGTGCACCAGCCCATTCCTGCTGATTCATTCCTAAGAAGTTAATCATATGATCTACAGCAGTATCTAGATGCTTTGCGGGTCTAGATATGGTACGATCTGATAACAGTCCTTTTGAGAGTAATAACAACAAGTCTGCTCCAAAGCAATAAGGTAAGAATGCTTTGGTTAAATTGTGGACATGTAACTCTCCACCAAAATGTAGCTTACTAACCCAACTAGGATATAGTTTCTCTAATGCATATGCTCTTATTGTTTCATCTGCTATGTATGATTCCATACCAGATGCAGAACGATTAAAGTTAGCATTCTCCTTTAGATCAGGAGTACGATTTAGATAGTTCTCAATGGGATTTCTTAACATAAATAATCTAACACCAATATTCGTCCAAGTCCTTAATCAATATATTCTTACACGGATATTACACAATACCTGGTGTAGAAGAGTCTAACTTTGATTGTACACTTCTAGTTTCTGGTCTCTGCTGAACATATTCTTCTAATGGTATCTCTGTAAGAACAATACTAGCACGATAAGCAGTACCTAGATGTCCTACCTTTGGTGTATATGGAACATTAAATTTACCTCTATATCCCTCTCCAGTATGTAGTTCAAATTCAATTATGGTATTCAAACCTTCACCAAGTTCAGGTGCTCTGATACCAACTATTCTTGCAATGAATTCAAGATTAAGAATAGAGTCTGGTTTAACCTTTACATCAGTCTCTTCTGATTCCTTATCCTTCACCAATTCCATAAAATATCCACCAGTAATTAGATATTGTCTTAAGTGCTACAGCAACTCTTTTGACCATATTTGGTTTCTCCTCTGGTAATATACGACTAATAATCTTGATAAGAGCAGGAAGTTCTGTCTTGATAACAATTCCCTGGTAGTCCATATTGTTCAGTATATGAGCAGAGAATATTACATTCTTTAGAGTCATATATTTTCTAACAGGGAAATTGTAGAAACTATCTTCAAGTCCTTCTTCCCTATCAAAACGATCATATATCACTCCCTTTGGAGTAATACTAAGATCTTCATCAAAGAGTATCTTTTGTAGATTCATCGTCTTGATCCCCCTCAAATCTATAGTCTTCATCCTTGTACATTGTATACTGTTCTTGAGATATCCATCCTGGATTCAGGTGAAGCATTACCATACATACTCTATGAAGCTCTGCTATACCCCAAGTTCTCATCCTAAGATCTGTCTCATGTATTTTTGTTATGTAATCAGGCTGATCTTCTTCAAGGTGAACATATTTCCTAGTAACTATACGTGCCCTTGATTCCATATCTACAGGTAAACCAGCATTCAATTCTCTAGCAGCTGCATCTTTCTGAGAGTATGTTAATTTGACATAGTCCTCATATTGTTTAGCCCTCTCAGACGGAGGAAGATCAGTACTTCTCAGTATTGTCTGATAAGTCTCTCTAGACCTAGGGGTTTCTCCTTCCCACATCTCAATAACCTCTGGATTCTCTTCTGGGAATAGTTCCTTAGGAACCTGGATACCACTGTAAAGATTGTTAATATGTTTGTATGTAGCTCCTAGTCTCTCTGCTACTTGACTGATATTCAGGTTCATGTCCTCTATCAAACGCTTAATTCCATAACCAACTTCCTTAGGACTATTAGGCTCTGACATGTTACCTATAATACTATCAATAGCTCTCTCAACATCAGCTGTATCTCCCTCACCATAATTAACATGAATCATAGGTAGTTTGAATCCATGCTTAACGGCTATACGCCAACGTCTTCCTCCATCAATGATCTTCATATTCTCATCAGATAGACAAGGATATCTGTAACCATTCTTTAGAACAGAATCCTCTAGGGACTTGATCTTTCTCTCAGCATCAAATGTCCTGATGTTATATTCGTGTATCTCATAGTTTCTAGGATCTACCATCATTACTGTATCCCACTGAATATTCTCCAGAGATACAGTCTCAATATCTTCTTCAATTTTTATTAATTCATACATTTCAATCACTCTTTAATCATAAAAAAAGGAGGTAATTATTCCATAGGAATAAGATATTCAAAAGGGGCATAGTAACCCTTAGCATCAAAGATGAATCTTTCATCCTCTCCACTTCCTATCTTACTTGGTTTTCCTACGAATAATACTTTAGAGTCCAATCCAAAGTTCAGTGGGACATCTCCCTTAATGAACAGAGCAACACCAGGAGTATCAAATGACTCCAGATCTGCATCATCTATCCATAGTGTCCTATTGCCAGTCTTATCATTAACCTCTGGATTAATGGTTGCGACATTAGCAAATAGAAGCACAGGAACACTCCTATCATTTTTATGCATTCCGTACAGTGTACTCAGATCACCAATGCTATAGGTTCTCCATGTGGTCATATCCAGAGCATCTATAATGTCTGGAATATCACTTGCCACACTAATAACCTGTAGATCCTTATTGGATATAGCATTTAGATCTAGGAATCCATACTTTGGCTTTCTCTTTGGATTAGCCCTGAACTGAACAGTGGTTCTTACAGGATACTCAACTTCAACAGCACTTTCGTCATTGATGTTGAGTCTAAAGAACTGTATATCAGTAAATTCAGTCCCTCTACTACAGACACCATAGAGTGCTCGATAGTAAGAGTGTTCATCCTCAGGGAAGGGTCTACCGTAGTTAGGATTCTCATCCCTTCCATAGTTGACTTTCTCCCTTGGGTCTAGGGGAACACCATTCCTATCAACAAGCATATCTGTTAGAGCCTTCTGCTTTGTTTCAGGGTTCTTGTAGAGATATTCAGCCTTCCTCTTCATGATCTCAATAAAGTCCATGAGACCACTATCTCCAAAGATGATTCCTGTCCATGTAGGAGCAGGTGAGAATATACTTCCCGTCTCTCTCCTTAACGCACCGAACCATCTAGAGTATGACAAAGCCCATAGTTTAGACTCTGACAGACCCTTTGCATTGGATGAAAGGAACTTGAATAAATCTTCAAGCTGCTTCTCCATTTCCTTTGGACTCTTACCAAGCTTCTCGCAATGCTTGGCTATTCTGTCCTTATACTTTTTTGGTATACTCATTTCGTATTACCTTCTATTTTGTAGCAGAGCATGTAACCCTCACTACTAGCATTCAAGTCCTTGGTCCAACCGAACCATATAGTTCTGTATACTACATCATCTATAGTCAGTTCAAACCAATTAGACTTGAACACTCCACCAGTTGTCATATAGTATTCATACCAGTTACATAGGAAAGTTGCCCACTCCTCTGAGATAACAATATCCTTTGTTTCCTCTAGATAGTATCCTATATTATCTGATATGAAGTCTCTAAGACAATCATGGACCGTAAACTTTTCACACGACTCCTGATCATCATCACATGATCCACAGGCTGTCTGTGTAAATACCTCCATTAAAAAATCAGGAACCTCTACCTCTGGGTATTTATGTGGGTGTGGTTGTACCCTCATTGTTCTTCTTCCTCCGTCTCTTCCTTTTCAATCTTGGCATGGTCTCTATGAATCCACAGAATCCAATACCGTCTATCATCTGCATATTTGTATATTCCCTGACAGTATCCACCTTTACTACGAGCAAACTCATCTGCCTCTGTAAAGTCAGCAAAGGTTCTCTCAAGATATGGTTCTCTTATCAAGTTAGGTACGCCATCTTCTTCATCCATCCAGATAAGACATTGTATATAGTTTCTTTTGCTGTCTGGATCATTCCAGACATTTACTAGATAATGGTCCTCGGATAGTGCTATATCCTTTACCATTTTACGGATAAGTTTGGAAGTATCTGCCCACATCTCTCTGAATGTCTCATCTATTGGAGTGCCTAGACTGCGGAAGATCTCCTTACGTAGATCAGTTTCCTTTGTCTTTCTAATTGTTTCAAGGCTACTATATCTTCGTAAGAGTAGCTCCTTGAGACTCTGTCTTTGTATACCTTCAATGATACCAAAGAACTTGAACTGTTTCTCTTCTAAGTCCTCTGATTTCCTCTCCTTGTCTCTAACCATATTGTAAGCCCTGTAAGGAGAAATCTGTCCAGAGATAAGCTTAGCAGATATCTCTGGAAAGTCTTCTTCATTGTCTAAAACGTATTCAAGTCTCTTCCAAGTAGTTGGACTAAGTCCTATGTCTTCACCTATTCTATCAGCAGTTCTTACGGGCGGGACCGCTTCGACCCCACCCGTAGGAGGTTTACCATCTTTAAACCGTGTTCCAGCCATCCTTTCAGCTGATTCAGCAGCATAAAGTGTTTTTAGTTCTTTGCCCTCTTTGTACAATTGAGCAGCTGTCTTGTTCCTGTACTTGTTGTAGCTAATGATATCAGCAACAACCTCTTCTATGGAACTATATGTTTTCCTTTCATAAGGAACTGTTTCCATTGAGAGTTGTGTAGCAGCCATCCATCTTCTTACACCGTCTATGATCTGATTATCTTGATCGATTATAAGGTGACGAAGGATCTCTTCTCTCTCTCTGATATCTTCTACCAGATCTTCAACGTTCTGTGTCTCTCCATAAATCTCTAGGTTCTTAGGATGTGGAGTTAAAGAACTCGTCTCTATATTTTCTATTTGTTGCATCGTGATACCCCATCGGGTTAAACGTTAGATTGCCACGGTTCCTTATATATCTACCTAGCTTCTACTTAGATTTCCTTATATACACGATATAGGTTTCTAAGATCAAAAGGAATGAAATCATTTGATTGATTATGTAAATATAGAGAAAGAGGACTTATACGATACATTAAAGGAACTAGAACCCTTTGATTTGGCTGCACATCATGACGCTGACGGTGTTTATAGTGCAGTACTTTTGTCTAAGGTATTTGAGATTGATAACATAGAATTCCCCTTACTATTTGGTGATTACTCATCCGAACAGGTAGCGGTTGATATTGGTCAGAGTTTAGATGAGGATTGGGATGGTGTTATATTCGATCATCACCCACACACAGATCTTGAGAATGCTAAGTATAAATTAGTTAAAGGGAACATGCCAACAGGTGGTGTGGTTCTAGAAGCATTGAAAGACCATATAGATCCTAAATGGTCATGGTTAGCTGCTGGAGCTTACGTTGGGGATGGACAGTCTGCTTTGATTCCTCCTGAGGTATTTGAGGAACACAAGTCTTTGTTAGAAGCAAGAATCTCGATATACGAGTCTTATAATAAGATTTCAACATATCAGTATCCGTTGTATAGCTTACTATCTTCTCCCATCAATGCTACATGCAGAACAAACAAGCCATACAATGCTTACAGAATCCTAAAGACATGCACGACTCCTGATCAGGTAGTAACACATCCTGTCTTTAAGGCAGATCAGCAGACTCTAACAGGAGAGATTAACAAGCTTGTATATCAGTTTGGTAAGGATAAGAAAAACAGGAGGAGTGGTATAGTTATAGGTAACTTCATTGTACTGCCCTTTGAGAGTGAATATAGGATTGCTAGTAGATTCGCTACAAAGATAGGGGTTGCACTTAGAGGAAAGACTGTTATCTGTATCAATCAGACAACTGGAGCTATGTCGATTAGAGGAGATCTAGCATACTGGCTACTCAAGAAGATGGTTCCCCTTGGATGGACTATGGGTGGCCATGCCGGCTATTGCGGCGGAAGTCTTTCTGGAGATCAGGATGTTGAGTCCTTCTTGTCTGATCTAAGGACGGTAATCTATTAATGGCAATGCGTGAGGAAAGGGGATATCAGACCTATCCAGATACGGTAGAAGCAACTGCACAAG
>SDBU01003443.1_pt1 | contig 20107 bp, 26 predicted proteins | sample 2277071 | NCBI WGS metagenome assembly SDBU01 (sample SAMN10397929, study PRJNA504765) | marine sediment metagenome | isolation source: marine sediment core GS08_GC12, 126 cmbsf | place: Arctic Ocean: Gakkel Ridge, Loki's castle | collected 2008
CGACAAGGGTAGAATTCATTTGAAACTGGTCTTTTACGGACCATCCCTTGGTGGTAAGACAACAGCCCTCAGATGGCTTTATGGAAAAGTAGAAGGTCTACAGAAGGGAGAGTTCACTGCTATCGAGGATGAAACAAACAGAACGCTGTTTTTCGACTATGTGCTATAACGAAGGCAGGGAGGGAATAGAAACTCCCTACCCAATAAAATCAGTTGTAACGACCCAACCCAAGTTCCCAGCAGCCTCGAACATCTCCTTAGTAATCATTGCCAAGAACGTAGAGCGGTGAGCATCACCCAATTCTCCCTGAGTACAAGCAATAGAGTAATGCTTTCCAAAGATGAACCCTTGCATACCTACTTCTTTGTAGTCCTCAAGAATCTCCGAGAAGATCAACAGACCGTGGGCAATCCTTATTGCAAAAGTTCCAGGATTGATTAACTCCCATTGCCAATTCAAAGTAGCCTGAGCCGCATCTAGCCTCTGGCGGTCCATAATCTCTTCTGCTTCTTCCCATGAATCAACAGGGGTGAACTTAGGACTCAATCGCAAGACACCTCTCCAATCTTCTTCAAGTCGTATCTGCACCCGTCATCGTGAGCACTCAACTCAACAAGGTTCAGAAGGGCTCCGACATGGAGCTTTGGGTCGTCACCCTTTGGTAGCCAGAAATCCGCCTCTTGGTCCTCTTCGCCATTATGCCAAGAGAGGTGGTACTTGTAGTATATCATTTCCTACCATCCCCCTTGAGAGTGGTAAATGTCTCATGCAGTTTGCTTACAGTTGTGATGTAGATAACCAGTTCTAGGCTACGGATTGCGAAGGGAGCTCTTAACTTGAAGTTCTCGCAGTGCTCGGCATATTCAGGAAAGATATGAGAAATGAACTTGTCAAAATCCTCATTATTCCAGTCCAAGCCCCCGACTGGCTCTTGTTCAATATTCCAGAAACCATGACTTGTTCCGTTCCTGTCTACGCACTCACGGCAGTCAAAGCATGTTAGGTTAGTCAATGAACCCCTCATGGTACTTTGTGGAGACCGTAAGTTATAAGCTCGTAGATAATCGGGGGTCGGCCACTGATAAAGTTCAATGTTGAAATCCCAAACATAAGGGGTTAACTAAGATAGACTAAACACAATGAGACCGGTCAAGTGGTCCAGACTGCCATTCTATCGCTAGGCTTACAGCGGTCCTTGGTTCGGAAAACCAAGACTGGCAAGGGATAGAAGGATAGTAGAAGAAGGAGAAGGAACCAAAGGGAAACTAGAGCACCTAGTCCAAATGCAATAGGAATCGTAACTCCCATAAACATTCCATAATGCCCCCAGTTGAAACTCCTGTACTCCTCTCTAAAATAATAACCAAAGTCCTTCGGAATGCCTCTCATGTTGTTAACCCGTCATGAAAGGAAATAACGTTTACTAACCAGTTGGTATGGATCAACAGAGAAAAAAAAAAGAGAGTGGCGAGGGGTGGTAGGCGGGGGAGTAATTGAGGGGGAAAATAGGGACCCTCACCACTATTCTTCTATCCCTGATTATACCTAATAAGCACCACACCTACGCCCTACGGTGTTGGTCGGCCTCTGTTAACTAACAATACTTAACCCGAGGTGCTCAGAAATTACCGATGGGTCTGACATGACCAATTCCTTATCTAAAAGAAAAAATCAATGGCCTAGAAAACAAGATGTAGACATTAGAAGTCAAGGGTCGCCTGAAATACATCCGCAGAGACCTCGGTGAATTGTCCAGACAAAACAGGAAGTCTATTCCTCAACCATTCGATTCTCCCTTCTAGGTGTTCTAGGCTGTGCTCATGTCCAAAACTGAAACTTGATGGTCCCACATTCGTCTTCCTGCGCCAGTTGGTATACATGTAAAGGGATACAACATTCTTTCCCTGTTCCTGTGCCCAATTCCCAATAGCCTCGAACTCTTCTAGGTCTCTCTCGTTCGAGATGGTCATTAACCACTCTGATCTACCAGGAGTAATTTTGTGAACGAAGCGTGCCACTGTTGAACCCACGGGAAAAGTCTTTCTCACACAAGGCCAGCATCCCCATTTGATGTAGCCCTCGATTGGGTGACGGAGCAGGGTAATCCTGTCCGTGGACTTGCAGGTTGGGCAACGCTTGGGGGCGGTCATGTACTCATGTGTTGTATGGACGATTTAAGCTCGTAGCTTTTCATTGATGGATTTATTAGGAAGGGCACCTATAGATATGTGAGTAGGAGTTGGTATGGGTCAACGGCGAATGCACAGTCTAGTTTTGTAACATGCCCTCAATTACTTTACGAAACTCCCCCCTCCTACCACGATTAACTGTGTGTTCGCCACCTCATTGTGCCTCAAACCTTCAATATTTCATGCGTCATTTTTCCATTGGAAACTGCAGGGTAAGACGGCTAAGATACCTGAATATTCAACCTAGAAACCGTTTCCACAAAATCCCCCACCCTTTCATTTCCATTGAGCAGCTTATATACTAATTCTACAAAGTCTGTCAACATGAAGTTTCATCATATGCAAGATATCCACTCAAATTCAGAACGATTTCAGAGGTTTGGCCATCTTAGCATTTCAGATATTGACAGCTTCATCGCATTGTTGACCTATCGAATTGGTCATACTGATTCACAAAGCCAGTTGCACATATCATCCAGTCTTGTTGAACTTCGATGGAGTAGAAGAGGTCTCGTTATCGTGTATATTGAAAAGGAAGAGAGAATCGACACAACCGAGATACTCTATGACTGCACAGATAGTGTGACTTGGTTTCAGATACTTGACGTTCTGGGTCTGATATGTCGTCTGGCTGACTAATGTGGACTACTTCAAGAAGACCTCTCAATGAAAGCAAAATAGGTGCTTATATCCGAGTTTCAGAACTAGGTTATGGTGCCATATCTTTGTCGCTCGATTTGGGTCTGGGAGCCATTTTTTCATCACGCGTGGTACCAGGGGAGTTAGTTTTTCCTACTCCCCTCCTACTTTTTTCCTAGAGGAAATCCGGTACTAGAGATTCATCAGTCAGAGTATGGTGTTGCAGACCGAACCAGTTAAATAAAACATTGGTTAAATACGTAGTGTAGATATTCGTGCGTAGTGTATAGGGGGTGTCTACAATTTCAAAGAGTAAGAATTTCAAAAAGAATAGAGAACAGATTGAACAAGCAGTTGATAGAATGATTGGTCTGGCTGACCAACTTCTCAAGCCTTTGAGCAGTCTGAGCGACGAACAGACTAGAGCTGTGGTGGCACTCTTCAGTCTGACAAGAAGTGTTGAACAAATCAACGTCACCCTGCCAGACCGCGGGAAAGGGGCTCTTGATAAGTTCAGGACCGAGCTAGGAAAAGCCAACTCAATGCTCGCTAACATCTGTCCAGTTCCGCCAACCAGGGAACTGAGTCTTGATCCATGTTTTCAGGCTCAAATGGACTATGGAAAAGCATTAGCTGAATGCGAGAAAGAAGGCAAGCATGATGATGCAGATTGTCCTGATGCTTGGAAGTACACTGCAATACTTCTTGACTGTGCAATGCAGAAGATAGAGAGTATGCGAAAGGAAATAGACATCATTCTAGGGGGACGTCATGGACCAAGACCTGACCCATGGCCGTGGCGACCAGAATTTCAAGGACGGGTCTAGACCTCTCTTTGATCCAGAACCACTGAAGGATGGTTCTTACAGCAGCACGCAGGCTGGACCATCCTTCAAGCTGAACTGGTCACACCCAAGAGGTCGATCTGGATGCTGACCTTCCTTGATTCTCACCATGGCATATCCTTTCCAGATAATATATCCTCAGAGAGTGCCTTAAGCACCACTGAGTAGTTACTGTCCATGATGAGTTGCTTCAATGAACCAAACCAAGCAACAGCAGACGTTGAGATGAACACGCCCAATGCCCAGAGCATGTTCACTGATATTCCATACATCGACATCTTAATTCCCATGATCGACCAGACAAAGGTTGTGCCCAGGGCCACGGTGAACCGTAACCAGAAGCCATGCATGATACTCTCTTGGAAGCTCACCTCAGGTTCTTCGAGACCTGACGAGCTCTCCTGTTCTCGATACTTTCCCATGACGAAATCACCAATCAAACAAAGGTTAATTTAGCTAATAACTGTTCACACGGAAGGGTTTCTTCGGTAGTGAATTTTTGCAAGTTCGTGACAATTTCAGATACAGGAAAGGCAAATATGGAAGGAGGGTGGAAAGATACTGGGTCAGGTCAGCGTATGTCTCTTCTGAGTCATGACGAGATCACCATTTCGTGCTGGCGTGGCCCACCTTGTAGGGTAGGAGGAACGGAAAATTGTCATTGAGTAGTCTAGCACCAACTGAGAAGACTGAACATCTGATATATTCTCTATTACCAATCTCTATTGCTACTTGGATAGCTTCCCTACTGAACTTAGCTGATCCAATTCAGATACTTGTAGCAATAGCTACCATATCCTCCTTTGGTACTATTCTTCTCTATGAGTTCACACCTGAGCAATGGATCATCAATGAGATAATCAGATGGAGGTCTCGCAGTCGTAGAAGTCTGAAAGAAGCCATTCTGATTTTTAGTGTGATGATGCAGCTCTGGAATACTGAACCAACTAGTCAAAAAGATTGGAAGGATGACTACATTGAAGAGCAGGCCAAGAGACAGGTCAGTATATCCGTTAGTAGTCCATATGTCAAGAAACGCATTTGGCGAATTCGAGCATCAGTCTATCTCATTCCTTCAATCTGGTTCATATTCAATGCGTTAAGGAACTATCTAGATGTTCTCTTGGGAATTCCGAATGCACTAAACCGACTCCCTTCGTATGCCTCTGAATTTCTTTCATACCTTCATCAAAACATGGAGTTGATTATTTGGTTGATCATATCACTAATAGTTGTCAGTGGTTTTGTAAGACACTGGAAATTAACATCCAATATCGATCAACTCTCACGATTCAATCATCTACGAAAGCTATTGACAATGGAGAAATTACGTAAACCTGAATACTTTAGCGATGCTAAGGAACAGAAGTCTGATGCACTAGGTCGATCAATGCTTAACTATCTGACACTAGTCTCAGAACTTGATGCACTAGTAGAGTCGCTTACAGTTAACGACTGGTCAAGTTTTATGGATGGGTGGGACCGAATATACCAATGGGTTCATCGTGAGATAGTTCGATTCTTGGAGGACTTCTTTGCATTTGATTTAATGCAACCATTTACAGATATATTCAGAGGTCTACGAAATCAAAAAGCAGGAAATCCAGTCAACATTCCCGAAGTTGTGAGGAGCGCGAGATCCAAACTGGGTTGGGTATGTTACTTTCTCTCTAAATGTGAAGAGTATAAGACTCAAAGAAGTCTGCTATTGAACCAAAGGATTCGAAAATTACTAAGGAAAACAACTAATGATAAAGAAACACTCTCGCTTCCTAACTTTGAAAAGAATTTACTTGTCCTTCATAAAGAAGTCTGTCAATGGACCGATGGTCAAATCCAAGATCCCAACCCATTACTTAAACTAGTAAGTGGTTTTTCAACCATTAAGCGGGACGGTGTGGAAGCTGCTGTAATGTTTGCAATTGCACAACTAATGGAAATCACACCACACCATCTTCAAGGTTCTGAAAACGGAGTGAGATTCCTTATTGAGGAGCTAATTCCTGATCCATTGAGAACAAAATTTGATCCTGATGTGATTACTAGAGTCATTCTACGAGGATTTCAAGATGGTGTTGTTGCGTACTCGGTCAAGGTTGAACATCACGAACTCTTCAAGAAACTCAAACAATTTTGTCCGCCTGAAATGGAAAATGAGTGGGAAAAAGCTTTAGCTCACTATATTCGCAAAGTAGAGAAAGCAGCCCTGAAGCTATTACTAGATGACACAGGTTTCTTAAAAGAACCAGCGAAGAATATACCGCGAGTCAGGAGTGCTCTCTCAGATATTAAACATAAATTCAAGGAAGATAGGCAGATAGTTAACTTGTTTGGCAAGTATCTCTAAGGATCAGCTTTGATATCCCTTGAGAGGTTATCAAACGACTCCCTCATTGAATCACCCATACATAGTATTCCTCAATTGAATGGAAAAAGTGTGGTTAGCTCGGACTTTCCGAGATAGAAGGTTAAGCCCCTCGGTGCGAACATACTCTCGGAAGAATCGTGAGTAGAACGCCGTGCCAGATCAATCAGGAGAAACTACATTGAGCCAGTGGAAGGGAAAGACCCTCGCTGGATGGGAAGAGATACGTCAAGCTCTCGTCTTTGTGGACAGTCTTCCAGGGGAGCAGCGCAATGGTGCAAGGGTCGTGGTCTATGAGTACAGTAAGGAGTCCAGTGTGAAGGTGAGTTGCACTTCGTTGCAGGAGCTGGATGAGTGGTTGAAGATGCGTTTTCGGAAGCATTTGCTCAAGGGCGAGGATGGAGTTCCCTCAAGGAAACTGGATGTTCTCAGTGAGGTTCATGGACATGTTATTATGAATTAAGGTTACATCAGGTAGAAATCATCACATGTTCTAGAAAATGTTTAAGACACTCAGAAAATATGCGATACTAGTGGAGGACTATGATTGAGTGGAATTCAAGAAGATGCAATTCACGTGATGATATCCCAAATATCTAGAATATGGACTCAAATCCCAATACTGGGTTTTAACTGGTCTATCTTTGCTACAGAGTTCAATCTCTCAAGTGACCATTTGAAAACAACAGATAATATCCAAATTCATCAAAAGAATAAGAATTACCGAATTCTTGAACAGGCAATATTTTACTTTCTGAATTCTTTCAACCGAGAGGACCCGACTTCTACCCTTCAAATGATAAGAATACTCGCAAAAGAAATTGTAAGAACTATAATCTGGGACCATCATGAAAAGGAGTATTTCAAAGACCGATTTGCGCCAATCTTTAGAGTAGCAGAAATTCCCCTCGAAAACACAGAGTCCATACCACTTGCTGCGATTGTTGGGAAACCATACCGATTCATCAACGAGGAGGGACTTAGTGATTTCTTTCTGGAACTGACTCAAGAAATCAACATAACTTTCAATACAGGTTGTTATACGAGCACTGCTTTCCTGACTCGAAAACTTCTTGAAAGTCTAGTACTCTCTATCTTGATGAAAGAGTATGGGGGATCAGAACCCTCAAAATACTTGAATAATTCTGGAAGGACAAAAGGCTTTGAAAAGCTTTGTAAAGAATTCTGGACTACTTTTCGACAATCTCTATACAAAAGAACACATGTCCGCAATCCAGCTGATCTACAGAAGTTAGAGGACAACCTAGATAACCTACGGAATGAATTCAATATTGATGTTCATCAACTGGGTAATTTCAAGAAGCAAGAAGATTTGGCAAAAGTTAGAGAGGATATTCAACACCTGATAAATTTCCTACTAAATCTTCATAGTAATATGAAATAGTCTTTGTATTTCTGTATCATGGATTGCTAAGAGTTATTCCAAGGTTTCCACGGTTCGTAATCATGAACCTTTGCATATCTCTGTTCATATAAAAAAATACTTCTCAGGTACCAGACCCGAAGCATTTCGAGGAGAGAACCTGAGCAACATAGACACATCCCCCTTTGCTAGTTCTGCAAGAAACTCAAGATGTTCTCGTCTGAGTGTACCTGGATTCGATTGCATCTCCCTATGGTCCGTTAACATTTCTTCCATGACCTGTTCCCGCGATGCCAGTTTTCGCATGAACCGCCATACCTGATATTCCGAACCAATCTGTCCAAACTGATTCCTAATGTTTCTACAATACTTTCTGCCATCTCCCACAGTAGGGGGCTTCCAAGGTGGGTTTAATAGGAGTAAAGCGGACGTTAGTGTCACTTCTCTAAATAAAAGGAGTCACGGACCACAGATATTGGTACGTGACTTGTTTTCGCTACCAAGAACTTGTTCTATCACGTACTCTTTGTAATCCAGAGATCCAAGGCATATGCTAGCTGTCCATCCGAGCCGATATCCAGGCTTAGACCAGCCTCTCCTACTCCAGAATGACCAGAACAATCATCCAGAAGCGGATTCTGATAATCATGATATGGTATATGACTATCATCACATGCCTCAAGAAATGCATCATAGAAACTACTCTGACCAGCTAGTTCTGGTGTTAAAGTCGATGAGAACACACACCCTCCACCAGCATTCCATGCCAAATGTGTTGAGTCTGCTGCAGTGATGACAAGCCTATCTGTTCCGCCAATCGAATTAATAAGCCCGCCTGATTTGCATGCTTCAATCACAATCGCCATCTTGCCGTAGGTGATGTAGTTCAAGGCACTAGCAATGCTACTCTCAGATACATCATCTTCTTCATATTCCCCGTCACCCAGACAGAGGACATGGCGATATGGATCTGTACGTGTTCCTCCATGTCCAACAATGTAGATGAATACGAAGCTATTGGAATCGCTGGGTGTCCAAGATCCTCCATAGTTTGAATCCGCGCTCCATGCTGGCCAAGTCAACTGTCCTCCATTTGTTGGAGAGTCAGTCACATCTGATGGTTCAGCACTACTACTCATATGGACAGTATGAACATAATCAAAGGCACTAGCACCTGTTATTGTCTGTCTGACAGCTGTATTGATTCTATTCATTTCTGTCTGATGGTTTGAATACGATGTGTCATCCACATCATTGTTCAGATTGATAATCAGTGCATACTTTCTAGTTGGATGCCAATCATCGGTATCAAAGTACACCAGTGATGAGTATCCAGAACTGAGTTCATGTCCATCTACAGTGTGAGTCACCTGTACCTTGCACTCATAGGGATTATCCATGACGAGTCCAGTCATTGTATATTGCCCTGTAGTACTTGTCGAAACCCGATAAGGGGTGATGGGTGATGTATCCTGTCTGTGTCTGAACCATACATCGGCTACAGCTCCAGCCCCCTGACCATCTCTACCCCAGTTTGTAACCGTCCATGAACACACAGCCTGCTTTTCCTCAATGGTTGCAGAGGGAACACTCACTGATATCGTAAGAGCACAACTGTTGATGATATAAACTCCGGTTGTAGATGTCAGAGTAACATAGTCATCCAATGCTATATTGAAATAGATTTCAGTCGCTTTTATCTGATAGTCATACTTTTTCTCTGGATCAAGTCCACTGATGATTTTCTGATAAAGACCACCGACAGGTGACATCATGTACCACGTACTCCAAGACGATGTTCCTTGTTGCTTGTACTGTATCTGTACATATCTCGATGCATATGGATTACAGTGCCAACCAACACTCACTTTGATTGTAACCTGAGTGGCCGAGTCCGATATACATGTTGGTGTGTATATTGTAGGTATACTTGGCTGCGGTGGTGGTGGTGGTGGGTCTGGGTCCGGTGGCGGCCGTGGTGGTCTATCACCTGGCGGTGCAGCCGAAACCCATGGTAATGTTACACTGAATAGTATAGATAATAATAGAAATACTACTAATTTTCTTTTCATATATGAAACTCCTCATATATTGTTGTTGACAAAACATTATTTCCAGATAATATAAGGATGATGAGAAAAGTAACAGAAGTCATTCTAGGTATCTCTTTGGAGTGTTTCATGTATTTTCTAAGATTCTTGATTCTGTATTTGCTGGAGATTACTTCTTTCTCCCTTAACATTTGGTCACTAAACTCATGTTGCAAATGGGGTATTCTTTAGATACTGAAAACTACCTATTCCAAATTATCGAAAAAGTACGATAATGGTAGTGTCGCAGCCATCATTTTCCTATTGGGTCTATCTTTTTGTTCTTTCCTGAGAGGATACTGAGGATGCTTGATCAGGTTGTAGATGAGCCTGTCCTTGGTTTCCTCCACATAGACATGGATCTGCGCTGAGTGCTTGAGACCTTGCCCTGCTGCTGGATTGTACCTGTATCGCTGTGAAGAACTCCCTGTGATTATAGTCACGATGTTATGCTTCAGGGTGAAGGTCATCAGTCGATGAGCCAAGTGGGTCAGGTGTTGTTTTCCTTCTGCCTTCACACCCTCTCCGTAGTAGATGTCAGCGAGACCTGAAAGGAGCAAGAGCCTCGCAGGTACGCGCTCGAAGAAGGACTCCAACTGGTTCATCACCACATCATATGTCTGGCTGGAATTGAAAGCCCTTGTTACGAAGATGTTATCCATCACCGTTTCAGGTTCTAGTCCGTATTCAAAGGACCAGTGGGTGAGGGTCTCGATGCTGAGCATGTTCTCTGAGTCGATTAGGATGGATGGAGTGTTCATGCCACCCTTTTCTGGTGGGATTGCGTGGACTGCGATTCGGTGTAGGCACTCGCGAATGGTGCGTGATCCATAGAACAGGTAGGTGAGTCCCATCTCCAGACCACCACCAAGCAGGGAGTCAAGTGGTTTGATACCTGTCCGGAGAATCTCTCTCTTGGTCAACTTGTCTGCTGTTTGAAAGGACATCTTACTCGGAAGTGGTATGCTAGTCGAGAACCTATAAAACACTATAGATTCAAGAATCACAATCAACGTAGGATTCAGAGATTCGACTGCAAAAAGAAAGAAGGGTCATTGCAAAATACAACAGTTTGATTGAACAGTTTGAATTCACTACATAAGGGAGTTATACAGGTCTATCAAAGGCTTTCCACCTGAAGCAATTCCTATTCCCATCTGATAGGTGTCATTGACAGCTGACTCAACACTATTTGAAATCTGAAGTATGAGATTGATCGCACCACGCATTAAACTATCAAATCCATAGATATCTAACGCCTTTACACTCTTTGGTTGGGTTTCGTCATCTAGAGCACGTAGATTGAAGTAACTGTATTTTCTGACATCAACACCCACCTCTTCGAGTGTACGAATTACTGACATTGTTATTCCATCTGCATCCTTAGGAACCTCTCCCTCTACAGTGAAACTGAACGCATCGTCCGGCAGGTCAATCCGTCTTGGTCCCATCATCTCCCTTATAGACTTTAGAAGTTCTGATGGCAACTTGAGGAGAGGCGCTATGAATTCCAGTGCCTCGACATATCTCCTGAACCTCTTGAAATGTTCTCTGGGATCACCCACACTTCTGGATACAACACCTATTACCGAGTCCGTTTTTTCATTGAAAACAGGTGCGCCACTGTGCCCTGGACTGAAATTACCATCAATCTCAAAAATGCCTGAATTGGTTTCAGGTGGTTTCGAACTTACCTTTCCCCATCCGTACCGCACTCTCCTTGTGCTCCGCTCTCCGATCAGTCTGGGATAACCAAGCCAAAGACATTTTGTTCCTATATCAGGAATATCGCCAGAAACTTCTACTGGTTGTAATTTGGAAACAAGATTGGTCTTCAAGACAACCAAGTCCTCAACCTCTCGAATTACTTCCACTGTTCCTGTATCCATCACACCGGAATTCGATGTAAGAACTATCTCTGTAATGTCATCTATTGACTCGTTTTCACGGTCAATGAGTACATGAAGTGCTGACAGGATATAACTGTCTGTAAACAAAAAACCTGTACCATATCGTGAGTAATCATTGTCCTTAGTCTTTACCGATATGCTACAAATTGAGTTGGATAATGAATCGTACACTTTGTAAACCTTCGATATTGAAATTGTGGATAGGAGCTCTCTGACGTTCTGCCAGACTGACTCGGACCTATTAGGTCAGCACACACGAGTGTCCCCTGTGCTCCCAACCACGCTTTGAACATATGCTCACTTATAGATGAATCTTACTCTTTCTGGTCCTTTGCAACATCAAACCTCTTCGAACGTGCTTGTGAGAGAAAGTCACTGACATCATCACCCAAGTCCCCTCCTCCTTCAAAAGCCTCTGGTACAGGGTGTGTTTGTAACTTCGTAAGAGATGAGGTCTCAGACATCGAATTGTAATTCCTGCATTGTGCCCTGCTAGTAGAATGATAATCTGGTGGTTGATTTTGGAGCGGTGTTATGCGAAAATCTACGAAAATATCGTATAAAGTCACCTAGATTCTATGGAGGATACGTTGTAGCAGACTATACCAAAACCCAACTCAAACTACCGCATAAGTCTCTGATAGATTAATCTCCACTCTAGTACAACAGCCAAAACGATCATGAACGCTCCTGTTGTCAGTAAGCTGAGATTTGGAACTACTCTTTGAACTGTCATATTGTATCCCACAGGACTCAAGTCCGTATTACCTGAAGCAATCAGAATCGCATAACCTCCCTGCTGAGGTATGCTCAAGACCCCCTCGTATGAGTTGATATTCTCCTGTTTTAACAGCACTGTTACATTGTCAAGCGACTTTTCGTCTAATGCTCTGAGTCCTTCGTCATAGACCATGAAGTAGAACGAGAGGTTTCGATGATCAGTCGATGCAATAGCGACATGTAGGTTTCCAGCTGCTGCATAGAAGTATGCATCATATACATCAGGCTCAACTGGGCCATATGCGTTACTTGATTCGCCTGCCATAAGGGACACGACTATCAAGGTTGCTCCTACGACGAAGATTATCTGTGCAATTGATAACAACACGTTCTATCTCTATACATTTGGTGTAGATGAATCGCAGACTGAACCCATTACAGAATTACCAACATATCCACAAAACTTCTGCTCCCCCTCTATTAATTCAGAATCTCACACATTTCCACTCATCATTCATTATAGCTCATCTGAAATCTCAACACTAACCTATGGAAGTCATCCTCCGGACGACCCTGAGCTAGTATTATGGTTCTATCATGAGGATAGTTCAAATTCGCTTGACAAGTGGATTATCTTTGTAGGAATTACAGTGTCCATTGTAGGTGCTGTCATAATCCTGGTTGTCTTAGTCAATAGAAGATATGATGTATAGATACTAGCAAAATGAATGGTGGACCGGGCGAGACTCGACTATCTGTTCGAATTCCAGAAATGATGGAAGACAAGCTCTTTCAGCTGTGGGAGCTCATGGATACTCTGATATATGAAAGAATCCCAGGCAATGCTCTTATAACAGAGATGGAAACGGTCTAGTTGGGTCCGGTTTCTTTCTTGGAGTTCGCTAACGTTATCTACAATAATACCTCTAACATAGTTTCCGAAGACGGGCTGCAAGGCCCTCCTTCATACTCTCCTTTTTCCTCGAACCTAGATTGTATAGATGGTTCACTGCTCCTCTTCGTCCACAAGTTTCCATATTCGCTTCAATGGGACCTCGGCTTTGAGATCATCTGGCATGTTATCATAACTGTCAAGCAATTCGACGACAAGGTCACCGGCATCCCAATAGCGGATCTCGAAGAAGTCTTCTTGGGTTTTGGAACGTACTCCTCGCTTGAACCCACTCCATGAAACAATGAGCCCACACTCTGCTCCCTTGTTGATTGTTCCTCTTAGTTCTCGAACTGTAGGCTCTCCAACCTGTGACTTTCCCGACTTGACCTGAACGACCATTCTTGGAGAATCGAATCCAAGAAGCCCACGAACAGCTCTGATGTCCACACCCCCGTCAGATCCTGGAGGGGAAACATGAACCGAGTAACCCTTAGCAGTGAGTATTCCAGCAACCAAGCGAGCTAATTCATGACCCACAAATCTCTCACTGATGAACTGGACTATCTCATTACGTACGTACTCTTCAACATCCAGCTCAGTTGACGCATCCATTTCCTCATCGGTTTCATCCAGAGTCTCTACTTCCGCGCCGTTTCCTGTCACTAACCGACGGACTCTCTCCACCGCATTGGGTCGTCTGACTCGAAACACTGTCATGTGAGAACTGAATGACTGAAGTATGTCTTTCGGTACTACTGGTTTCGGTATGCTCTTAGCCAACCACTTGACCCGTCGTGTATGATGCATCCCCTCTGGGAATTCATTTCTATACTCATAAGAGCTCAAGATTTCCCCCACTGCAATCGCGGATTCCGTTCTCAGGGGGATTACAACAAGTTCACCTACCTGCATTCGCATCAGAAAACTTCGTATCTGACCCGCCCAGTTGGAGATCGTTTCTCGTTTCTTATTGGGATATACCGATAGAATATGTTCCTTCAATTCTCTCTTATCCCCAATGTCAGACATATCAGGCAGTGTTCGCCAGTCAATTGTTACTATGTCGTTTTCCAGGGCGTAGTTCTCAAACTGACCTTGTCTGCCATGACGGACTACCCAGAGCACCATTTCCATGAACCACCGTTCTCTGAAGTTCATATTCCCGATCCAGCTATTAGTGATAGATTTATTGGTTGGCAGGGTCTTCAAGAAATAGACATAGCCACCAGTTCAATTCATTCTGAAAGGAGTTCAACGGAATTGACATCTTCTTGTAGTGAACGATTAGTAACTCCGAGGAGCTAACAACATGAGTACTCATTCCTAGTTGACATGGAGTGGTGAGAACAGTGAGCTCAACAGCTACCATTGACCGGATTAGTGGAGTGACAGCGGTCACGAACTTCATTACGGGCCTCGATGGAATTCGCTCTATGCATCACTCGTTGGTAAATTGGGACATGCAAAAGTTTGCGCGCGCAAACTCGGGAACGTCCCTCTCATCAAGGTGTTCATATCAATATGTGTTTATCATTTATGAGAGGTCTTGAAAGATGATAGTCAGCGACGCGCAATGGAGATACTGGAGAAATTGTCTGAAAGCATATCTTCAAGGCAAGAAAACAATGAACTGGATTGTTGGTGTTCTCGACATTAGCCTCATAAAGCAGTTTGATATGATGATCAAAGAGTTGTTGCCCTATGGACCATATCCTCGGCAAGGAGAAATACCAGAGATTCGAAGAAGGATTGTTGAGGATAGATTCAGTTAGAGAAACAACAGACAAATGTGTTATCGAAATGTTTTCTTCACGAATTCATAACTGATTCCATTAGACCGTTTCCGATTTCTGAATCTCCCATGTTTAACGACCACGGTTCCTAAAATCTCATGTTCTTCGACAGGGGACGATGATTTTAGAAACAATTTCGAGATATAAGCGTTAGTAAAGAATTCATTAGCCATCTAAGATCGTCATGGCACGTGAGATGTTTGGGCCGGACTTCCTTCTTGCAGAAATTTCCCTATAGCCAAACAGAAGGACAGTATTTGGAAACCAAGGTAATAAGGTATGGAACGTCAACCACTTGTCGTGCAGTTCTCATATATGAACTGACCAAAGCAGTTTCACTCTGCTTTGACTTCTTGGGAAGCGGTTGGTCAAAGAGCTTTTCGAACTCCGTGCGTTTCACAGGAACTGCCATGGGAAAAAGACTGGATTTCGGTGACCCTTTGAAGATCCAGGATGTATCTTCAGGGTCTTGCACGAAGTAATCGAAGTGAGGATTGGACCTGTATGCATTCTTTCCTAGCTTACTTTCGAGTCGCTCTCCAGCTCGTGTCAATATCCCGTCCACTTCAAACAGACCCATCAAATACATTCCCCTAGTATCTGCTATCCATGATGGAAAGGACTCACCAAGTAGTTCGTGGGTAGTGCGCTCCAGAGACCCGAAGAAGACCAAGAGATCCCCTCTTTCAATTTGCTTCAGATTGGCAACATTGGGCCAGTCCTCAGGGTGAGTTCCATAAGTGAATCCTATGAACTCTGGATCGTAGTGCACACCATGACCAAGTTTGTCCTCAATACCCATTCTCGTGAACGCAGAAGACAGACCAATCTCTTCATATGAAATGCCTGAATCCAAGGGGATTGGTACATAGTTGAACGTCCCATTCGAATAGATTGGGCCGCTTCTTCTGATTGGTTTTGTCGTTGTATTGATTCCAATATTGACCGTGAATGCTTTCATACGATTCCCCTCAAGATTCCTGTAAGACATTAACACAATCGTCTGTATTGAATCCTTCTCAACCCGTGAATCTGAGTCGAAAAGGAATAGATCCTCGATTCATTTCAAGTAAATAGTAACAAGAATACGAGAGAGAACTTGCATCAAGTTCTGGAGAGTCCGCGGCCGTTCACCATGCTCAGATGAGCCTTCTCAGTTTGAGTGTTGCCGCTGGGAAGAGTGATGAGGACCCTGCCGTGATAAGAACTGTGGAAACTTTCTCTGTCGCTGGAAGTGATGCTCCAGCATTAGAACAGGAGAAGGAGGCCAGGTCTGTAGGAGGGATTTCATCTCAATGATGACAGACAATGCTCTTGCTAATTTCACATTCCTATGGAATGCGGGACGTGGTGATACTGGCAAGAGAGGGGCGGAACACAGAGGTTTCTTGCTGTTATGGTTCACTCACAATATAATGTAAGAAATAGGTTAGGGGTTATCTAGAAGAGTACCTTAAGACATTAGGGGAACGAATCTTGCCACCTTATAGATGAGTGGAAACCTATACTGCAGCATGGAATTTAATCTTTACCAACGACTACCCGGATTCAGGAAATCTAATCGTCTATGGGAGTTACGTTCTCAGTAAAACCAGGGACAAAGGTGGAGTTGAATCTCCAGCCATCGCCCGACAAATAATTCAAGAGAAGAGAACACGAAGGAGTCAAGAAGATGGGACGACAGAATAAGTACAGCAATTCACTTATTAGATTGACATCATATTAGGTGCATAATGCAATCTAGCGTTTGGTTCGCGGGGGTAGTTCTAAATGGACTATTGACTGCAGTTGTAGTTATACTTCTCGTAGTGTTGTTAGTGAGAGCATCCTCACCTAAGAGACTAAGTCATGTTGTTACTCTCACTGGTCTCGTTGGTATTTCAATTTCGAACCTGAGTCTACTCGCACTCTATCTGCAGATAGGCAGTTTACAGCATGATCTTGGAGCTGTAGACACTTTGTGGCCCGTTGTGTTCCTCAGTGGGTACCATCTTGTGTTGATCTCTATGTCGTGTCTTGTCTGGGTCGAGTCGTATAGACTGCAGAGGTCTGGACTAATAATCATCATAGTTCAGTTAGCTCTCTCTCTATTCGTCATAGTTTCCGTGACCGACTACAGAGTATTTTGGGATGGTGGTGCTGTGCTGATTTCCTTCTCTGTTCTAAGTGATGGCATCACGTTGTGGCTTGGTATGATGGTTGGAATCACAATGATCTATCATGCATTCATAAAAAGAATCGAAGCATTGTCGATGCAGTCAACTGACGAAGATCTAATATCCTCAGCTAATTTTCTCCGGATTGCTCTTGTTTTCTTTGTACAGTTCTTCATTCCCAGAGCTGTCTTTGGCTCGATTCTTGATCCTTTCACAGTGAAAATCGTGGGGTTTTTGGTGACAATTGGATTTGCTGTGACATTATTTAGATATTCGGTTCCCAGACCCTCAATCACAGGGATTGTGTCTGCTGCTCCAGAAGCTAGGAGGACCGAAAATCTAGGACCCTCAACACTTCAGCTTATCGCAGGACTGACAATCACAGCGTTTTTCTTCTTGACCTCAAATATGCAATCAGAGATAGGACAAGATGATACATCTGCCCTCATAGCCCAATCGCTCTTTGTAGGCACTTGGCACAACACGAATGTGTATCTCAACTATTATGCTGTGATTATCCCGCTTCTTCTGTGGCTCTTGGTGATTGTTACAATCAAGTTCATACTAAAGACTAGACCCGTATCAGTAGTACGACCAAATGGGTTCTGGCTGTTGATGGTTGCCATCATCGGAGGGATGCTTTTTCTAGGAGCAAGTTTCTCCTACACAATTGGTGGGTGGCTAACTGCAGTTGTACCCGGTCACATTATTCTCCCTTTTATTGTTTCACCACTCATTGCTGCGGTCATATTTGAATCTCTAGGACAACCAGCCAAGGGTTGGTGTGTGGAAAACACTGAACATTACTTATCCCTGCTTCTTCGCATCTCATTGATCTATGGTGTGACTCTTCTTACCATTATCATAGGAGACCTCATTGTGTCTTTTCCACCATTCTTGCCAGAAGCCAATTATGTCTTCATTGGTGCCGCAGGAGTTCTTGACGGCGTATTTTGGGCTCCGATAATGGCACCAACAATGTACGAGATAGTCAGATCCCTAAGAGAACTAGTCTAGATTAGAGTTCAATTACTGAGAAAAGATGGTGGAGCTCACATTTGTTGCGTATGCAATGAATCGGATGTTTTAATACAAAGTTCAACTAATAGAAAAACAGCCCTCTGGAGGGACCGGAGGTGCAACACGGAGGAAAGTTTCGATATGAATAGGAAAGAAGTGAAGATTAGAGCTGTGCTACTCATGGCCATCTTCTTTACACTAGCACTTGTTGGTACTAGTCCGATGATTCTCGGTCATGGAACTGACGGTGGAGGTGGATCATATTACTGGGACAGTGCCGAGGCATATCCGAACATAGCATTCATTGCAAGCGCTTACAGGACGGGTACAACATTAGCTCGGAAAATGATAGATGAGGTATTTGGAAGAGTTGATGCACATCTCGAGAGAGATTACACTGCTCCTGATGATGGCTACATTCGAATCAAAATATACTATCAATGGAACTGGTATACTGACTGGTACTATTGGGTCTACCTTGGAACTTCAGGACTCAAGGATCCATTAGGGCAAGAAGTATCTGATAGATTAACCCTGATTAATCCAGGTGACTACGGAGGTGAGGTTTCAGAATATCAGGCGTACACAGAAACATACATGCATGTAGGCTATGTTAGCACGTACATCCCAGTGAGTGATGGAGTCACATACAACCTTCAGTTCGATTTGACAATCTGGTCGTCGAGTTCAGCTGATAAGTTTCACCTCATTGGATCTCCAACTTTACGGGCAATCTTCTTTGTCAAGAATGTGATAACCTTCCATACGAGCATACCTTAGACGAAACTCGAGATGACTAGTCAACATGAAGCTCTCACGCTTTATAGTGGGAGCTTCAACATCTTAACGGCATAAACCTCACTGCATATGAAGAGAACGCTGATCATCTATGATGCTCTCACCCTATCACTAGGAAAGAGGCTCCCAACCCAGACCGTTCTCACAATCCTGTAACGGGGTATTATATGACTGTGTGACCATTTTGAATTTGGCTGGATATCTTGTATTGATGGAATCTACTAGGAACGCAGTGCTTATGGTGGATCTACGCGCCAAGAAAAGAAACCTGGAACATATTGTGACAGAGTTCTAGAAAGGCTCTATGCGAGAACACGTAATGACAAGGACAAATGGCAATTCTATCCGATAGGAAACAGATGCACCAAATGCGGTGAGAACCTGCTAGATGAAGTCGATGAATAAGCTGACTTTCCACGCGGAAGGTTCTGATTATTACACACTCTCGACGATTCATCGAGGGAGGCCCAGAATTTCATCGGGGGTTTGCCACCACTGAAACGAGTTATTCGCACAATCAGTTTTGATTCATAAGCCCGAATGTTCTAAACGAGTTCAAGGGTAACTATTCTTTGCGCGGACTCCAATCATCCACATCGCTTCTGAATCATATTGAAGCAATTCGTGATACTAGGAATAGCGCTTTCCAACCATTCACTGTGGACGGTACAATCATCAGCGACCTCTTGAAAAGCATTGACCAGATCTTTAACAGTGTCAGACATTTCCACCACATGAAGACTAAGTGAAAATCGATATCTGAAAAGACTTCTGCTATCTGAAATGAATTTTCAGCAATGCAACATTGTCGAACGTACTTTATATATCGAAGAAAGAGCGAGAGGGCTTCTCCCATCAGAATCGGAGCCTTCCACTGACCCGCCTAGTTGGACCCACTTCAACAAACTCTTAAATCACAACCCCTGACAATCGACTCTCGACGACTGCGGCCATAGTCTAGCCGCGGGTTGTACCGCGTTCCTGCGCGAATGTGTGACTTCTCGATAATCAGTATCTAAGTTGGGAACTGCTCTAGACCGGATGCGCTTCAAATCTTCATCTAATCAACTATTATTATACGTCGTCTATTCTTGATTATTAACGCAAGTGCAATGACACCAACAGCCCCTCCTGCGACTAGTAGAACTAGTGGATCAACCACCCAAGGCTCGAATGTGGTAGTCGGTAAATCGAGTATTGGGAAATTATCCTGGTCATTCTCATCGATGATGTATGGACCCTCACCTGAGTAGTCAGACCATCTATTCCCAGTATCAACTTGGTCATCCCAATTATTTGAAG
>SDBU01003444.1_pt1 | contig 20104 bp, 15 predicted proteins | sample 2277071 | NCBI WGS metagenome assembly SDBU01 (sample SAMN10397929, study PRJNA504765) | marine sediment metagenome | isolation source: marine sediment core GS08_GC12, 126 cmbsf | place: Arctic Ocean: Gakkel Ridge, Loki's castle | collected 2008
TAGCTATTTTTATCCATTTAACATATGCAAAAAACAGTAAAAAATTCAGCCAAGCTACCATAAACAGAAAGTAGATAAAAGCAGATGCAAAAATGAATAAAAATCCTAGAAAAAACATTTTCTTTCTATTTTGAACAGCAATTAAAAAAGAGATCAACATCAAAAGAGCCCACATAGCACATGGATTGAATCCATCTATAGCGCCTAAAATAATCGTTAATAAAGGTAGAGATATATTTTTAATTTTGATTTGACCAAAAAAAGGAATTTTAATTGAATCTGGTATTTGATATTTTTTATCCTCCTCAATAACCTTTTCATTTTTATCATCCATTACACTTTTTACAACATCGAAAGATCCATATTCCATAGCATCTATAAGAGCAGTTTCGATATTTTTTCCTGTTGTATTTTCATCTAAAAATCCAATAAAATACTTATCCCCGACAAAAGTTACTGGGATAGATAAAACTTTGATATTTAGTTTTTTTCCGACTTTTTTTAAAAGCTCATCATTTTTTTTATTCTCCCAGACTTCAAATCGATAAATCTGAACATCTGGATATTTTTTATTTAGTTTATCTAGAAATTTTTTCTCTTTTTTACAATGAGGACACCCTTTGCCCCAAAAAAAATAAATAGATACTTTTTTTTCATTTTCTTTAGCAAAGCTACTTATTTGAAAAGTGAAAAATATTGATAAAAATATAAAAATAAATTTTTTCATTTTTAAAATAAAAAGTTTTATATGTTCTAACTTAGAAAAAAGCTTATATAAAATATAAAATCAATAAAAAAAAACACATACAATTTATTTTACTAAAGTTGAAATTGACAAATAACATTGATATTTTTAAACTCTTTGAACTTTTTTAAATAAATTAAATAAAAAAAATGGGTCATTCTGCAAAAGTTACAAGAGGCAAAGGCTTAGAAATATCAGATTCTGATGAATCTTTGTTATCACCAAAAGCTCATGCACCTGAAATAGTATGGAAAACTCATAAATACTGCACACAAGAAGCACCTGAAAAAGGCATTTTTTGTTCTTCTAAAAAACCGATAACAACACCTCTTACAGATAGAGCCACATGGAAAAAAAATACAAAAAGCGCCATAGTATTTATAGCTGGCATGCCAACTGTAAAAACAGTAGAAGTAGATAGGATAGTTGAGAAATTAAAAAAAGAAGGACTTAAAACTACAACTGTAGCTGAAAGAATCTTCGAAGTAGCCTCTTTATATACAAAAAAATCCAAATATAAATTTTTAAAAGATTTTACAGATATATATGACGCAAAAGATTTTTTACAAAAACTAGATACATTAGATGAAAAACAAAAAATATTATTAAAAAGGATTATTGGAGGTTATGAAGCTTTTAAAATAATTCAAGATTTTAATGATGATAAAAAATTATCAAAAATAGTTAAAAAAATAAAAAGCCGACTTTCAGAAATAGCAAAAAGAAAAAAAAGTATAGAAGAGAGCGTGATCGAAGTTACAAAAGGACCAAAACAAGCTGTTCAAAAAGACGGAAAAACTGTATATGCAAAAGGCGGAATAGTTGTATATGAAAGAGCTTTAATAAAAAAATATTATGAAGATAAAATCTCAAGTCTGAACATTGCGCAAATTAAACTGTCATTTAGATCATTTTTTTCCAAAAAGGTCTTTGGAAAAAATGGTTTTCTTCATATAAATGATGAAGATATAGCTCTTCCCTATCTTTTAAGGATCCCTAAATCTAAAAAAGCTGAAAGAATACTACTTCTAGATCCTGCAAAACTACCTAAAAAAGGCGATTCTACAAGACATAATTCCATAATAGATTTGTTAAAGAAACTATCTGACAAAAGCACATCTGTAAATGATATAATCATATCCGATATAGATTTAGTTAATTTAACTAAAGAAATTAGCTCTGCCAAAGGAGCTGACATATCAATTAACGATATTTTAACACCCTTTGATGATATTAAAGCAGAACAAGATGTCTTTTATATTTGGCTACAAAATAAACTTTGTGAAAAACTTCTTGTTGGTAAAAAAACTGAAGAAGATCCAAATACAATCGATTTTATATTAAAATCTCTATCTATTGAAATGTTTGGAGCAGCGCATACCACACTACTGTATAAATTTCCTTCAGTATTTGAAGCAATGCATGATAGTCCAAGATGGAAATATAATCCAGCAAATGGCTCTAAATATTCAATTAACTATGATGAAGAATCAAATATTGAAATTACTCAATTAAAAAAATGTCCACTAATAGATCCTAGCGGTGTAGTTTTAGGAAATATGGATGTTATTTATCAAATCAAAGCCAATCAAGAATGTGAATTATTATCTGCAAAAATTTTACTTAAAAATATCGAATTTACAGATGAGGCTGATCTATTTACTCAAATAGATGTCTTAAGAAAAATGGAAATAAAAAAACCATCTAAAAGATCTAGCTCAAAAAAAGAAAGAAGAAGTTAAAGTTCTTTAGTGATTTTTGAAATTAAAAAAAATGAAAGATTTTTTTCTTTTCAGATCGCAGTTTTTTCTTGATAAAAATTTCTTTTTTGATGATTTTAGATATATCTTTTTATTGTTATTCGGATATTAGATGAGATCATTTTTTTTATTTTTTCTTTTCATAAATTTTATAGTTTCGAATATTTTTGCAAATGAAAATCCTAAAGACATTTTATTTATTGGAACTGGATATGTTGGTTTAGTAAACGGAGCATGTTTTGCTGAAAAGGGAAATAGAGTTATCTGTTTAGATATTGATGAAGAGAAAATCAATAAACTTAACTCAAATATTATTCCGATATATGAACCTGGATTAGAGAAGCTAATTGAGAAAAACAGAAAAGAAAACAGATTAAAATTCACAACTGATTATGAATATGCGATAAAAAACTCATCTATTTTATTTATATGTGCACCGACTCCTTCGAATAAAGATGGTTCTTGCAATATAAGTTTTGTGAAACAAATAGCAAAAGAGATAGCAAAGCATATAGATGAGTATAAAATCATAATTACGAAATCTACAGTTCCTGTGGGAACAACTCATAAAGTAAAAAAAATCATTAAAAAAGAGATTGCAAAAAGAGGGAAAAACATCTCATTTGATGTTGCATCGAACTCTGAATTTTTAAAAGAGGGATCGGCTATTTCAGATTGTTTGTATCCTGATAGAGTTATAATTGGAGCTGAAAAAGAAAGTGTTAAAAACGCACTTATAGATCTACACAAAGATTTTACTGATAACATTATTACAATGGATATAAACTCTGCGGAGCTAACTAAATATGCAGCAAATGCGATGCTAGCTTGCAGGATTTCATTTATGAATCAAATAGCTAACATTTGTAAAAATGTGGGTGCAAATGTAAATGATGTAAAAAGAGGGATGCAAGAAGATAAAAGAATAGGAAAGCTATTTTTAGAGGCGGGAATTGGCTATGGAGGATCTTGTTTTCCAAAAGATGTAAAATCGCTCTCCCATATCTCAAAAAAAGCAAAAGTTGAGCCGACTTTAATAGATGCGATAGATAGAGTAAATATTTATCAAAAAGTTTTGCTTGCAAAATACATAAAAGATTATTTTTCAAAATATCAAAATTTAAAAGGTAAAACACTTTCAATATGGGGATTATCTTTCAAACCAAATACAGATGATATGAGAGAGGCTTCATCTTTAGTTATGATTGATTATTTACTAAAAAAGGGAGCTACTTTAAAACTCTATGATCCAATTGCAATGTCAAATGCAAAAAGACTTATCAAAAACTCTGAAAACATTCAGTGGTGTAACAGTGCAATAGAGACTACAAAAAACTCTGATGGAATAGTTTTAGTAACCGAGTGGGATGAATTTAAAAAAATAGATTTATTAGAAGTAAAAAAACTAATGAATTCAAAAAATATTTTCGATGGCAGAGATTTTTTTGATTCAAAAAAAATTAAAAAGCTAGGATTTAATTATGTTGGAATAGGAATAGCAGATGAATTTATTACAAAACCAATAATTTTCAAAACAGATAAACAAAAAGAAACCAATTCCTTTTTTCAAAGAAATTGGCTCTTTTTAAATATCTTTGCAATCATTGCAATTGTCTTAGCAATATTTACAAAGATCTATCATCTAAATTTAATTAAAAAATTAAAAAACAGATCTATCTCTTCTTCTATAGAGTCATAACCTATTTTTTTTTAAAAATAGCTCTTTTTTAAAATAGTCTATAGTTTTCAAAAGTCCATTTTCTAAATTAATTTGAGGCTCAAACCCAAATTTATCATTCGCTAAACTAAGATCTGGACATCTAACTTTTGGATCATCTAAAGGAAGATCTAAAAAGATGATCTGAGATTTAGAGTTAGTTAATTTAACAACATAATTTGCTAAATCTAACACAGTAAACTCATTTGAGTTTCCTAAATTTACAGGTCCTGTGAAATCATCTGTGTCCATAAAAAGCAAAATAGCATCGATTAAATCATCTACATAACAAAATGATCTAGTCTGCCTACCCTCTCCATAAATAGTTATGGGCTCATCATTTAAAGCTTGAGTGATAAAGTTTGAAACTACTCTACCATCTAGAATGTCCATATTTGGGCCGTAAGTATTGAAAATTCGGCCTACTTTGATATCAATGTCATATTTTCTATGATAATCAAAAAACAGAGTCTCTGCACATCTTTTAGACTCATCATAACAAGCTCTAATTCCGATAGGATTTACATTACCTAAATAGGTCTCTTTTTGAGGATGCACTTTTGGGTCGCCATAAACTTCACTTGTCGATGCTTGAAAGATTCTGCATTTATTTTTTTTAGCAAGCTCTAATACAGATATTGAACCTAATACATTTGTTTTAAGAGTTTTTATAGGATCTTTTTGATAGTGAGGAGGAGATGCTGGTGATGCAAAATTATAGATTTCATCTATATGAGCATCTATCTCAATAGGTTCTGTGATATCATGATTTATAAAAGTAAAATTTTCATCTTCCATTAGATTTGCGATATTTTGAATAGATCCTGTATATATATTATCAATACAAATAACTCTATTTCCCTTATCTATTAGTCTTTTGCACATATTAGAGCCTAAAAAACCAGCTCCACCGGTTACTAATATTGTTTTTTTATCACTCGGTTCATTGAAATATTTATCATGAGAATATAAAAATGGTTCAGAAAACATAACTAAAATAAAAAGAAATATAAAATAGCTTTTTTTCAATAACATCTAAACTCTCCTAAAAAATTGAAGCGCAATAAAAACACATTTTTATATTTTTTAGATAGAAAAAATCATTTATTTCAAAATTTCAGCGCCAAAGAGATTTTTTTTTGTAAGATTAGATTTGTACTTATTTTCAATATTTTTAAAAAATAGAGAAAAAATAATTGCATTTATAATTTGGTTATTATATTCGCAAGTTAGGTGTATAGAAAAATCTTAGATAACAGGAGGATTAAACTATGCCAGCAAAAAAAAGAAAAACTAGAAGAAAAGCAGCTAAAAAGCCTGCTAAAAGAAAAACAACAAAAAGAAAAACTGCTAAAAAAGCTACTAAAAAACCAGCTAGAAGAAAAAAAAGATCAAAAAAAGCTAAATGCGCTATTTGCGGAATGTAATTTTTCGTAAAAAGTAAATTTGCTTATTTTTAGCTAATTTTCGCCCTATTTATTAATAGGGCTTTTTTTTATAAAATTTTAATCAAATTATTCATTTTCAATTATTTAAATAATATCAGACTAAGGCTCTGCAATTAAATTGTCACATAATTAATAAAAGCTATTAATTCAACCATTCTTTACATTACAACTATTAAGTTTAATTAAATTGGCAAATATAGTAATTATAATAATAGATAGCAGATATGAGGCTAAAATGATTATTAGGATTTTATTTCTAGCTGTAGCTTTTTTCATGATTAGCTGCTCTAGCGCAAACGAAGGGCAAAATCAGAACAACAAAAAATCACAACGAAATAATTTTCAGGTAGTTAAGGTTAGAGATCAAAAAGATGAATTCACAATTATTGTTCTAAAAGATCATACGATGAATAAGATTGCGAGAAAAAAAGCGATTGAAAAGGCTGCTAGCGTTGCTAATGAGAGTGGTTATAAATCATTTGATGTAGTTAAAGAAGAGAATGTTAAAATTATGTTAGGTAAAAAAGACTGGCCATCTGCATGGGACTTTCCGCAAAATCTATACGAAGAGGAAATAGTCCAAAAGGGCTATAATAGAGATCGAATGATATCAGGCTCTCAAAGAGATTACAAAATTCGCTCAGCTTTAAAAGTTCAAGTGAAATGCTATTTCGATAAAGACAAAGGTCAATATAAAGTTTGCGATATAATTAAATGCTCTTAACTCTTACTTTATTCTGCTTTAGGTAGTTGCAAAGCTAAAAAATATTTTTTACCTTTTTTAATTTCTTCTTTTACTTCTTCTTTAGAAAAAATTACATATGCCGTTTTAATTAACATAAAACCTGCCGTTGCAGTTGCATAAACAAGACCTGCAATTGGACTAATAAGTGTTTGGCATATATTTGAGATAGCAATCAAGAGAGTAGCCCTACGATCATTTAGCATTTTCTTAGAATTTGGATCCTCTTTTTTATTAGATGGAGCAATAAATATATTTTTTAGAGCTAAAACACCAGCTCCTAAAAATACACCTGTAAGAAATGAAGTTTTTAAAGATAGTCCTTTTTCTGCTAAATATTTCATAGCGCTAGCAGGTGCCATATAATATGAAAACAGAACAGTGAAACCAAAAAATATTATAGCTTTATTCTCTTTGATAAAATTGTAAACTTTTGTAGCAGCCTCTTTAATCTGCTCTCTTTCTTCTTTAGTGATTAAACGATCTTTTGCAAAAGTTTTAACTTTTCCAAAACCCTCATGAATTTGCTTATTTTTCTCGTTAGCAAATGTTTTCATAGTGTTTGTAATTTGATCTTTTTGCTCTGTAGCATAAGTTTTAGCTCTTTGAAAAGCACCTGATATATATTCAACTGGACGCATATTACTTACCTTTTACTTGAATTAAAAGGTAAGTAATATAATTTGTTTTTAAATTTTTAACAATACATAAAAATTATTTTAATAATTTATTGTATATATTGCTTATAAATATGAATGCTTTCTAGAACCATGACTAAAAAACCAACAATCAAAATAACACTGAGTGTAATTTTGCCTCCGAAAAGAGAAAAGCTAGATTTGAGTTTATCTTTATACCGACCCCTCCAAACTAAAAGTGCTGGCAAAATACCATTTAAAAAGGCTTCTCCAAAACCACCTGCAATACCGATTGCTAAAACAAAAATAGACGGATCTAAAGAGACTAATATAAAAGGTGGAATAAAAGTTAAAAGACAGAGCAAAAATCGATCTTTGCCATATCTCTTCATTTTAAGCCCATCTCCTAGAAAATCTACTACAGAAAAAGAGACACCTAGCATTGATGTGATAATTGCAAAAAGAGCAAAAATTCTACCCATTGATTGAACCCAACCAATACCGGTAATTGCCTGCAAAGCCTCTGTTATTGGTTTTCCAGCTTTCATAGTTTGTTCTATTACATTTGTGGGTACAGCACCTATTATCAAATACTGCCATAATATATAGATAACAAAAGGAATCAAAGTTCCAGCTAGTATTGAATATCTCATAAGTTTAGGATTTTGATTAAAGTGAAAAGTCAAAGATGGAATTACATTGTGATAACCAAAAGAAGCTAAAAGAACCGGAGCTGCAAAAAGCATAGTTTTCCAATTTTGAAAAAACAATTTTTCAATCTCAACATTTTTATTCCCGATAGCAATCAAAGTAAAAAAAGAGACAAATAAAGCTACCATTAAGATGTAATTGACTCTATCAACAAATTTTATACCTACGCCAACAATTAGACCAAAAAATAGACCAAATATAGCATATATAGCCCATCCCTTTAAAGTTATCTGAAAAATAGCATCGATAAAAGATGCGAATAAAGGCCCTCCAGCTGCAAAATACGCTACCATTAAACAGTAGTATAAAAATACAAAAGTAGATCCCGATAAAATTTTAGCTTTTTTTCCTAAAAATCTTCCTGTCATCGATAAAACGTTTGCATTTTTAGGCATCCAAAGCGTTGCTTCTAAAAATAAAAGCCCTGTTACAAACATAAAAACCCAAACGAAAAAAGTAATAACCATAGCTGGGACAAATCCAGCTGTTGCCGTAACTAGCGGAATTGCTAACATCCCCGCTCCGATTGTCGTTCCGGCAATTAAAAGTGTTACTGAAATAAATTCTTTAATTTTCATATCTTCCCCTATACATTAAACATTAAATAGAAATTAATTAAAATACTTTGATATACGCAGCTTTTAGCTACGATGGAAAAGATATGGATGTGAATTTAAAAATTTATAATTTTTCATATCTTAAAATATTACTTTTTTAGTTTTTTTTAAGCTACGAATTTATGAAAAAATAAGTTTTAGAAACTACATTCATTGCAAGTCATTGACAATAAGCAGTTTAAATTTACGAGATCTAAACCATGATAATTAAAGTTAAAATAACTCCAAATTCCAGAGCTAACCAAGTTATTGGTTTTGAACAAGATACACTGAAAATTAAGATAAAAGCGCCAGCTGAGAAAGGTAAAGCTAATAAAGAGCTCATCTCATTTTTAGCTAAAAAGCTTAAAATAGCTAAAAGCAGCATCACAATCCTAACTGGGCAAACATCTAGGCTAAAAAAGCTCAAAATTGAAAGCGTATCAATTAAAAATTTCACTCAACTCATTGTAAATAAATAATTTAAATTCATTATTAAGTCTTTACTAATAAACGATTTAATACTTGACTATTATAGTGACATTTGTTATTATTATTAATAATTAGGATTAATTATCCATAATAATAAAATTATAATAAACAAGGAGAAGAAAAATGGTACATTCAAGAGTTTCAGGCTCTACAAGTAGATCTGATTGGTCTAACCCTATAAATGCTGACATTAATACTGCTAGTAAAATCAGAGACAATGCTGCGACTATGAAAACAAATAAATTTGTAAGGGAAAAGTACAAATCTGACATTAATAAATTGATAGATCATATAGATCATACAGAATTAAATTGCCTATATAAATTTATCTTTCATATTAAAATTGCTTTTTATTCACGTGTTAGTAGTGAAAGCTTTATATCAACGGCACTGAAAATTTGCAAATATTTTCCAGAAGCCAAAAGAGTATCTGAAGAAGAGCCTCCACACTTTGTTCAAAATAGCGGTATAAGCCCCCCTCATGCTAGCACAACAGCTGATTCACCTGCTCAATCACAAAAGTCCGGAAGAGAAGAACATATTTCAGTTGGAATGGACGGAATAAATGGCCTAGAGGCTGACAGAAAATATATAGATGCAATTAAGAGACTCAAAAATTCTTCAACAGATCAACAGAAGACAAAAAGCAGAATAAAAAATTATATCAGCCAACAAGTACCAACAGAACTACAAAAAGATGCTAAAGCATTTGCTCAAAAACTCGGTATAATTATCTCATAAAAACAACGATTGTAAATTAATAAAAATTCGAAAAGAGCCTATTTTTTAGGCTCTTCTTTCTTTTTTCAGAAGCTGCATTTTTTGAACTTTAAGCACATCAATTTCTTTTTGGATTCTAATAGCGATTTGTCTATTATCATCAGTTAATTTCCAATGTCTTTTAGCAACTTGAAGCTCTCCATCGATAAATTGGAGTACTTGAGCTTGATTTGCATGTTTTAAAGCTTTGGCTTCATAGCCTCTTTTCATCTCTTCTAGGATATTAATTTTTTTATCGATTTCTTGTATTTGAGTAGCTGTAGATTTCTCTATAGAGAAGCCTTTATTAAGGCAAATAGGACTTAGAGCTAAGAAAAGCAAGATATAGATCTTATAAAACTTGAATATTTGCATTGGTAAAATTTATTTTTTAATATTAAGGTAGTGAATTTCAGATAATTCAGCAATTTTTTTCTGGTTTGCTTATATGAGATGCTTTAAAATAGACCTCTAAGAGACATTACTGGTCTCTTAAGAGACTTTTATTTATGAGACATTTTAAATATTTTATATTCATTTTATTTATTTTCTCATTTGGATATGCAAATGAGAGCTTTTTCAAAAGCAGATTAAAAAGCGCTACAAAAGGCGATTTTGCAGTTTTTGAATATAACAAGATTTACTCTGTATTATCTGTTTTTGATGTTAGCTTAGATAAGGTGATATTAGAAGAGATTACAATTTCAAAAGATAGTTTTGATAAAAAAGTATCTTTTAGAGACTGGATAGAGAGTAGAGCAAAAGAACACACATCTTGGACGATGTATGAAATAGATTTAAAAAAAGATATAATAAAAGATGCTTTTAGTATTTCAAAAAATGCATGGATAGATATTGCAAAAACAGAGAGCGTTATAACAAAACTATTAGAGCTAGATTTAAAAAAGATAAGAGATAGTGAAAGAAAAAAAATAGGAGCCCCGCCTTTGATGGGAGAAGTAGATAGAAGATCTATTTGGCAGCCTATTAAAATGTTTGATGGGAAAAAAATATCTAGAGCAAAATTTGATGTATATAGATCTATTTGGCCAGATGATAATAGCGTTTTTTCTTTGAAGAGATTTGATATCTATTTTGATGATAGCTTTGCATTTCCATATTTTATTGAAGTAAATAACGGACATATGAGCTATATGATAAAGGCTATTGATAGTGGTAAAAATATAAAATCTCAAATAGCATTTTTTCCAAAAAGATTAGCTGAAATGGTTGAGATGAGAAAAGATCCAGAAGATCCAGATCTTTTAACTTTAAAAGTAAAAAATGCAGATTATAAAGATTTTGATCTATTTGCTATTGATTGTACAAGAAAAGATAAACTTATTCATACAGTAGATTTTGATTTGAAAAAAGAAGATGATTTATCTTTTTTTCATATTAATTTGAATGATCTAAATGAAGTCTTTGAAAAAGATCATAAATATCGTTTTGTAATAAAGCCTAAATTTGAAAAAAATATCTATATTGAAAGCTCAGATTTATTCATTTTCAAATAATTAGATGCTTCAAAATCAAGACGATAAATCTTAAAATATTTATAAAATATTAACAAAATACGTATGGTTATGAACAAAAATGATCTAACTTATTGAAGATCAAAAAAATAACTCTTTAGCAAATAAAAACCTTCATATCTAAGATGTTTATTTTGAGCAAGATATATAGTCTTAATAAAATCTTTAAAAGATAGAGTTTGTAAAAATTTCAAATCAGAACTATTATAAATCTCCACTTGTTATTAACAAGTTTTCCACAATCATCTTTTCGTTGATAAAATTATTGTAAATAAAGTAAAATTACATAAATTAAAAAAAATAAGAAAACAAATGATACCAAGCAAAGTTTATAGCTTACATAAATGCAAAAAAATACTTAGACATGTTTATACGAGATATAGGAAAAAGAAAAACCTCTTATCGGATATACAAAAAAAGCGTTTTGAAAACATTTTAATGTCCCTACAAACTTCAATTGTTAAAAAAAACAAAAAAGCAGCTACAAGAGCTGCAAAAAATTTAGAATCTTTAAGTGATACTTATTTAAAAAAATCTGCCTTTGAACAAGTTGTTGATCTATTTTTATCACTTCTTTTTGCAATTTTCGTTGCAATTTTAGTTAGACAGATGTGGTTTGAGCCAATGATAATTCCGACAGGTTCCATGAGACCCACTTTGAAAGAAAAAGATATGTTAGTTATGTCTAAAACTGATTTTGCAATAAATGTACCTTTGCAACTGAAACATTTTTATTTCGATCCAAAACTGTTAAATAGAGGATCTATTGTTCAATTTTCAGCTAAAAATTTAGATATAGCAGAGCCTAATTATTTATATTTTTTTCTCTTTCCTGGAAAAAAGCAGTTAGTAAAAAGATTAGTTGGAAAACCGGGAGATATTTTATATTTTTATGGAGGAAGAATATATGGCATAGATCAACATGGAAATGAGATTACGGAGCTCTATGCTAGTCCATGGTTCAAAGATATAGAACATATTCCTTTTATTAGATTTGATGGCAAAATTGTAATTCCAAAAAATTATTCTAAAGATTTTTATTCTCCTGTTATTTTTTATCAGATGAATGAACCTATTGCAATGCTCAATATAAATCCTATGGGGCAAATAGAAAAAGAATTAATCTATGAGCACTCATCTATTTTTACAAAAGATTCACAGATCAAAAATTATTACGATATTTTTGGTTTAAATAATTTTGCAATGAGTAGAATGTTATCTGAAGAAGAGGTTAAAAAATATTCAAATGCTTCTTTAGAAAATGTAGATAAAGCTTCTCTATATTTAGAGCTTACCCACCATCCAACTCTGAAAGATGCGAAAATTATTAGAGATGAATTTGGTAGACTTAGACCCGCACTCAGTTATTCTACTTCGATAATTCCATTGGATGAAGATAGCTTACAAAAGATCTTTGCGAGTATCTATACAGCAAGATTTTGTGTAAAAAATGGCTATGCTTATCGCTATGGCTCAAAATTTATGGATGTTAAAAATCTTCCCAAGTTAGAAAACGTTAAAAATGGATGTTATGAGATTCAAGATGGAATAGCATCTAGTGTAAATTTTCTTGGTATGACAAAAAAACTTTCAAAAGGCCATCCTTTAAATCAATATTCAATAAAACTTACTAAAACCTTATACAATTTAGGAATTGAATTTTCAAATTACTATAATCCTTTTAGAAAAAACCAACAGATTGTTCCTTCGAGATACGCTTATTTTAGAGATAAAGATTTTTATCTAATGGGACATTTGATATTCAAACAAAAAAATCCTACATTAATGAATTTTTTGCATAGAGAGTATCAAAAGCAACAAGCTGCTATTGATCAATATAAAGCTTTTGAAGATTTAGGCCCTCCTTTCGATCAAAATGGAAAGCTAAATAAAACTCTTATTATAAAATATGGCGTAAAAGTACCTGATAAAATGTATTTAGTATTAGGTGATAATCATTCAAATAGCGCTGATAGTAGAGATTTTGGATTTGTGCCTGAAGACAATTTAAAAGGCAGTGTGAATTTTATTTTCTGGCCTCCATCTAAAAGATTGGGAAAACCTTTTCAACCACCATTTGATAAAATAACATTTCCAAAAATGGTTATTTGGTCTACAGCTTTTGTTATAGCTCTAATCTCTATTATTGTTATAAGAATAAGAACGAAAAAACCTCTAAAATTTTAAATTTAAGATTTATTTTTTCTCTTGCGTGATTTCAATAGTTGTCTTTTGACCATTTATATCCAGTTCTGAGCCTTCACATTTTTCAAATCTTACAATAGTTGCTAGTATTTCATGATCGATATATTTTTTATGTTTTTCATAGCTTTTTTTCAAAAGATCCGTTGAATCAAAAATTACATGTATTCTATCTGTAACATTAAAATTTTTCTCTTTTCTAAGCAGGTTAATTTTATTAACTATCTCTCTAGCTATTGCCTCTTCAAAAAGATCATCTGTTATAGTAGTATCTAAAGCTACAGCAATATCTTTATCTCTAAAGGCAGCAACACCCTCTTTTACTTTTCTATCTATTACTACATCATCGGAAGTGAGAGTAATTTTTTGATCATCAATCGTAATTTCAACTATTTGATTATTCAAAATTAAATTCATCTGATCTTGTGTGAAATTTTGAATTATTTTTTGAGCTTTTGGAAGCAGTTTTTGAACTTTTTTACCCAAAGTGCGAAAATTTGGTTTTGCTTCTAATTTAATAAATCTAGATTCATCTTTTAATAAAACAACCTCTTTTACATTTAGCTCATCTTCGATTAGATGTTTCTGTTTTTCTAAATAATTTAATATTTTTATATCAGCTTCGATATATGCTTTTGCAAGAGGTTGGCGCACCTTTAATTTATACTCTTTTCTAAGAGCATGGCCAATACTTACAGATCTTTGAACATAATCCATTTGATTTACTAAATCGATATCTAGTTTTGTTTTATCAACTGTTGGCCAATCACATAGATGCACAGATGTTGGCATATCATCTGTTTTTAACTCTTTGTAGATAGCATCGCTTATAAACACAACAAAAGGAGCGGTTATTTTGCTCAAAGTGAGTATTACGTGATGAAGAGTAAAAAATGCATCTTTTCTATCTTGAGTATCTTCATCTGCCCAAAATCTTGTTCTAGATCTTCTTATATACCAATTTGTCAAATGCTCGATAAACTCGACGATTGGATCGATGGCTTTATTAAGCTCATATTTATCTAAAGCTATTTCAACATCTGAAATAAGCTTATTCAATAAAGATATAATCCATCTATCAATGTCAGCTTTAGGATCTTTAAAATCATTTGTCGGCGTCCATTTATATATATTTGCATAGGTTGCTAAAAATACATATGAGTTCCAAAAAGGCAGAAGAATTTGTCTTAAAATAACTGAGACACCTTTTTCAGTAAATTTTAAATCTTCACCTTTTACTGCAGGGCTATGTAACATGTAGAGTCTAATAGCATCAGCGCCATATTTAGAGATAAGAAGCTCTGGTTCTGGATAATTTTTTAACCTTTTGCTCATCTTGTTTCCATCTTCTGCTAAGATAATCCCATTGACAATAACATTTTTAAAAGCAGGTTTGTTGAAAATTGCACTAGAAATTACATTTAAAGTATAAAACCAACCTCTAGTCTGATCTAGACCTTCCGCTATAAAATCTGCTGGAAAAGATGTTTCTGTCATCTCTTTATTTTCAAAAGGATAGTGATTTTGAGCATATGGCATAGAGCCTGATTCAAACCAACAATCAAAAACTTCATCTATTCTTTTGTAAGTACTTCCTTGATGCTCAAAAGTTAAATCATCGATAAATTGACGATGTAGATTTGTAACTTTTTTATTTGTTTTTTTCTCAAGCTCTTTGATTGAATCCATCACAACAATATTATTATTTTGATCTCTCCATATAGGAATTGGAGTTCCCCAAAATCTATTTCTAGAAATAGCCCAATCTCTTGCATTTTCAAGCCATTTTCCAAATCTACCATCTTTAATATGCTCTGGAACCCAATGAATTTTCTTATTCGCTTCGATTAACTTATCTTTGATTTTTTCAACAGCTACAAACCAAGTCTTAACAGCTTTATAAATCAAAGGAGTATCAGTTCTCCAACAAAATGGATATCTATGTCTTATAGTAGAGGCTAAAAATATTTTTCCCTCTTCTTTTAATCTTCTGATAATTAATTTATCACAATCTTTTACAAGTTTATTTTCATACTCTTTGATCTCTTTTGTAAATCTACCATAGCTATCAACCGGACAAACAAGCTCAATCCTCTCTTTTTTACAGACATAAAAATCTACCTCTCCAAACGCAGGAGCAGTGTGTACAATTCCTGTTCCCTCTTCTAAATCAACAAAATCATCTACTAAAACTCTAAAAGCATCTTTTTGATCACTAAAATAATCAAAAAGAGGGATGTATTTTTCATCTTTTAATTTTATTCCTTTAAATGTTGAAATAATCTCAAAATCATCTTTGAAAAAATTACTGACTCTTTCTTTTGCTAAAATAAAATTTTTGTTTGTCTTTTTATCTTTAACTTTTGCGTATTCAATATCAGGATGAACTGCCAATGCTAGATTAGAAATTAGAGTCCAAGGCGTAGTTGTCCACGCTAGAAAATATGTATCTTTATCTTTTAGCATTTGAAATTTTACAACAAGTGATGGATCATCAACTTCTTGATAATTTAAATTAGCTTCAAAATTTGAAAGTGGAGTTCCAAGTTTTGCCGAAAATGGCATAACCTTAAAACCTTCATATATTAGATCTTGATCGTAGAGCTGTTTAAATACCCACCAAACAGATTCCATATAAGATAGATCCATAGTTTTGTATGTATTTGAAAAATCAACCCATCTACCAATTCTGTTTATCGTTTTTTTCCACTCTTTCGTATATCTTAAAACTATTTTTTCACACTCTTCATTAAAAGCTGCTATTCCAAATTTTGAGACATATAAATGACCTGAGAGCTCATTTGCCTTTTCTATTTCATTCTCTACTGGAAGACCATGACAATCCCACCCAAATCTTCTCGGCACATAAAAACCCTTCATTGTCTTATATCTGGGTATAATGTCTTTTAAAACGCTAGCTAGCAGATTTCCATAGTGAGGAAGGCCTGTAGCAAATGGAGGACCATCGTAAAAAGAAAATAATTTTTTATCCTTTCTACTATCAACTGATTTTTCAAAAATCTTATCATCTTGCCAAAACTTTAATATCCTCTCTTCTCTTTTAGCAAAGCTCTCTTCCTTATTTAAGTTAAACATTTCATCCTCAATTCTTTATAACTATCTTATGTTACACCAAATCAACACTTTATGTAAACAAAAAACCTATACATTTTAAATCAATTAATATATAATATATACATATACTAAATAGCTAAAAAGCTTGGGGGTGCAAGGTTTCGACTTGCAAGCAAGGTATTAGTGGCATGCAGAGGACGTCGGTTGGCCTCTTAAATCATCCGGCAAAACAATAAACAACGAACCAGAAATGGAGTTGATGGCTGCTTAAGACCTAATAGTTTTAAGTGCTCAGTAGTCTGAAATTTGACCAGGAGTTTTAGAAATCTACTGTCATACATCCAGGTACGAGTTTTTCTACTTTCTAACTTTTGAGAAAAACTTAAGATTTTCAAAGTTGGCTATCGATCTTTTAGCGTGGAGTCTTTCGTTTAGATCGATTAATTATAGAGACTATAAGCATGTAGTCATTAATATTCGAGTTTGGTAAGGACGAGAGTTCGATTCTCTCCACCTCCATTTAGGCTAGGTCAAATGATCTGGATTTTTCTATCAACATTTTATCAAAAAGGAGTCTTTGATGATAAGGGGTCATTATCTTCCTCAATTTTATATGAGATTCTTTGGTTTAAATGAAAAGCAAATAGCTCGATTTGATAAAAAAACTGGCGATAAAAAAATCGTCTCTATCGAAAGTTTTTGTTGTAAAAAAGGCTTTTTTGCACTGGAAGAAGCTGACCAGATTCCTGGTAATCATGATATTGAAATTCTGGAAAAATTATGCGCTTCAGAAATGGAAGGTCCTGTAGCAACAATTTTAAAAAGATTAATCAATAATGAAAATCTTTCATCCCTTTCGGAAGAAGAATTTTCACTACTCTTATCTTGGATGTCTTGGATATATGTTATGACACCTTCAAAAAAAAAAATGCTCGACGCCGGCTGTAACAAATTTTTTGAAAATTTAGCTCATTCTTCTAATAATGAATTATCTAACTTGATTGAAAAAAGCAAAAGTAAAAATATTACGACTGAAGAGGTCAGACAATTTTTCTTAAAAAATACTTTTCAAACGAAAAATTCAAATAAGATTTCAATACTATTTAACTCTCTGGATTCAATAGTCAACCTATTGTCTCAATATACATGGAAACTATGTAAAGTTAAACAAAATGAAGGCTTTCTTCTTAGTGGTGATCACCCTATAAGTTTAGCAGCACAAAACTTAACCGATCCTGTTGGATTTGAAAATGCACAATTTCTTTTTTTTCCTATTTCTCCATCACTACTTTTAGTGGGGCTGAATACAAAAGATCGCCAAGGAATAATTTGTAAGATAACTGAAGAAATAACCGAAGAAAGAACTCTTTTACCTAATTTATTAACATATGCAAAATCAGAACGATTTATTATTGGAAATCATTTAAATTGTTTTGACCATTTATCGAAAATTCATAAAAAAGAACATTTTCAGCTATTCCCAAAATTTAGAACAGATGAAAAAAGTAATAAATCTTATTTTATAAATTATTAGTACAAAAATTAGACATAATCTCTGTATTTTTGTAAAAAACTGAATTGGTTCCAATCAAAAGTTCTGAATGCGTCTCTCCACCTCCAAAAATCATAAGGTCGGGGTTTTCTCGGCTTTTTTTATATAAGTAAAAAGACAGTTAAAATTATCCAAACTTCCCTTATAATTGCACTTTTACTCGCTTAAACAAACGGAAAAGGCACATGTACCCAGATCTACTAAAAAATCTTTCAAAAACAATAAATAAATATTTCTCTGAAATTGAAGCACATTTTAACTTTGAATTAGGGCCAGAATTCGAAATTGCTCTATGCAAAATTTTAAAGGATATTTTACCAAATAAATATGGAGTATGCAGGGGTTTCATTGTGGCGCCTGATGGAAAAAAATATGGAGACGATATAATCATCTACGACCGCTTAAGGTTTCCTACAATTAGAATGCTAGGCGAAAATAACTTTGCACAAAAAGAAGATGTGCCTTTTGAAGCAGTTTACTCCTATATTGAGGCAAAACATAATCTAGAACTTGGCAATGAGGAAAACAGCACTTTAAAAAAAGCTCTGAAGCAAATTCAAGATATTCACTCTTTAAAACGTCCCGATCGACCTATTAATCAAATTACAGAAATATTCTCAGCAGGCCATTCTTTTAAAACAGATCCTCCGGCAGGTTGGGCTAAAATCTTAAATCCATTACATACTTGTATTTTTTCTAGAAAAACTTCGGCTGAAAATACGATTTTGGATGCCGATAAAACATACAAAATTTTAATAGATCTGAAAACTCCTCTTGATGAATTCCCAGATATAATTGTAGCTGGTGATAAAATACTGGTTCTCCCTGTATTTCATTCAGATGCTTCTCGACACATAATGCCTTTTCTTTTGCCCAATATTAAGACCCAAGTTAATGTATTTAAGACAAAACACAATGCTTTGGCAGTAGGGTTATGTCAATTACTTTGGGCTTTAAGCCGAATTGAGCTAGGTACAATGCCTTGGGAGCAAATTATAGTTAGCGACTTACAATAATGCTAGGACAAGATGTTAGTTTTAGAAGCTTTATATTTATAATTTGCCAATCAAAAGTTCTGAATGCGTCTCTCCACCTCCATCAACCTGTTAAAAATAAATCTTTTAAAGTTCGCTTACAAAGACCCTAAAATACTTTTATCTCAAAATTCACTAAAAATATAATATACATATTTTTAATAATTACAAAAAAACAAATAATCTTACTTCTTGATATTAATACCCTTTAATGGGATCATTAATATCCTTTTAAATTAAATTAATAACATTCTACCTGAATTAATTATTAGAAAAAGTCTTATAACGGGTGGATTTTGGAGCATTTTATATGTCATTTGATTCCCTCGGTCTTTCAGACAAACTAGTTCGAGCTGTATTAGAAAAAGGTTACACCCAACCCACCTCTATTCAACTTCAAAGTATTCCTGTCATCCTTAAAGGACTTGACATAATGGGTAAAGCTCAAACTGGCACAGGTAAAACTGCAGGATTTACCCTACCTTTACTGCATCTCTTAAACAAACACTCAGAAAGTAGCGCTAAGCGTTCTCCTCGCGCTTTGATCCTTACCCCAACACGTGAACTAGCAGCCCAAGTAGGAGAAAGTGTAGATACTTATGGTAAATATTTATCTTTAAAATCCACTACTATATTCGGTGGAGTAAATATTAAACCACAAATCTCAAAACTACGCAGGGGCATTGATATTTTAGTAGCCACGCCAGGAAGATTGCTGGATCATGCTAACCAAAAAACTGTAGATCTCTCTAAAATAGAATTTTTAATCTTAGATGAAGCCGATCGCATGTTAGATATGGGCTTTATTCATGATGTAAAAAAAATCATTAATCTTCTGCCAAAGAAAAGACAAAATTTACTGTTTTCAGCAACTTTCTCAAAAGATATTAAAAAACTTGCTGCCAATCTTCTAAATTCTCCGATATTGATTGAAGTTGCAAAGAAAAACCTTGAATCAGAACAAGTAGAGCAGTTAATCTATCCAGTTGATCGCAAACGCAAAAGCGAACTATTAACTCATTTGATTAATTCAAAAAAATGGCCACAAGCACTGGTCTTCACTAGAACCAAACATGGAGCGAATCGACTAGCTAAACA
>SDBU01003445.1_pt1 | contig 20103 bp, 18 predicted proteins | sample 2277071 | NCBI WGS metagenome assembly SDBU01 (sample SAMN10397929, study PRJNA504765) | marine sediment metagenome | isolation source: marine sediment core GS08_GC12, 126 cmbsf | place: Arctic Ocean: Gakkel Ridge, Loki's castle | collected 2008
GGTTGTCGCCCGCCTCTCCCGGGGGACAGGCGGCGGCCGAGGAGGCGCTCGAGGCGGTCGAGGTCGTTGACAAACACATCCTCGCGACGATTGCCGCGTGGCGTCAGAAGATGCGTATACCCAACCACCCGTGCCAGTCGCGCCATGCCACCACGCTACACCACCAGATGCCACCCGTCAACCCTATTACGTGCCCCGCGTCCCCGCAATGCACTGTGCACTGCAACGCAGATCGCAATGCACAGTGCAGGCCAAAGGAGAGATTTCATATTCACCGCCGCCTGCGCCGCATTATCGCCAGCCCCCCCAGGGCCAGCAACGACAGCGTGGCGGGCTCGGGGGTGATCACGAAGGCCATGTCGTAGGAGCCCGGGATCAGCTTCCAGCCTCCGTCCGGCGGGTCGATGTTCTGGGGACCAACGCCAAACACCACGTTGCCCGTGTCGGCATAGACGGCATAGTCGTTGAAGTGCCTGTTGGAGGTCTTCCACCCGGGGCGGGTGTCGTTCGCAAGGAAGGCCAGATCGGCCAGGTCTATCATGTTGTCGCCGTTCACGTCGGGGTTGCTGACAGCCAACCAATAGATCTGGCCGTCTTTCTGCTCGGGTGGAGTGGTCGGATAGAAGTTGTACTGCCAGACCTCCGTATCGGTGCCGAGGATCTTGTCGTCGTTGGGGTCGTAGAACGTCTCGCTGGCGTCAGCCCAGAGCCGTCCGATGTACTCTCCCGGCGAGAACACCTCGCTCCAGAGCAGGTCGCCGGGCGTGCTGTATCCCCCCGTGGGGGCGGGGACGTCGGAATAGATGGCCAGAATGAAGCTGCCATGGTCCGAGGGGTCGTCGGTCGGCGTGTTGTCGCCCAGCCAGGACGCCCAGATGTGGATGTCGTCGATCGTCCCGGTCGACGAGCAGCGCCAGTCATCCGCCACGAACTTCGCGACCAGTTCCGTGCCCGCCGAGTTTATCCACAGGCCCGTCAGGATGTCCACGCCCGTCTCAAGGTCGGGCGTCATAGGGATAGTCATCTTCGTATCTTCGCCCGAGTTCCAGTCGGCCGCCGCGGGGGCGGCCATCACGCTCACGATTACCAACGCCCAAAATGTCGTCGTAAATCTCATTCTCGACCTCCTCAAAACAACGTCTCATCTCACCCTCGGCGATCGGCCTACGCAGCCACCGCCAGCCATCAACAAGACAGCCTTGCGAGTACTCCTTGTTTCATCGGCATACCTCCGTTCTCGTGGCATCGCCTCCACCGCGACTGAGCGCCCCACCAATGGGCCGAAGGGCGGCAGCAACGGTTCCGGGAACTCGCCCGTTTCGCTCTCGCCCTAGCCTGCGCGCCGCCGGCGGCGCCGCATCGCCGCCAGGGGAGCCACGGCCAGTAGCGACAGCGTGGCCGGTTCGGGGATGAAGTCGCCGCCGCCGGCGACGCCGAACGACCCGCCGAAGTCGAAGCGGTCGGGGACGGGGCTGCCGGGAAACTTGTTGTACGACCTGCCGCTAATGGTGCCTTCGGCATCGCTGGACATTGTGACCTGAGCCACCTTGAACGTCCCGGGGCCCGTGTCGGTGGTGTCGCCCCAGCCGGCCGCGATAACGGTGTTGCCCATCGGCGGAATGAGGGTGATGGTGTTCTGCCCGAACTGCGGGCCCGGCGCGGGCAGCCACCACGGCGTCTCCGTTTCCCCGCCGCTGGCGGTCGTCGCGTAGGTGTCCCACTCGAGCTCCGGGACGACGCTGACGAGCAAGGCGGTGGGCTCGCGGTCGATGCCCAAACTGTGGTTATAAAAATGACCGGTGCTCAACGTGATTTCCAGTTCGCTGAATTGCCAGTCCACGGTGGGCTGCACTATCATGTGGTAGACGTAGTACGTGGTGCCATCGATCACGCGGGTGCTGTCGTGGACGAATGTAGTCACGACGCTCGCGTGGGCGGGGCCGGCCAGAACGCCCAGTGCCAATACTGCCGCTACCAGAATGTGCGATGCTTTCATCGTAGTACTCCCGTTTCATGTGGGTGTCGGCGCAGACCTTCCCCAAGGAGCCGGGGGGGCGCAATCGACCGCCCATGCCAAGTTGAAGGCGAAGCGTCCTCATCCGTGAGCGAGGACGATCCGCTGACTAATGGGAACTTGGCCGTGCGGCCTTCGGCAGATGCGAGTGAGCGAGAACGCTCTTGCCCGGGGTGATGATCGTTTGAAAGCTCTGCCGCTCCCCGAGAAGCAGAACTATGCCCAATATATCTTACCACCAGTTCCCCATATGTCAAGGGCAAACTCCTGGAAATCTCGATTTTTTATGCTCTCCTCATACGCACGCCCGGATGATGCTAGGTAAGTTAATGTCCAGAAACGCTTTACGGGGGCGTCGCGGGAGCGGCGCACTTTTACCGGCTTTTCCACGCTTTGGTTTTCGCCCGCGTTCCCAGGTGGTCAGGGCCGCCCTCAACACCAAGACCACGCTGAAGCGGACGCTCGCCAAGGGCCTCTGGAAGACCACCGGCAAGACGCCCACGGCGACCATCTACGCCGCCATCATCCGCGAGATCGCAACCAAAGGCAGCAAGGCGCGGTCTCGGAAGGTTGAACGCGGCAGGTTCGAGTCGGCTAAGTAGCGTCAGCCCTGCATCCTCCTTTGTTCCGCCCCGGTCACTTAGGCCGGGGCGGCCTTCGGCTGTGACTCCCGGCCAACTTGAATCGGATACTCCTTTGCCCTCTCGGGTACCCAACGCTATCATACCCACGGCACGCGAGCTGCTTGGGGCATTGGTATGAGCGTAGAGATCACCCTTCATGGTCGAAGCATCAGCAGCATCTTCGAACTCCTGGGCTCGAAGGAGAACGACATTACATGCAGCCTTGGATGGGCGTTCTCGCAGTGCCTGTCCTTCCGAGAGATCTTCCTCCGGACGCTGTTTCCTGGAAAACGATCCGCCGATGTAGAGAGCGTGCTCCTGCAGGAGTACGAACCGGGCTCTGGCATTACAGACATTGAGCTTCGCGGGCCCGACACCCATGTCATCATCGAGGCCAAGCGGGGATGGGTGCTGCCTTCGGTAAGCCAGCTCAAGCAGTACTCCTTGCGCCTTCAGTCCCCCCTCAGGAGACGCATGCTGGTGACGATGTCGGAGTGTTCCGCCGACTACGCTCGGCTTCACCTTCGCGCCGAAGTCGGGGGCATCGCCGTGAGGCACCTGGGGTGGAACGATGTTCGTCGATTGGCAGACCGATCCGATGGCACGCACGCCGAGAAGAGACTGCTCAAGCAGTTCAGAACGTACCTGGAGAGGATTGTCAAAATGCAGAAGCAGGACTCCAATATGGTCTACGTCGTGTCTCTTGCGGCTGGAACACCCGAGTGGTCGACGATATCCTGGCGGGATTTCATAACGAAAAAGAAGATCTACTTCCACCCAGTCGGTGGTGGGTGGCCCAAGGAACCCCCCAATTACCTTGCATTTCGATTCAGCGGCCAACTCCAATCGATCCATCATGTGGAAGGCTGGAAGATTGTCACCAAGATGCAGGACGAAATCCCTGAGATAGATGACTGGGGCGATGAGGGACCGTACTTTGTTTACAGGCTTGGAAGTCCGATTCGCCCCCATCGTACCGTCAAGAGCGGCCCCATATGGAACTGCCGCGTCTGGGCTATGCTCGATCTTCTTCTGACATCCAAGACCATATCCAAAGCAAGCAAGGTCACGAAGAAGCGACTGAACGAAGATTGAAGGAAGGGGCTTTCCTTCCGCGAGCACGTCACTTGCGACTCCTGGGCGCTCAACATCGCCATGCAGGCCGTCGCGGCCGGTCGGAAGGTAGAGCTTGGCAGGTTCAGGCCGCCCGAGTAGCCACGGCCATGAAGGCAACCAACTGCCCCGAAGCCGCGGCGTTCGTCACGCGCCAATACCGAAAGGGCTGGGAGATCTGACGCGCTCCACCCGATCTACGTATACGCGGGTTGGCTGCGGTTGAAACCCAAAGAGGCCGCCAGCCATCGCCCGCCGAAACCAGTCCACGTCCAGATGGCGCGCGTCAGCGAACGCCCGGATGCCCTGCTCGAAGTCATTCCGAAGACAGAGCCGCTTGCGCCTCCTCGACACATCCCTATGTCGCTTTGTGAAGGTCAAACGCCGCCGGGGCGCCGACGAGGCACCCGCCAAGCGGGGGTGTTCCTCGAGCATCGGACCCGAAGCCTGCCCCGGCCCCAAACAGGACCAACGGTCGGCCTTCGCCAACCGGCCGTTGCCCTCGGCGATGTTGGCGGCGTATGGAGAGCGCGGCGCGATTGAGTTGGTCGGCGAGGAAGAAGTAGCCGCGAGGGAAGCCATGGATGAGATCACAGGCGGCGTTGGCGAAGTCGATGGCCTTCTGGTAGACGTTGAGCTTCTCGAAGGCGAAGGCCATGGTGAGTCCCCAACGGCTTGAGCAGGAGAACAGGTGAGCAGGAGACCGCAGGTGAGTAGATCCCTTCGCCACAGCGGGCGGAACCTTGAAGGAGGCGTCAGCCTCTCTTCACCTGTTCGCCTGTTCTACTGCTCACCTGCTCTAGTCGGCCTTTGGCCGACTCGGGGCGACTGGCGTTCGTTTGAACGGCTTGTTAATAAAGCAACGGGGGCGAGGCTACTGTTAGGCCTTGAGCTTCTCGAAGGCGAAGGCCATGGTGGACCCCTGTCTGTTCTCGCAGAGAGGAGAAAGTAGAGAGGAGACCGCAGGAGAGGCTTCTCCGCCCAGTGGCGAAGGCGTGTCGATGAAGGCGTCAGCCTCTGCTCTACTTTCTACTTTCTCCTCTCTCCTGCTCTAGTCCGCCTGCGGCGGACTCGGGGCGACTGGATTTGAACCAGCGACCTCTGCGTCCCGAACGCAGCGCTCTATCCAAGCTGAGCTACGCCCCGTGCGGCGTATGGGTCGATAGTGTAGCCGTCGTGGGGCGGAAATCAAGAGGCAATTCCGCCGCCGGCCCCGGTGGAGCGGGGCGGGCTGCACTTCGACACATGGCCCAGGTCGGCGGGATGTAAGCCGAGTTCTGTGCCGCCGTGGCGCCGGGCCGGGCGCCAGAGCGGTGAAGGCCATTTATCTGGACCGCCCGTTGCCGAGCGGCTCTTCCCCGAAGGGAAAGCGGCCTACCCGCGATCATCGGCCTGAACCATGCCAGGATCGCTGCTTGACCTTGCACCCGGTGGGGTTTGCCGTGCCGGGCGACTCACGCCGCCCGCGGTGCGCTCTTACCGCACCATTTCACCCTTACCCTTCGCAAAGCTCGGGGCGGTATGTTTTCTGTGGCACTTTCCCGTACGCCACGGCCCGGAGGCCGCAGGCAGGTGGGCGTTACCCACCACCGTGGTTCAGCGGTGCTCGGACTTTCCTCTCTCCCTCGCGGGAGAGCGGCCTTCCTCGAGCCGACCATTGTTGAGTATACACGCAACGGCGCCGGTGGGGTGAGGAAACTGCCGCCCGCGGCGAAAAAAACGGGGCGCCCCGTGCGTGGGGCGCCCCGCGTGTCGTTGGATCGGCCGAGGACCTAGTCCCGGTCGGGCGCGACGATGACGCTGTCGAGCCGGTTGACCGGCACGGCCACGCTGCCTCCATCGGAGACGGTGGTCTTGTCGGCGTTGTCCATGTCCTTCACGAAGATGCGGTTGTTGTTCTCGCCGCACTTGCTCTGCTGATCGCTGACGAAATCAACATGCTGATCGGCGTACAACACCGAGCTGCCCTCGGGCGTGTTGCCGGTCTGGTGGTTGGGGCCCGGTGTTTCGGCCGGGTCGCCGTCGGCCTGGGGCATGGGCCGGTCGGCCATGTAGGCCATCGAGCCGATCATGCTGTCGTCCAGGATCCGCTTCTTCCTCGTGTCTTCGGGGATCTGCAGGCCGTAGCTGATGTTCTCAGGTCCTTCGAAGCCGTACTTGTCGGACTCGCTTTCGTGGATCGTCTTCTGGTCGCCGCTGGAGGGGCAGATGAAGGACTCTTCGGTCAGCGACCGCTTGGTGACCAGGATGTACAGGCCCACCATGTGGTTGGTGCCCAGCAGCGTTTCGGTCCATTGCCTGTCCACGAACGGCTCCTTGTCAGTCTGCTGAAAGGTGCCGCCGGTGCAGTTGCTGACGTCATAGGAGCCCTTCGGCATGGGCAGCGGGAAGAACCCTTTGCCCCCGGTGCCGGTCGTCATGTACAGGCTGACGCCCTTGTGGATGCCGGCCAATCGCGTCTTACAGACGGTCTGCCGTGCCATCTCGCGTGCCCGGGCGATGCCCGGCACCAGGATGGCCAGCAGCAGCGCGATGATCGCCACCACCACCAACAACTCAATCAGTGTGAAACCCTTCGTACGTCTCATGATACTGCTCCTTCCGTTGCGTCCCTGAGAGACACGCCGTCCGCGTGTACGACAGCATGGAATCGTATGTATAAGTTCGGGTTCGCCGCGTCCAACGCGCTCGCTCAGGAACCTCCGGCCCAACCGGCGTACAGATGCCGGTTCTGTATGGGGAGCCACCTCCCCGGCGCCGCTCGCCGGGAAGTGTCCTTTTGGCGGAGGTAGCCTCTGGCGAGGCCCCCGACGGGCAACCCGCGCGGTTAACGTCGCACCGGTCGCACTCGGCGGGCAATAACGTTGGAAGGCTGGCCTTCCTGGGCGGCAGAAGCAGGCGGGAAATATAACGGACTTATGATGGCGTTTTATAGGATAACTGGATACCCAGCGCCTTCTCTCCGCCGCACCACCCTAATGATACCCCTACCGCGGGACCCATGTCAAGCGTTTGGCGGGCACTACCTGATTTTGTGTGCGAGTTCATTTCCTGGCAGGAAATGAACTCGCACACAGAGCAGGAGAAAGCAGAGAGGCCAAAGGCCAGAACAGCAAACGACGCTCCGGATACCGGCGATTCTCAGCCGCAGGGAAGGCTTCTCCTGCGGTCTACTCTCTACTATCTCCTTTCTTGGCGCGTAAGGTCTGCGATGCGTTGGCTTAACACGCCGCCAGAAAGAATTCTCGCACTCCAGCCGCCCCGCCAGCCGGGCCCGCGGGCCTACAGCAACTGCCTTCGCGGCCGGATTCTCCTCAGGTCGGCGTGCCCGAGGCCCCGTCGGCCGGCGAGTTCGATGAATGTCGCCGGGCGGCCTTCTCGGGCCAATTCAGCCATGCGTTTGGCCCTGCGGCGGCGTTGCAGCCATTCGAGGGCCAGCCGGTCCACGGCCACCATGTCGGTGCCGACCCACACGCTGTTGCCCTGGGCAACGAAGTCTTCCCGCACGATCGGCGCGCCGTCACACAGGCCCCGCAGCACATTGACGATCGTAAGTTTCACGCGAGGCATGATTTGCGGCGATTCGCACAGTGAGACGATCGCCTCGTGCAGTTTCGGCCCGCGGTGCCGGCCCGGGTGACGGATCAGCGGCAGGGACACGTTGACCATCGCACAGGAGAGCCCCACGAGCGAATGGTCGGTCAACGACGGCACATTGATGATGGCGTCGACCCCGTCGAGGTACCGCCGAAGCTCATCTTCGCCATCGCCCAGGCGGACGGTCTTCTCCGACCAGCCGGGCGGGACGGGGGCCAGGCCCGTCTCCAAGCTCGCCCATCCCGGGTCGGCCACGAGGATGTCGGCCCGCCGCAGGCCCGCGCCGGTCATCGATTTCACCAACGCCGCGACCATGGCTTCCTCGGTGCCCAGCCCCTTGCCGAGCAGATCGGACAGTTTCAGCAGCACTCGCTGCCCCGGCGTGACGTAGCGCCGCCACGCCGCCTTGATGGAGACCTCGCCGGCGTGGTTCATGACGGCCCGCTCGAGAATCTCCCGCAGTCGGTGGTCCCTCACTCGCCGCCCGTTGAGCACCCGATCGGAGCTGACCATATCCACCACGCTGCTCTCGGGCAGACTCGGCCGGCTGGCCGGCGCCGACGTGGCCCGCTCGGCCCCCGCCCGCCTGGACGCGCCGATGCCCACGGCCGTACCAGCGGCCACGGCCAGGAACCCCCTGCGCGACATGTGCAACGACGGATGCGGCATTGACATGTCCTCGTGAACGACCTAGTGTACGGCACCGGTGGTTCCTAGTGTACCGATTCCGGGGCAGAATGCCACAAGCCCTGGCGCCGAGACCGACCGGAGTATGAGCATGACCCGCAGCAACACCGTGTGCGAGACGCTCGCCCAATACGGACAGGAGCACCTGCTGGCCTTCGCCGAGGGACTGTCGGCCTCCGATCGCGAGGCCTTCATCAACCAACTGTCCAAGGTGAACTGGGGGCAATTGAGCGAGCTGATCGCCTCGCACGTACTCGCCGAGCCGCCGACGGCGGTGCCCGGGGAGATTCTGCCGCCGGAGATCCTGCCCGCTCACCCCACCGACCCCGCCGCCGTCGCGGCCTACGCGAAGGCCGTCCAGACGGGCCGGCAGTTGCTGGAGGTCGGCAAAGTGGCCGCTTTCGTCGTCGCCGGCGGGCAGGGCACGCGACTGGACTACGACGGGCCGAAGGGCTGCTTCGCCGTCACACCGACCAAGCGAAAGAGCCTCTTCGAGACCTTCGCCGAGCAGATCCGGGCGACCGCGAAGCGCTACGGGCACGCGGTGCCGTGGTACATCATGACCAGCCCGGCCAACGACGAGGCCACGCGGGCCTTCTTCGCCGAGAACGACAGTTTCGGCCTGCCCGCCGCCGACCTGGCCTTCTTCACCCAGGGCACGATGCCGGCGGTGGGCCTGGACGGCAAGGTCCTGCTGGCCGGGCCGGGCCAACTCGCCCTCAGCCCCAACGGGCACGGCGGCAGCCTCTCGGCCCTGGCCGAAAGCGGCGCGCTGGCCGACATGGCCAAGCGGGGGGTGGAGTTCATCAGTTACTTCCAGGTGGACAACCCGCTGACGAAGGTGCTCGATCCGTTGTTCCTGGGCCTGCACGCCGACCGCGGCGCCGAGATGTCGGCCAAGGCGTTGCCCAAGCGCGAGCCGCTGGAGAAGTTGGGCAGTTTCTGCCTGGTCAACGGGCGAGCCACCGTCATCGAGTACAGCGACCTGCCTGACGAGCTGGCCTACGCCACGGAAGCCGACGGGCGGCTGCGGTTCCCGGCCGGGTCGATCGCGATCCACATCTTCAGCCGCGGCTTCGTCGAGAGGCTGACCGCCGGCGGCCGGTGCGAGCTGCCGTTCCACCGCGCCGAGAAGAAGGTCCGCTGTCTCGACGCCGCCGGCGAACCGGTCACACCCGAGGAGCCCAACGCGATCAAGCTGGAGATGTTCGTCTTCGACGCCCTGCCGCTGGCCGCCAAGACGGTCATCCTGGAGACCTCGCGAATCGAGGAATTCAGCCCGGTCAAGAACGCCACCGGCCGGGACAGCCCGTCCACGTGCCTGCGCGACCAGGTCGCCCGCGCCGCGACCTGGCTGGAGGCGGCCGGGATCACCGTCCCCGTCGACGCCGACGGCCGGCCCGCCTGCGCGATCGAGATCAGCCCCACCTACGCACTCGACGCCGAGGCCCTCGCCGAGAAGCTCCCGGCCGACCTGAAGCTCGAGCCCGGGGAGGAGCTGTACCTCGGGGACTGATGCCATCGCCTGCGGCGCCGATGATTCGCGTGCCCCCGCCTGGGCCACCGCGCCCAGGCGTTATTGAAGCCGCAGTGGCGGCAGTGCTTGGCCCGGCCGTTCGGCTTGAATTCCCGGCAGCAGGCATCACAGACCATCACGCGCACACCTCCACGAAGCAGAGAAGGTGCTTGCTGATCTCGCGATCGGTGATAGTATCGTCCGGTAGGCCGACGGTGCTCCCGACAGGTCGGGACCAGGATCGGCCGAAGCCCATCCGGGAAATCTCGGGTACGATGATGCCCGGGATCAGCCCCAGTCGCTGATCCCGATCCTCGGAGGCCCTCATGAGCCAGGACGACCGACCCAGTATCCTCTTCGTACTCACCGCCGATCATGGGTACGGTGACGTGTTCTGCGCCTTCGTCATCCCTCGCGGGGCCTCATGATGAAACACCTGGCCCTGCCCTTTGCGATCATCCTTGTGGGTATGGCCCTCCCACCGGGCGCCGGCGCAGCCGACGAGGGATTGCAGTTCTCTCGGCCGCGAATCACCTTGAGCGGCCGGCCTGCCCCCGCGCCCAGTTCCGCGATCTGCGATTTTGCGCTGGTCGCGAGGAAGACCGGCCCGCAGGTCGCCTTGGTCGGGCCGAGCCTGCTGGTAAGCATTCGCCCGGACGAAGAGGTCGGCCTGGCCGTGGAGGTCCGGCCAGTGGCCGGGCCGTTCTCGCTGGCCGGGCGAGCCATGCTGACCCACGGCGCGGGCGCCGAGGCGAGCCTCTCGCTGGCGGGAGGCAAGTCGGCCCGGGCCACGTTGCAGCCCGGCCGCCGGACGCTACTGGAGTTGACCGCCCAGGCGTCCGGGCGGAGCGTCGTCGTTCACCTGAAGACGCACGGGGCCACCGGCGAAGCGGCCGTGCGGTGGAGCGGCCTGACGCTGAGCGTGGGCGGGCGCCGGTTTGACATCCCCATCTGCCCGCCGCCCGGCGCCAACAACCGCTGTCCGCCGCCGGTCCTGCCTCCCATGCGCAGGCCCATCGCGGAGGCACTCGTCGAATGGGATTGGCGCATGCAGGACGGTATCGGCACGCCGCGGGCGCCGAGCACGTACGCCACAGCCGTGGGCCAAACGCTGCAACGGGGCGACGAGTTGATCCGACGGCTGTCCGCAGCCGGTGTCTCGCTGGGACCCAGGGCAGCCCAGTGGGAGCGGCTTCGAGCCCGGTGGAAGCAGCTGTCCGCCGCGCCGGCCGCGCCGCAGACCAACTGGGAGGCGCTCTGGCGTCAGGTGCACCGCGTTCGGCGGGAGATCGTATTGACCAACCCATTGGCGCGATTGAGCAAGGTGCTGTTCGTCAAGCAGGCCCCGGCGGTGTTCAGCCATCAATTGACGCAATACTACGGCGCCTGCGCCAGGCCGGGGGGTGGCGTGTTCGTGCTCGAAGAGCCGGGCAAGTCGATGCGTTGTCGCGAACTGACCGCCGGCCAACTGCCGATGGGCAGCTATCAACATCCGGAGGTGTCGTCCGACGGACGGCGGGTGATGTTCGCCTACTGCCCAACCAAGAGCGACCCGGCCAATAGGACCCAGCACCTCGATCGCTTCTATCACCTGTACGAGATGTCCGCCGACGGCTCGGACTTGCGACAGTTGACGAAGGGGCCGTATGACGATTTCTCCCCGCGCTGGCTGCCTGACGGGCGTATCATCTTCATCTCGACGCGGCGCGGCGGGTTCCACCGCTGCGGCGCCGGCCCGTGCCCGGTTTACACGCTTACTCTCGCCAACGCCGACGGGTCGGCCCCCCACCCCATATCCTTCCACGAAACGCACGAGTGGGACCCGTCCGTTCTGCACGACGGACGGGTGATCTACACGCGATGGGACTACGTAGACCGCAGCGCGGTGTTCTACCAGCAGCTCTGGTCCGTGCGCCCGGACGGCACGAACGTGAGGATCTACTACGGCAACAACACGTTCAATCCGGTGGGCATCTGGGAGGCCCGCCCCGTACCCGGGTCCCACCGCATCATGGCTACCGCCGCGGCCCATCACGCCATAACGGCCGGGTCGATCATCCTGCTCGACACGAATCGCGGCATTGACGGACCCGGACCGATCACCCGCCTGACCCCCGACGCGCTGTTCCCCGAGAGCGAGGCGCCCGTGTCGAAACCCACGCCGCGAGGGCCCGCGGGCCACTGGTCCACCGGGGCGCTGGGCAAGAGGCAGGTCCCGCCCGAGGCACGGCGCTGGCCCGGACATTGTTATCGCAGCGCCTTTCCGCTGTCGGAGGACTTCTTCCTCGCCGCCTACAGCTTCGACGCCCTGCTCGGCGAGCCGCACCGAAACCCGGTCAACATGTTCGGCCTCTACCTGGTGGACCGGTTCGGGAACAAGGAGCTGTTGTACCGCGACCTGAACATCGCCGCCCTCTGGCCCGTGCCCCTTCGCGGGCGTCCCGAGGGCCGGATGGTCCCGTCCGTCGTGCGCGACCGGTCCCGGCAGATCGGAACGTTCTTCCTCCAGAATGTCTACCGCAGTTGGCCCGCCCTGCCGGACGAGCCGATCAAGCACATCCGCATCGTGCAGATCCTGCCCAAGTCAACGCCACACATGGACCAGCCGCCCGTGGGCGCCGCCAGGGCCGCACCGGGCAAGCAGGTGCTCGGCACCGTGCCGGTCGAGCCCGACGGGTCGGCGTACTTCCGGGCTCCGGCCGGCGTGCCGCTGGCGTTTCAGGCCCTCGACAGTCAGGGCCGGGCCGTCCAGATCATGCGGAGCCTGACCTACCTCCAGCCGGGCGAGACCGTCTCCTGCATCGGCTGCCACGAACACCGCACAATGGCCCCGCCGATGGTCCGCAGGCTGTCGGCACTGCGGCGAGGGCCTTCAACCATCACTCCCGGGCCGGACGGGACGAACCCCCTGAGCTACCCGTTGCTGGTGCAGCCCGTGCTCGATGAGCACTGCGTCCGATGCCACAACCGCAAGAAGACCGAGGGCAAGGTGCTGCTGACCGGTGAGCCGCAGGGCCGCTATACCGTCTCGTACAATGCCCTTGTGACCCGCGTGTCGTACTCGTCGTGGTTGCGGCCGGGGGGGAACCTCGAGGGGCTGACCAAGCCGGACTACTACGGCGCCCGGGGCAGCAGGCTGATGAAGACGCTGAGCAAAGACCACTACGGCGTGAAGCTGAGCACCGCCGACCTTCGCCGCCTGGTGACCTGGATGGACGCCAACGCCCTGTTCTACGGCACGTTCGATCCCAAGGACCAGGCCCGCCAGCAGCGCGGCGAACGAATTGCCGCCCCCGCCCTGCAATGAGTTTCCGGCCGATGCAGGAACAGAGAGTATTACGTCCCTGTTTTCTCCCCCCAGGCCCCGCATCTGAACATGGCGGCCACCGGGGGGCGGTGCGGTCAGCGGTCCTGGCGGTATTCCAGCCAGGCCATTTGGATCGCTTCGAGGATGGCTTCGCTGCTGACGGTGGGGTCGTCGTCGAAGTCGGGCAGCTCCGTCACGTAACGATGCAGGTCGGTGAAGCGGACGGCCAGCGGGTCGGTGTCGGCGTGGGTTTCGTCCAGTTGGTAGCCGATCTCGTCGGCGTCGGTCCATTTCAGCGAGGCCATGCGGTCACCCGCTTTCCGAGACGGCGTTGCGGTTCCAGTCGGGCACCTCGACGGTGACGTCGCCGCCGACGACCGCCCGGCACGCCAGGCGGCTGTTGAGGGTATTGCCCGGGACCATATCCACGTGGTCCATTTCGTCGTCGTCGGCCTCGGCGAGGTTGCCCATGCCGTCGGTGACGACGACGTGGCAGGTGCCGCACACGCCGACGCCTCCGCAGGCGTGCTCGATCTCGATGCCGCCGCCGAGGGCCACGTCCAGCACGCTGCCCGGCAGGCCGTGGGTGCCCGTTTCCCAGGTGTCCGGGTCGTATTTCACGGTCACGCCGGCCGGCAGGAAGGTCACCTTGTGTGCAGCCATCGCATTGCTCCCATCATCGCTCGCCGCCCGGCCGGGGCCGGGAGGGCGGGGCTATAGCTCATCCAGTTTCCTGCCCTTGACGGTCTTGTCCAGCACGGCGTCCATCTGGAGTTCCGTCAGCGGCGTCGCCGCGGTGTTGGCCGCCTCCATCGCCGCGTAGATCGCGTCGGGGTCGTCGCCGGCCATCAGGGCGGTCAGCGACGCGGCCGCCTCGTCGATCGCCTTCCGCTGCTCGGCCGTCAGGGCCTCGCCCGCGCCGGCCATGGCCTTGTCGATCGCGGTGAGGATGCGGTGGCCCTCGTTCCGCAGGTCGATCACTTGATGGGCGGTCATGTCTTCCCGGGCGTACGTCCACGACTCCTGCACCATCGCGTCCACCTGCTCGCGCGTGAGCCCGTGTGAGGGGGTGATCTGCACGGTCGCCGCTCGCCCGCTTCGCTCCTCGGTGGCCGAAACGTGGAGGATGCCGTTGGCGTCCAGCAGGAACGTCACCCGCACCTTGGGCATCCCGGCGGGCATGGGCGGGATGCCGCCCAGCGTGAACCGCCCGAGGCTGCGGCAGTCGGCCACCAGCTCGCGTTCGCCCTGGAGCACGTGGATGTCGATGCCGGTCTGGCCGTCGACGTAGGTGGTGAACAGCTCGGAGGCCCGGCAGGGCACGGTGCTGTTTCGCATGATGAGCTTGCCCACCGCCCCGCCGAGCGTCTCGATGCCCAGACTCAGCGGCGTCACGTCCAGCAGCAGCGCGTCGCGATGCGCTCCGGCCAGGATACCCGCCTGCACGGCCGCGCCCAGGACGACGACTTCATCGGGGTTGATGGCGGTGTACGGCTCGCGGCCGAAGCACTCCCGCACTCGCCGCTGCACGTACGGTATTCGCGTGCAGCCGCCGACCATGACCACCTCGTCGATCTTCTCGCCGCCGGTGCCCGCGTCGGCGACGGCCTGCCGGCAGGCGTCGATGGTGCGGTCGATCCACTTGGCCATCCGCTGCTCGAACTCCTCCCGCGTGATGACCCGCCGGTAGTTCCGCCCGCCGCCGAGGTCCACCTCCACCGTGGCGGTCGGCTCGGACGACAGGCGTATCTTGGCCGCCTCGGCAAGATCCCGCAGCGCCTGCCGCGTGGCCGGCGGAAAGCTCAGTTGCTCGCCGAATTCCTGCCGGATCTCGGCGACGATCAGCTCGATGAGCTCGCGGTCGAGGTCGTCTCCGCCCAGGCGGGTGTCGCCGTGGGTGCTGAGCACCTGGAAGACCCCGTCCTCCACGCGAAGGATGCTCACGTCGAAGGTGCCCCCGCCCAGGTCGTACACGGCGATGGTGGCGTTGTCCTTGCGGTCCAGCCCGTAGGCCAGGGCGGCGGCGGTGGGTTCGTTGACGATTCGCTTGACCTGGAGCCCGGCGATTCGCCCGGCATCTCGCGTGGCCTGGCGTTGGGCGTCGTCGAAGTAGGCCGGCACGGTGATCACCGCCTGGCGGACGGCGTGGCCCAGGGCCCGCTCGGCCCGGTGGCGCACCTCGCCCAGCACGATGGCCGAGAGCTCCTGCGGAGTGAGCACCTGCCCGCCGATCGACACGCCGACGGTCTCGTGGGCCCCGGCGACCACCTCGTAGGGGAGGAAGCCCAAATCGGCCCGGACGTCGTCCATCGACCGGCCCATCAGCCGCTTGACCGAATACACCGTCGCCCCCGCGTTCGCCACCGCGTTGGCCTTGGCGGCCGAGCCGACGGTGACCTTCCCGTCGGCAAAAGCGATCACGCTGGGGATCAGCCCGTTGCCGGCCTCGTCGGTCAGCAACGCCGGCCCGCCGGCCGTGTAATGGGCGGCCAGGGAGTTGGTGGTGCCCAGGTCGATTCCGATGATGACGTCGTCGGTGGCGTTCATGGCGGTTCCCGGCTACTTCTCAGCCGCCATCCTGACCAGGCGGCGGAGGTAGCTGATGGCGTTCAGGTGTCGGCGCAGCCGGGCCAACTGGTCCAGCCGCATCCCCTCGCAGGCGACCTGCTCGTCGAAGCGCCCGAACAGCGCGCTCAACTGCCCCACCCTCTCGGCCAGCCGCGACGCCAGCGCCGCCCGCATCGCCTCTCGCGCGTGTGGGTCGTCGGCCTCGGCCAGTTCCTCCTGCAGCCGCATCGCCTTCTCAAGGAACCCGTCGGGCACCGACTTGTCGGCCGCGCTGCTGCCGCCGCCGAGCAGCTCGACGAGGTACTCGGCGCGAGCGGTGGCGTCGCGGAGCGTCCGGTAGGCGTCGTTGATGGCCGAGGAAACCGACAGGCTCAGCCGCTGAACTTCCGGATCGTCGCCGGTGTGGAAGTCCGGGTGCGAGTGGCGGTTCAGCGCCAGGTACTTCCGCCGCAGCTCGTCGGCGTCGAGGTCGAATCGCCGCGGCAGACCCAGGAGCTGGAAGTAATCGGTGGGAGAGGTGATCGGGTTGAGCGTGTGGCAGTAATCGCACACCACCGCCGACTGCAACTGCCGGTTGCACGCCACGCACTTGCTCGGCGCGGCCGTCTGCAACGGCGCCGCACCGGGGCCCGACCCGCCATTGGCTGTGTCGCTCATGGCCTCCCTCACGCCTGGAAGCTGGCCCCGCAGCCGCACTTGCTCTTGGCGTTGGGATTGTTGAAGACGAAGCCGCCCTGCAGGACCTCGTCGTTGAAATCGACCTCGGTGCCGTTGAGGTACAGGTAGCTCTTGGGGTCGGTCACCAGCCGAATGCCCTGGCAGACGAACACCTCGTCGCCCTCGGCCGGGCCATCGCACAGGTCCAGGACGTAGGCGAAGCCGCTGCATCCGCCGCCTTTGACGCCCACGCGGAGGCAGGGCTCACCCTCGAGGTTGCTCTTGGCCGCCGCGGCCTTGATTTCCTCGGCCGCTCGTTCGGTAATCGTAATGGCCATCGTTGGCTCCTTTCGATTCAGTCCGGGACGATCTTACGGCTGCGCCGACGGCTTCTCGGCAGCGCTCACGCCAAGGGGGGTGACGCCGTCGCACGTGGAGGTTTCCTCGGCCGCGGCGTCGTGCTTCTCCCGCCAGTCGGCGATGGCGGCCTTGACGGCGTCCTCGGCCAACACGCTGCAGTGTATCTTCACCGGGGGCAGCGAAAGCTCCTGGACGATGGCGGTGTTCTTCAACTCGGTGGCCTGCGCCACCGTCCGCCCCTTCAGCCACTCGGTAGCCAGCGAGCTGGCGGCAATGGCCGAGCCGCAGCCGAAGGTCTTGAACTTGGCGTCGACGATGCGCCCGTCGTCGCTCACCTCGATCTGCAGCTTCAGCACGTCGCCGCACTCCGGGGCGCCCACGATGCCCGTGCCCACATTGGGGGCGGTTTTGTCCATCGAGCCCACGTTCCGCGGGTTGTCGAAGTGATCTATTACTTTCTCCGAGTATGGCATCGCCTGTTCCTGCTTCCGCGTCCACCCCGCCACGTTCATTCCACTAAAGTTCGTATGCCGCCCGCTTAGCCGTCCTTGATGTCGCCGGATTCCATGGCCAACTCGTACAGCGGGCTCAGGTCGCGCAATTGCCTGACGCCGGCGACCATCTGCTCGACGGCGTAGTCGACTTCCTCGGCGGTGGTGAACCGGCCCACGGAGAACCGGATCGCGCTGTGGGCCATGTCGTCGCCCACACCCATCGCTCGCAGCACGTAGCTCGGCTCCAGGGAAGCCGACGTGCACGCCGAGCCGCTGGAGACCGCCAGGTCCTTGCATTTCATCATCAGCGCTTCGCCCTCGACGTAGGCGAAGCTCAGGTTCACCGTCTGCGGCAGCCGTTCGTTGGGATGCCCGTTGAGCTTCACGTGGCTCACCTGCCGCTCGATGCCCTCCTGGATGCGGTCTCGCAACGATCGCATGCGCTCGGCCTCTTCGGGCATCTCCTTGGCCGCCAACTCGGCCGCGGCGCCGAGGCCGACGATGCCCGGGACGTTCAGCGTGCCGCTGCGCATCCCGCGCTGGTGCCCCCCGCCGTGCATCTGCCCGGCCAGGCGGACCCGCGGGTTGCGCCGGCGGACGTACAGGGCGCCCACGCCCTTGGGCGCATACACCTTGTGGCCGCTGCAACTGAGCAAGTCGATGTTCATCGCCTCCACGTCCAGGGGGATCTTCCCGAACGCCTGTGTGGCGTCGGAGTGCAGCAGCACGCCGGCGTCCCGGCACACCCGGCCGATCTCCGCCAGCGGGTGGATCGTGCCGACCTCGTTGTTGGCCGCCATGATGCTCACCAGGAGCGTCCGGTCGGTGATGGCCTCGCGCACCTGCTCGGCGCTCACCCGCCCGTACTCGTCCACCGGGAGAAACGTCACCTCACAACCGTTCGCCTGGAGATACTTGCACGTGTCCAGCACGCCCTTGTGCTCCGTGGCGGCCGTGATGATGTGGTTGCCCTTCTCGCGGTACATCTCCGCCACGCCCTTGATGGCCAGGTTGACCGATTCGGTCGCCCCGCTGGTCCAGACGATCTCCTTCTCGTCGGCCCCCATGAGCGCCGCGACCTGCCCCCGCGCGACGCTGACGGCCTCGTCGGCCTTCCAGCCGAACACGTGGTTGCGGCTGGCGGCGTTGCCGAACGTTTCGCAGAAGTACGGCAGCATCGCCTCCAGCACCCGAGGGTCCACGGGCGTGGTGGCGTTGTAATCCAGATAGATCGGTACCTTCACGGCCATTGCTGTTTCACTCCGTTGCTTCACTTTCCTACCGGCACCGCGCCGGCCACTCCCGCCATCTCCGCCAGTGTCACGTTCTCAAAGAAGTCCTGCAATCGCAGGTGCAGCCAGTTCAACGGCCCGTGCATCGGGCAATTATCGAGCGCGTTGCACACCGGGTCGACCTCCTCGTCGCCCCCGCCGGTGCATGGCGCCAACCGCACCGGGCCTTCAATCACGCCGATCACCTCGGCCAGCGTGATCTCCTCGGCCGGCCGGGCCAACGCGTAGCCCCCGTGGGCGCCCCGAACGCTCCTGATCAGCCCCGATGCGCTCAGTTGCTTCAGCACGTTCATCAACAGCGAACGCGAGACGCGGTAACGGGCGGCAATCTCACGCGCCGACACGATCGAGGCGGACTCGCCCGCCAGGTACGCCAGCGCCAACAACGCGTAGTCAGTCTTCCGTGTTAAACTCAACATCACAGGGTCCTCCGTCCCAACCTGTACAACCACTATATTAATAGTACAATTTCAGTGCTCTTTCAAGAGAAAATCGTACAAATTTTGTACTATTTCCAGGCTGGATTCGGCCAGATTACAGGCCAAGTCGGGGCGATCACGGGATGTGAACCATAACACGCTTGATAACAACGTGTTACAAGACGTCACGGCGAGACGGTTACCGCAAGTTGATGCGCGACTGCTTGCTGTTGACGCCGTGATGCAGCAGAACCGTGGCCGGGTACTCTCGTTTCCCGCGGGCCGGCACGGTGAACTTGGCTTCGATTGTGCGGTAGTCGAATAGCGTGGTTTTCACCTCGGAGGTGTAGTCCACGTGCCCGCCCCACTGGCGGCGAAGCTCGAAGGCGATCGGCTTGGTGCGGTAGTTGCGGATGGTGTCGAGCCACTCGGTGCGCTCGTCCCAGCCGTCGACGTATTCCCGGTTGCCGCTGCGGCGGAAGTGGAAGTTCAGCCGTTCGGTGGACGCCTTTCGCGTGCGGTAGACCACCAGGTCGTCGGGGCCGAGGTTGACCTCGATCTCCGCCTTGATGGGGACGTAGCGAATAAGCTGCTCGCCCAGGTACGCCAGCCCGTCGGCCCCGTTGTCGCGGAATATCCGCACGCGTCCGTTCGGCAGGGGCGATTCGCCGAGTTTGTGCTCGTCATCGTTCCGCCAGATGAAAAACCGCACCGGCCGAGGGCCGTACTGGTGGGCACGCATGCGGTAGACGATGTCGAAGCTCACGTCGTCGGCCTTGACCGCCCGCATCCGCTTCGACCAGCCGTTGGGAATGGTCTCGGTGCCCGCCACAGAGAACATGAAGTATTCGCTGAGGCCTTCCTTGACGATGGCCTTGGGCGCCTGGGCTTCCTCGTCGTCGCGATCGCCAGCGAGAATCCCGGTGACGCTCCGCATCGCACTGGTCTTCAACCTCCTGTACTCGCGACCCTCGCCCTCCGGCACGGGCACCCCGCGCCGGCGGGCCAACTGGGCGATCTTCTCCACGAGGTTGATCGTCCCCACGATCAGGCGGACCTCGGCGTTGGCGTATTCCTCGCCGCTGCGATTGAACACGCGAACGTACCCGCGGAACTGCATCATCGTCTCGCCGGGATCGGTCACCGCGACGTAGTCCATCGACCACGTCAGCCCGCTGGTGAAATACGTGACCTCCATCTCCACCTGGCCCTCGAACGCCGATTCGACGTTCCACATCAGGTGCTGCGGCTTCTGGCCGGAGAAGACGGTATCGACCACCTCGATGTCCTCGGCATGATCCCGCGGGCGCAGTTCGACGCTGGTCGGATCGATCAGCGTGTTCGCCCAGGAGAACTGCAGCAGGTTGGCGCCCTTTTTCAGCGTGAGGAAACGCGTCTCCTTCACCAGCGTGATGTCCTCGCTGTTGTAGATGGTCAACTGCACGCTGTCGCGCTT
>SDBU01003446.1_pt1 | contig 20100 bp, 18 predicted proteins | sample 2277071 | NCBI WGS metagenome assembly SDBU01 (sample SAMN10397929, study PRJNA504765) | marine sediment metagenome | isolation source: marine sediment core GS08_GC12, 126 cmbsf | place: Arctic Ocean: Gakkel Ridge, Loki's castle | collected 2008
TGACCGAATATCTACTTATGGTAAGATTAGAAGCGTAGTATCTAGGTTCAATGGCTGAAAATTTAAAAAATCTTAGACGGGGTTCACTGAATATTTACGATTTTTGCTAAGATTATTTCTGTAAAGGAAGAAAAATGAAGGCATTTGTTACAGGAGGGGCGGGTTTTGTGGGCTCAAATCTGGTAGATGCATTAATGCAGAGGGGTTATGAGATTACTGTTTACGATAATCTTATTTCGGGAAGAAAAGAGTTCATCAGCCAGCATTTTGATAAGGATGGATTTAAATTTATCAAGGGAGATCTCTCAGATATAGAAAAATTAAAAGATGTAATGAGGGGCTTTGAATATGTTTTTCACTTTGCTTCCAATCCTGATATAGCCAGAAGTATGGTAGAGACAGACCTTGATTTAAGAGAAGGCACTATCCTTACTTACAATGTTCTTGAGGCAATGAGGGTTAATAATGTGAAAAGGATCCTTTATTCTTCTGGAAGTGGAGTTTATGGAGATGTTGGGGCTGTAGCTACTCCAGAGGATTACGGCCCCTTACTTCCCATATCTATGTATGGAGCAAGCAAACTGGCCTGTGAGGGAATGATAAGTGCTTTTTGTCATATGTTCAATATGCAGGCGTGGATATTTAGATTTGCCAATGTGGTAGGAGGTCGGCAAACTCATGGCGTTTGCCTGGATTTTATAAAAAAACTAAAGAAAAATTCCCAGGAGTTAGAAATTCTTGGTGACGGCACTCAGTCTAAGTCTTATATTTACGTGAAAGATTGCCTGGAGGCAATGTTGTTCATTATGCAAGAAGCTAAAGAAAAAGTTAATATTCATAATGTGGCTACTGGTGATTATCTAGATGTAACCTCTATAGCTAATATAGTGGTTGAGGAAATGGGATTAAACAGTGTGCAGTATAAATATACTGGTGGTGATAGAGGCTGGAAGGGAGATGTTCCCCTGGTAAGGTTTAATTTGAATAAGATCCATAAACTGGGTTGGAAGGCTAGATATACATCTTCTGAGGCGGTGCGTCTTTCTGTAAAAGAGATATTAGGATTGGATTAAGATATGCAGGTAGTGATACTTGTCGGAGGATTGGCTACAAGGTTAAAACCAATTACAGAAAAAATCCCTAAATCTATGATTCGCATAAATGAGAAGCCTTTTCTTGAGTATCAAATCGAGCTTCTCAAGAAAAATAATCTTACTGATATTCTTCTTTGTATCGGCCACTTGAGTAGTCAGATTAAAGATTATTTTGGTGACGGGAAAAGATTTGGGGTAAGGTTAGACTATAGCGAGGAAAAGGAGGAACTATTAGGCACGGGAGGAGCTTTGAAAAAAGCGGAAAACCTTCTTGAGGATGAGTTCTTTGTTATGTACGGGGACTCTTACCTCATCCTTGATTATCAAGAAATCGCCGCCTATTTTCATAATTTTAATAAACTAGCCTTAGTGGCGGTTTATAAAAATTATAACCAATTTGACAAAAGTAACCTCATAGTTAAAAATGGATTAGTTAAGCTCTACGACAAAAAAGGGGTAAATCCAGAAATGGTCTATATAGATGAGGGAATTTCTATATTGAAGAAAAATACTCTCCGGGATTTTCCTTCCCATACTCCATTTCCTTTGGATAGAATATTTCAAAGACTTATATCAAAAAAGGAACTTCTGGCTTTCCAGACCAACCAGCGATTCTATGAAATAGGCTCTCCAGAAGGACTGAATGATTTCAAAAATCTAATATTAAAAAAGGAGACCATTTCCGGATGATTATAACCAGGACGCCGGTGAGGATTTCTCTGGGTGGTGGGGGGACAGATCTAGCCTCTTATTATTCTAAGTATGGAGGTTTTTTGATTGCCGCGGCCATAGATAAACATATTTTTGTCACGGTTAATAAACGATTTGAGGAGAGCATTCGCATCAGCTACTCAAAAACGGAGATTGTAGATAAAATTGAGGATATACGACATCCCATCGTCAAAGAAGGATTAAGATTGCTCGGCTACGATGGGAGTCTGGAGATAACTACCATTGCTGATGTTCCGGCAAATATTGGCCTGGGGACCTCCAGTAGTTTCGCCGTTGGCCTACTGAATGCTTTGCATACCTATAAAAGGGAGTCTATCACTATGAAGGCTTTAGCCGAAGAGGCCTGTAAGATTGAAATAGATATTTTAAAAGAGCCCATAGGAAAACAGGACCAGTATATGGCTGTCTTTGGTGGAATCATCTGTCTTACATTTAGTAAAAATGGTGAGGTTACAGTAACACCCTTGAATATTTCTCCGGATACGATAGAGGAGTTGGAAAGGCATATTATGCTCTTTTATACCGGCATTAGGAGACATACCGCCGATGTTCTCTCCCAGCAGGATAAAGCAAGCGAAAAAGAGGATAGAAAAGTAATAGAGAGCCTGCATAAAATCAAGGAAATTGGAGAAGAAATTAAAGTAGCTTTGGAATCTGGCAATGTGCATCGATTTGGCGAACTTTTGGATGTTCACTGGCAGACCAAGAAAACCCTTTCTAATAAGGTAAGCAGACCCGAGATAGATAGATGGTATGCCTTAGCCAGACAGAACGGAGCTCTAGGAGGAAAGATTATGGGCGCCGGAGGAGGAGGATTTTTTATGTTTTATGTGCAAGGCAATAAAAACAAACTCAGGCAGGTTATGAGAGGGGAAGGCTTGAGGGAAATGCGCTTTAAATTTGATTTGGAGGGCTCGAAAGTTCTGGTCAATTTTTGATAAGGAGATAGAAATGAGGCGAAAGACTAGGGAATATATCAATGAGTATTTTTCCAGGATGGATAATTTAATAGGGAAAATTCCTAAAGGCAAGATTGAGGAAATAATAGAAGCTTTATACGATGCCTGGGAAAAAGATGCTCAAATATTCATTATGGGAAACGGAGGTTCTGCCAGTACAGCCTCGCACTTTGCCTGTGATTTAGCTAAAGGAACAATTGTGGAAGATAAAAAGCGCCTCAAGGTGATTAGTTTAGTAGATAATGTCCCCCTTGTTAGCTCTTGGACAAACGATAGCGGATTCGGCTCCATTTTTGCAGAGCAGCTTAGGCCCTGGCTCAAAGAAAACGATGTTCTTATAGGCGTTTCTGTGCATGGAGGCTCTGGCAGGGGAGATGTTGGACCCTGGTCACAGAATCTGGTAAAAGCTATGAATTTAGCTAAAGAAAGAAAGGCAAAGATTATTGCTTTTAGCGGCTTTGATGGTGGAGCAATGAAAGAGATGGCTGATATTTGCATCACCATACCCATTAACTCTGAACCTCTGGGAACGCCTCTGGTGGAGTCTTTTCATGTAGTGCTCGAGCATTTAGTCTGTTCTGCCCTGAAGCAGAAAATTGCCAGTAGCTAATGAATAAAGCGATATTCCTCGATCGTGATGGTGTAATCAACGCTATGGTCTACAATCCTGATTTTGGAATCGTTGATTCACCAAATAATCCAGACGAGTTTAAGCTTTTATCCGGGGCAGGTGAAGCAATCAAGCGCATCAACGAAATAGGATTTCTAGCTTTAGTCATCTCCAATCAACCCGGCGTTGCCAAGGGTAAATTCATCCCTAAGATATTAGAGGCAATAGATAAAAAGATGAAAGAGGAACTGGTCCAATATGGTGCTCACCTGGACAAAGTATATTATTGCTTCGATCATCCAGAGGCTATTATAAAAGAATATAAAAAGAACTCTCCTTATCGCAAGCCAAAGCCAGGATTGCTGCTGAAAGCAGCCGAGGAATTCAAGATAAATCTTGCATCTTCTTATATGATTGGTGATGGGCTCACTGATGTTCAGGCAGGAAAGAGAGCTGGTTGTAAGACCATCCTTTTAGGAAGACTGAAGTGTGATTTATGTAAGTTGATGCAAGACCTAAAGGCAATGCCGAGTTTCATAGTGTCCGATTTATCCGAAGCTGTGAAATTAATAGAAAAACTGGAAGGAGCATAAGGTGAAGATATTTATTGACAGCGCAGATCTAAAAGAAATAGAAAAGTATCTTTCCTGGGGTATTTGTGATGGAGTAACCACCAACCCTACTATTTGTTTAAAGTGTGGAGTTACTGGAGGGACGGAGGGAATAAAAAAGAGAACTACAGAAATTGCTAAAATGATTCATCCTCGTCCGGTCAGTGCTGAGGTAACCAGCGATAAAATTGAAGAAATCATTTCTCAAGCTAAAGAATATAGCAGGTGGGCAGAGAATATTGCCGTAAAAGTTACCATTACTGATAGACGAGGCAACTCTCTTTTGCCTGCCATTTATAAATTAGTTAGCCAGAGTGTTCGAGTCAATGTGACCACAATGACAACCTTTAATCAGGCAATTTTAGCCGTCAAAGCAATTAAAGCTGGTCAAGAAAAGAATCCAGAGGCAAAAACTCCCAGTTTTATTAGTATTTTTGCCGGACGGATTTCTGAAGAGCAGGGTACAGAACAAGCTATGCGAGTGTTAAAAAATACTCGAGAATGGCTAGATTTTCATAAGTTTGAAGGAATAGAAATCATTGTTGGCTCCGTAAGAAGCCGGGAGAATGTAGAATTGTGGTCTCGCAGCGGAGCCCATATTCTCACCATACCCCCTGAGGTAATTTCTCAATGTCTTTTAGCAGCCCGAACCAAAGAAACTGTAGCTCAGTTTTTAACTGATGCCCAAAAGGCACTGGAAGGATTAGAGGACAAAGGTGTCTAACGGGATGAAGATAGGAATATTAGGAGGGGGACTGACAGGATTAACTGTAGCCCTACATCTTCAAACTGATTTTGAGGTTTTAGAGAAAAACGAAGAATGCGGTGGTTTATGCAGGAGTATCCAGGAAGAGGGATTTACCTTTGACTACGGAGGAGCTCATATTATCTTTTCCAGAAATAAAGAACCCGTCGACTTCATGGTAAGGATGCTCGATGGGAATTGTGTCCGAGGGAGAAGAAATAATAAGATTTTTTTCAAAGGTAGATATATCAAATATCCTTTTGAAAATGGCTTATCAGATCTGTCTAAGGAGGACAACTTCGAATGTCTTTATTACTATCTAAAGAATAACTCACCCCAGCCTACTAACTTTAAGGAGTGGCTTTACTATACATTTGGCAAAGGAATCGCCGAGAAATATCTCATTCCCTATAATGAGAAAATCTGGAATTATCCTGCAGAGAGAATGAGCCTTCATTGGGTAGAAGGAAGAGTTCCTAAGCCTCCCCTAGAAGATGTAATTAAATCAGCTATTGGAATTGAGACAGAAGGCTACAAGCATCAACTCTATTTTTACTATCCTGAATATGGAGGGATGCAAGTCTTAATTAGAGCAATGGAAAATGGGATTTCCCATAATATTCTTAAGAATTTTGCGGCTAAGAAATTAAAAAAAATAGGTGAAAAATGGATAGTTTCTAATGGCGAAGAAGAAAGAGAGTATGATGAGTTAATTTCCACCATTCCTATTTTTGATTTGTTTACATCTCTAAATAATGTACCCAAAGAGGTAGAAAACGCACTAAGCAAGCTAAAGTATAACTCATTAATAACTATTATGCTCGGTTTGGATATAGATAATCTATCAAATTTTACCGCTGTATATTTTCCGGATACAAAAGTTAAATTTCACCGTGTCGGCTTCCCCAAGTGTTTTAGCCAACGTAATGTCCCTCGAAAGAAATCTTCGTTAGTAGCGGAAATTACTTCAAATCCCGGAGACGGAACCTGGGAATTAACTGATTCAGAGATTATCGAGAGAGTTATCGAAGACCTCGATGAAGTGAATGTAATTGATAAAAATAGAGTCTGCTACTCCAAAGTGATGAGATCAAAATATGCCTATGTTGTGTATGATCTCGATTATTCCAGGAACATTAAAATAGTCAAGGACTATGTAGCTAAACAAGGCATTATTTTATGTGGTCGCTTTGCTGAATTTGAGTACTTAAATATGGATACTTGCGTGGAGAGAGGCATGAGTATGGCTGAGAATTTGAATGCAAAAAGGGGATGAATGAAAGAGGATATTACAAAAATTCTTGCCTGTCCAGTATGTTTAAATTCATTAAAGCTTGAGGCATACCAAAGTAAGGATGAAGTTGTTGAGGGAGTACTACAATGTTCTCGTTGTGATAGAGAATATCCCGTTAAAGAGAAAATACCTCGATTGATTCCAGGTACTTCCTCTAAATATTCAAATGATCTTTCAGTAGAAAGGGAGAGGTGGCAAAAGAGAGGAAAGGCTATTAAGGAAGAGACAATGGAGAAATATCTTGAAGTTAGAGATGCGAATATTAATTATCATGATGTTGCTGCAGATACCTACGAAGAAGACGTAGAGGAATCCATTCATCAGAACCAATTCAATCAAAAAAGAATAGAAAAAATTATTAGTGATTTGTCTCAAAAAGCAAAAAATGATTATTTTTTGGATATTGGCTGTGGAACAGGGAATTTGCCAAAGTTTGGCCAAAAATACTTTAAAAATGCAATAGGTATCGATGTTTCGGTAGGTATGCTAAGAATTGCTAAAGAAAGAAGCTATGAGGTCATTCAGGCAGATGCTTCTTTTTTACCCTTTAAAGAAAATATTTTTGATACTATTTCTGTTTTTTCGGTTTTGCATCATCTCTATGATTATACACCTTTTCTTAGTGAAGCCAGTAGAATTTTAAAATCACAAGGGTTTTTGTATACAGATTGGGATCCTCAAAAACGACCAAAAATTGATGAAAATAGACTCAATTGGCGAGCATTCAAGTTGTTAAAGTTTTCTCTAAAACCGCTAAAGGGGTTAGTATCGAAAATAAACAGTCTTCCGCAATCTGAGGGAATTAACCTTAGAGAGATTAGACCCGAGACAAAGAAATTGTACGAAATAGCAGAATATCATAATTTGGGTTTAGGAAGGAAGAAAAGAGGAATTGATTTTGATAAATTAAAACGGGCCCTTAGGCAGAATAACTTCACCAATGTTCAACCCACTTTTCACTGGGAAGGTAAAACAATAAGTCAACTTTCCATTTTTTTGAAAATAGGAACTTTCTTTTTGAAGTTTCAAGGTTATCCCCTTGAGCGTTTTATGGAAAATATAATGATTATTGCTCAAAAGAAATAAATATGGATCAGGAAATAACTAATACAACCAGACGAATGGCAAAAAATACCGGGGTCTTATTGGTAGGAACTATCATTAGAAAAATTTGTTCTATAGTTTTTTTGGCTATTATTGCGAGATACATAGGAACAGTCGGCTTTGGAAAATATAATTTTGCTGTTTCATTTACTGCCTTATTTATCGTATTTGGCGATTTAGGCTTGAACACTTTAGCAGTTAGAGAAGTAGCCAGAGCAAAGGCTCTGGCAAGTAAATATTTGGGGAATATAGCTATTTTAAGACTGATTTTATCTGTTATAGTAGTAGGGATAGCGTTTTTAACCATCACGCTATTAGACTATCCTTCGGATACCACCAAAATAGTCTATATAATAGGCATTTCCGTGTTTTTCAACTCTCTTTCTGGTGCTTTAATATGGTGTTTTCAGTCTTTTCAAAAAATGGAGTACATGGCGTTAGTGAATATAGTTAGTGGAATAATTTCATTGGGGCTTGGTTTGGTCGTATTATATTTTAAAAAAGGATTAATTGCTTTGTCCTTTGTTCATCTTTCTACTAGCATAGTTGTTTTTTGTCTCAGTTTCTTAATCACAGTTAAGAAGTTTGCCAAACCGAAATTTGAAATAGACTTAGATTTTTGGAAATATTTAATAAAAACCGCTGTGCCTATCGGCTTAACATCCATTTTTGCTATAGTTTATCTTAATACTGATACTGTGATGTTGTCTTTAATAAAAGGAGATGCACCGGTTGGTTGGTACAATGCTGGGCACAAGTTGGTCGAAGCAATAAAAATAATCCCCTCTATGTTTATCTTGGCTATTTTCCCAGTGATGGCTGGTTTTCATAAGACTTCAGTAGAAAATTTAAAGGCAGTTTTTAGAAGGTCAGTACAATATATGTATCTCTTAGCTCTACCAATAGCAACTGGAACAACAATCCTATCCTACAGGATTATACCTCTCTTTTGGGGCCCTGGATTTTCTCAGGCTGTTCCCGTTCTTCAAATTCTCATCTGGGCAGGTGCCTTGGCTTTTTTAAGTGGTGTAGCCGGTTGGTCTTTATATGCAATGGATAAACAAAAAATTCCCATGTATATTTGTATGGCAGGCGTAGTAATAAATATTGTTTTAAACTTAATTTTAATCCCTAAATTTTCTTATATCGGGGCGAGCATTGCTATACTTGTGGCAGAATTCGTGGTGACTTTTTTAGCCCTTTTTTTTGTTTTCCGAAATTTAAAAGTCAATCCTTTTCCATCACAGATTTTTAAAATAATAATTGCCTCATTAGCGATGGGAACAGTTACTTGGCTTATGAAAGATTTTAATATGGTTCCAATAGTTTTAACTTCGGTAATTTTTTACTTTGGTATTCTGCTCGGAATCAAAGGTATTTCTTTAGAGGATATAAAACTAATTACTCAAGTCATAAGAAAAGGAAATTAGATAACTTAGGGTGGAATACATGAAAATATTATTTATTGGGACTAATCCATTCAAAGGAGGTGGAGTCGCTTATTATGAACAAGCCTTGACCAGGGAATTCCAAAAAAGAGAAGAAGAGGTGACTATACTATCAGTAACAACTGCGGATTTCTTAGCCAGGCATCCTTACTTAAAGAAAATAGAGGATTCAGAATTTGAAGTGTTTGACTTGGTTACAAATAAAAATTACTACTTTAGTAATCCTGATCCATTAGCTGATTGCAGAAGCTTAGAAGAAGAGAAGTTGTTTGAGGTTTTTTTGCAGCAGAACAAACCAGACATAATTCATTTTCATGCTGCTAGGCCAGCAAATATGCTTTTCATCGCGGCCAATGCTAAAGTACCTACTCTGGTATCGTTACATGATTATTGGTTCATTTGTAATGCAGGATTCTTATGTCGAAGAAATAACCAAATTTGCGCTGGTCCAAGCGCAGGGTTCAACTGTGCGATTTATTGTGAGATTCGCAATTCTCCTTATTTTAAACTAGAAAAGTTTCTTAAGAAACTTTTACCCGCCAAATCAATCGATATTCTGAAATATATGAGAAGCAAAGGTTTAGCCTATTTTAATCGCCACCTGATCCAACAAGACTACATCGACGATCTCTTAAAGGCCACTTGTAATGGCGAGAAAGATTTACGGCATCCGAGTTCAGTTGACGTTCAGAGGTGGAGCTTCAGAATCAATTTCATGAGAAAAATGTTGAATGAACAAACGAATTTTATAATAGCAGTGTCCGAAGAAGTTAAGAAAATTTTTGCAGGCAATGGGATTGATCCTCAAAAAATTAAAGTATTGCATTCGGGCTTTGAATATGCTGATGACTTTTTTGATTCCAATAAAACGTCGAGAGAAACTATCAATTTTGCCTATATAGGTCCGATATGGCGGGAAAAAGGATTGCACGTTGTGATAAAAGCATTTCAGAAAATTGGAACAATAAAAAAAAGCAGATTATACATATACGGCAGAATAAGTTTGGGAAACTATGGGCATATAATCAAGAATCTAATAAGAAGAATGCGTATCTCCAACATAATTTTTAAAGGTGAATTCAACTACCAGGACCTTCCCTCCATTTACAAAAATATTGATATTCAAATAATTCCTCCCATCGGACCCGATCCTTCCCCTCGGACTGTATGGGAGGCATTAGCATCAAAGACTCCAATCATTGCCTCAAACATAGGAGGGATTCGCGATTTCGTTCAAGACGGTGTAAACGGACTATTATTTGAAGCCGGTAATCCTGACGACCTAGCAGAAAAAATCATGATGATAGTGGATCATCCCGGCTTAATAAGTGTGCTTAGGGGAGGTATTAAGAAATTGAAAACAATTAAGGAGCATAGCTGTGAATTGATTAATATTTATTCCCAGCTACTGAAGAGATGAAATTGAGAATTAACTTTACGATTTCCCGTCTTGGGTATTCCGGAGGAGTTCGCACTTTCTATGAAATTGGCAAAAGATTGATTAAAAAAGGTCATAAGGTAACAATTACTACTGTACGGGTGCTGAGTAAGAATTATCCATGGGAGACTTTTGTTATTAATAAACCCCTATTTTTTAAACATGCACTGAATTACTTAATTTTTAACAAAGTTTTGAGCAGTTTTCCCTATTATATATTCAATGAGCAGGAGGTGATAAGAAAAAAGATACCAGATTGTGACATAAATGTGGCAACCAGTTTTTTGACTGCTTTACCAGTTTATCGAAGCCAAAAGGGATTGCTCTTTTACCACATTCAGCATGACGAGGAACTATTTTATGGAGACTCTTATCACAAAATTTTAGCCCAGGAAAGTTATAGTCTGCCCTTTGATGCAAAGATTGCCAACTCTAGTTGGTTGAGGAGTAGATTAAAAGAGAAATGTGGGGTTGAGACTATTCTCATTCATCATGCCATTGCCAATGAGGTTTTTTATCCAAGAAAAATAGAGAGAAATGGCGGAAAAAAAAGGGTGATTTGTTTTGGAAAAGGTATCGAATGGAAGGGATTCAAAGATGCACTGGAAACTATGAAAATTGTTTTTAAGAAACGCTCAGATGTCGAGTGGTTTGTTTATGGCACGAGTTCAAACCTACCCCAAGATACGGATGCATCTTATAGTTTTGTCTATTTTCCTTCCGACGATGAACTCGCCAAACTTTACTCTTCAGCCGATATTGTAATTTGTCCTTCTTGGTATGAAAGTTTTCCGGCCCCACCGTTAGAAGCGATGGCTTGTGGAGCGCCAGTAGTGACTACCAAGTATGGTACGGAAGATTATGCTATTAATGAGGAAAATGCTTTAGTAGTGCCTCCTCGTCGCCCAAAAATAATGGCTGAGGCTATTTTAAGACTTTTAGAAGATAAAAATCTGAGCGATAGACTAAGAGAAAATGGACCAAAGGTTGCCAAGCAATTTACTTGGGACAAGACTACGGATAAAGTAGAAAAACTGTTTTTTAGCAAACTAAATGAAAAAAAAGATCATCCAGAAGTCTCAAATGGAATCCCTGATTGGAAGAGCTGACAAGATATGGTTATAGAACCTGCATTATGGAAATTTAGCGGAATTAGCTGACTTAACAGGTTTAATGTAATGAAGAAACCTTTGGTGTCAATAATTACCCCAACATATAATCATGAAAAGTTTATTGGACAATGCATTGAAAGCGTTCTATCCCAGACTTTTTCCACATGGGAGCAAATAATAATAGATGATGGCTCTACTGATGGAACCTTGGAAACAATAGCACGATATAAAGATAAGCGAATTCGCTATATTTGGCAGGAAAATATGGGAATATGGAGATTAGGCAAAATATATAATAAAGCTCTGAGTTTGGCCCAAGGAGAGCTGGTTGCTATCCTTGAGGGTGATGATTTTTGGCCACCGAATAAATTAGAAAAACAGATACCAGTTTTTCATAACAGTGAAGTAGTACTCAGTTGGGGAAGAGGTAGTTGTGTCAATGAAGAAGGAAAACTCATCAGCGAAATAAAGATATTCAATTTCAAAAGTCCACTGTATCAAAATAAATCTAAGGAATTGGCACTAAGAAAGTTGTTATCTGTCAATTACATTGTTCCTTCATCGACAGTTATGATAAGAAAACAACCGCTTTTATTCATTGATGGCTTTAAACAACCTTTTTCTGTTCCTTATGTTGATTATCCGACATGGTTTGAGCTTGCATTACAAGGAAAGTTTTTCTTTGTAGATGAGATATTAGGATATTGGCGAAGGCATTCCTCTCAATCAACTGTTAAACTTTCAAAAGAACAGTTGATTGGTCGCAGCCAAACGGTGGCAGAATTTTGCAGTAAATTATCTATAGAATTCAAAAAATGCCTTGGAATAGATGATAAGTTGATTGAAGCTAGAAATCACTGGTTCAAGGGAAGAGTTGAACTCATTGATAAACAGTGGCAGAGGGCGAGAGGAGAGTTTGTTCAGGCAATATTAAAGGGTTCTTTCTCGACTAGATTGAAGTCTGTGATAGGATTAACCGCCAGTTGCCTGAAAATGGATATTGAACATTCTATTGAACGTTTTTGCAGAAATAAAATGTTTTAAATTTTATAGGACTCGAAAAGGAGCTAATTTGTCATAACTTTGACTTGAGATGACATATCCTCAAAAACAAATGATAATACGAATGCGAAAACGGGAAGTATTAAATTACACTTTTGTAATATTGTTAAGTATTTTCTTGGGAAGTCTGTGCGTCTATTTTCCCTTCTATTATATACTACCAATAGCAATAATTCCCATACTATTTTTATTCCAAATTAACCACAAGTATTTTTTGCTTCTCTTACTTATTCTTGGGTTTGTACTTTTTGGCCGGGGCTTTGCACATCTGGGAATAGAAATCGGTGGATTACCATTATATATTACCGAGGCGGCTCTTTTTGCTACTGTGGCAATTTTACTTCTGGATAAGTTTGTTGGAGGAAATAGGATTAAGTATCTAAAGGATATTCCGTTGAAAAAGGAGTTTGTTCTTTTCTATTTAATTGCTTTTGTTGCTCTAATGAGGGGTTTTATCTACTACACCCCTATCCTCACCCTTCGTCACTCGGCACTGTTTTATTACTCGATTTTTTATTTCTTAATGGCCATTCTTTTTAAGGATTTGAGAAGAATTGAATTGTTATTTAAGGTGGTATTTGTGGGTTGCATTATTATCTCAGTAGCCATTCTTTTTAAGATAAATTTTAACATGAATGCTTATGGAGGATTAGCTCAGTCTAGCCATTTATATCTCTCTTTAGCTGTGATAATTGAATCTTTTTATCTCATTTCTGTAAAAAGAAGAGTGTATAAATTTTTTCTTATTCTAATTATTCTGCTGCAGTTATTTGGTATTCTGATTGGGCAAAGTCGTGCGACATGGATTGCACTTTCTGTATCTTTTCTTTTCTTCCTCTATCTTTCTTTGGGAGCAGATAATTTAAAACGGAAAATGAAAAAAGTTTTCTTTTCTATTTTACTAATTGGTGTGGTTTTATCAAGTTCTCTTTTTATTGCTAGGTCTGGTTTATTTGATAAGCTTAAGACTGAAGCAGTTACTATTATCTTTTTTGATCGCATTGATAATCCATCTGCTTCCAATGTGCGGTGGAGATTGTATGTTTGGGGAGATATGTTAAGAGAGCTTTCTAAGAAGCCACTGTTCGGGTGGGGTTTTGGAAAGCCCTTTCGCTCGCCAACTGTGGAAGCACTAGGATGGTCCGATGGTAAGGAAATGGGCTGGATTGATCCTCATAATTCGCCGCTAAATATAGCATATAAGACGGGAATAATTGGGTTCTCCATTTTTTTGTTAATCATAATGAGGTTCTTGGGGAGGACAATACGGTTGTTACGTCGTATGCACCAAGATGATAAAATCAAGTTATATATTATGGGCCTATTGACGTGCTTTGTGCATGTTCTGATATTTGCTCTTTTTGTGGTGGCTTTGGAGGGACCTTACCTGGGCGCATTTCTGTGGATTACAATGGGTTTGATAGTAGCCTTGGAAAATATTTACAAGAGAAAGTATACTGAAACTTCAGAAGAGTTAAGGGGATGATAGGTGAAAAAGCATAGTTTAATTTTTATCGGTGCTCTTCCGCCTCCTTATCATGGGGTGACAGTTTTCAATAAGGGATTATTGAATTCAAAAATATCGGATATTTACAAACTATATCACCTTGATATTTCTGATAAAAGGAATTTAGCTAACTTAGGGAGGCTTGATTTACAGAATATTTACTTAGCACTTAGAAACCTTTGGGATTTGATGAAGCTATATGTTAGAAAAAAACCAGACTTAGTTTATCTTGCGACAGCCCAAAATATTGCCTATCTAAGAGATGGATTGTTTATTATTGTCGCTAAATTCCTTGGCAAAGCAAAAATAGTAATCCATGTACATGGGAGTTATTTCAAACAATATTATAGTAATACTAACTGGTTTGTGAAACAGTTTATAGATTTTACTATGAAGCAAGTAAATACAGCTATAGTTATTGGGGATAGCGTGAAGTATGTTATTGATAGTTGGGTAAGGGATGTACATGTTGTGCCCAATGGAACACCATTTAATCCTAAGTTAGATAATAAATTCAAAAGGAATATAAGTAGTATAACAATTTCCTATCTTGGTAATTTTCTTGAAAGCAAAGGAGTTCTTGATATAATAAAGGCGGCAAAAATTGTAGTAGATAAATATCCTGAGGTGCGGTTCAAGTTTGCAGGTTCTTGGTGGGCACAGGAGCCGGAAACAAAGAAGTGTATTTTCAGGTTTATTCAGGAAAAGCATCTTGAGAATAAAATTGAATTTATGGGTAGAATTCTTGGAGGTAAAAAAGAAAAGTTTCTGATAGACACAGACATATTTGTTTTTCCATCTTGGTATAAGTATGAGGGGCATCCCATTGTGATTCTCGAGGCGATGGCCGCTGGTTGTCCAGTTATCTCAACAAAGAACGTAGGAGCTATTCCCGAGACTGTCATTGATGGAAAAACAGGGATTTTAGTAGAGAAAAAGAATCCTAAGGCCATTGCCAAAGCCATTATAAAGCTTATTGAGGACCCAGAACTCAGGGTGAAAATGGGAATGGCTGGAAGAAAAAGGTATGAGCAATACTATACTCAAGAGAAAAATATTGAGAATATGATCAGAGTGTTTGAGAAAGTTTTGGTCAAAAATGGATAAATTTAAAGAATTAAAAAAAAGAATAGGAGATTTTTGGAACGAACATCCTTGCGGAGGTAAGTTTTCTAAGGCGACAGTAGGTACTAAAGAATATTTTGAGAGGATTAAAAAAATAAGGTTTCAATTAGAGCCACATATTTTAGAGATTATTCATTTTGATGGATATCGGAACAAAAGAGTTTTGGAAGTAGGTTGTGGCTTGGGTACTGATGGAGCTCAATTTGCTAAAAATGGTGCTGAGTATTTTGCTATTGATTTAGCTCCAAGACATATCGAATTGGCAAAAAAACAATTTGAGTTATTTAATCTGGAAGGTAATTTTCAAATTGCCGATGCAGAAAATTTGCCATTTAAAGATAATACTTTTGATTTAGTATATTCCCAGGGAGTCTTACACCACACTCCCGATACTCAAAAAGCAGTGGATGAAATCTGTCGGGTTTTGAAATATGGAGGGAGAGCGATTGTAATGTTATATCACAAAAATTCATACAATTATTATGTAAATATAATGTTTATACGCCGAATTGGCATTTTTCTTCTATATTTTCCTTGGGGGGTCAAGCTTATAAATAAAGTTACAGGTGAGAATCTTGAAAGATTATTAGAACACAAGAGAAATTTAATCCAAGAGGGTCTAAAATACCTTTCAACGCAAAGATTTTTAATTCAGAATACAGATGGCCCTGGGAATCCACTTTCAAGAGTATACACTAAAAAAGAAGTTATATCAATTTTTGGCAAGTTTAGAAATATTAGGATAAATATCCAATATCTCAATAAGAGGTGGGTTCCTCTAATAGGAAAGTATATACCTTACTCCATCGAAAAGAAGGTTAGTGGGTTAATAGGTTGGCATCTATATGTATTGGCTATGAAATGAGAAGAGGTAATGGAAGATTCTATTTATAGGTTAAAAAAATATTATGACCATAGTCCACTATGGCTAAAAAGATTTACGGGAAGTTTATATCGATGTGTTCCTATTGCTATCAGATACGGAAAGGGATATAGATATTATCGAGATTTACTTAAAGAATCACAGTGGTGGAGTAAAAGAAAGTTAGAGGAATACCAGACCGAGCGATTAAAAGAATTAATAAATAATGCTTATGAGAATGTTCCCTATTATAGACGAATTTTTGATGAAAGAGGGTTAAAGTCTAAAAATATTCAGAATTTAAGTGATCTTCAAAAACTTCCATTTTTGACTAAAGAGTTGGTACGCGAAAATTTAAGCAATCTGATAGCTAAAAATTATTCACCTGAAAAATTACTTTATCAAACTACAGGAGGGTCAACGGGTGCACCCTTAATATTTTATCATGAAAAAGGTGTAGGGAGATCTAAGGAGGTAGCTTTTTTTGAATCGTTATGGTCACGTGTTGGTTATCGTTGGTGGAAAGATAGAATAGTCTCTTTAAGAGGGGAAATGATTAAGTCTAAGAAAGACAACAAATTCTGGGAATATGAGCCTATAAGAAATAATTTAGTTTTATCAGTTTACCATATGACTGAGGAAAATTTGCTCCATTATATAGAGAAAATAAGGAAATTTCGACCCAAATTTTTCTATGCTTATCCCTCGGCAATTACTATTTTAGCAAAATTTATGAAAAAAAATAATTTTGAGCCTTTTGATAGTTTAGAAGCAATTTTATGTGGCTCAGAACATTTATTTCCCTATCAGCGTGAGTTACTTTATGATGCTTTTGGCTGTAAGATTCTCAATTGGTATGGAATGGGGGAAAAGGTAGTATTAGCAGGTTCTTGTGAAAAGTCAGGTTATTATCATATATTTCCTGAATATGGTATTACTGAACTGATTGGAGGAAACGGCAAACCCGTATCTCAGGAAGATGAAATCGGAGAAATTGTTGGAACAGTTTTTGATAATGATATTATGCCGTTTATTCGATATAGGACTGGAGATTTAGGAGTTCATACAAACAAAAAATGTAATTGTGGAAGAAACTATCCTTTATTAAAAAGTATTGAAGGAAGAACGCAAGAATTCATTGTTTCGAAAAGTGGAAATCTTATTTCCCTAAACGGACTCATGATTTCATTAGACTCTAATGTGTTCGCACCCAATAACGAATGTTGGAGAAATATATTACAATTTCAATTTATTCAAGAGGCAAAAGGGAAACTTATTCTCAAAGTAGTGAAAAATACAGCCTTTTCTTTAGAAAAAGCAAAAAGATGTATTAAGGATTTATTCGAGGAAAGACTACAGGCTACTTGCGACCTCGATATAAAGTTTGCAGATAATATTTCCAAGACAAAAAGAGGAAAACACAAGTTTTTAGTCCAAAAATTAAATATTAGCGATTATGAAACATTTTAAAAACTACAAAACAGGTGAGTTAAAACTGGAAGAAGCACTGATACTGACGGTAACGCCTGGTAGCATATTGGTTCAAAATAGTTATTCTTTGGAAAAAAGTTGATGTCAGAATTTGAAAGTGTGAGTTTATGATGAGCTCGTCATGGTATCCCTCGGAGCAATATCACAAGGTTGCAAAAGCAAACCTTGTAGTATATGCTAAGAACGCTGAAAGGTATGATAGGATGGAAACTTGTGTTGTCTCTCATCGGTGTCAACTGATGTTAGAGAAAGATATTGATGCTCCATTCTAGTATTGGTAAAGATATTTATGCGCTTGATGCATGCGGGGGTTCAGGGAACGTAGCACTCAAATTACTTGAGAGGGGAGTTAATGGCAGTGCTATGTGATATTTCTCCGGAACTCATTGAAATATTCAAGTCCAGGTGCAGAGATAGAAATTTCTCTGCTGAGCCCATCTGCCAAGAAATAGGTTATTTTCTTTCAACAACTGACAGGAAGTTTAACCTTATAGTTTTTTCATCAGCACTTCACCATATAGAGGATTACATCAGTGTTCTACAGTTGGCCTCGGCTCGGCTAAGTCCGGGCGGAATGATATACACGGTCTTTGATGGAGTTAAACGAGGATTTTTGACAGGAGTAGTACTTAGGGCAGATTATATGGTCTTCAAGGCATTACATCATCCATCTGACATGTTTCCTGCCTTGATTAGAAGACTTAAGAAAATGAAGTCCGAATTAAGCAGTTCAACCTCTAAAGAAATATCGAACTTAACCGAAAAAAATATAGATATACTTGCCGAATATCGTGCACTTAGAGGAATAAATGATTTTGTCCTGGTAGAGAAAATGCAACAACAAGGACTTACCATTATTTGGCACAAGGGGTATCCGGATGCACGCTCTGCTTTATTCCGTTTCTTTCTTAGATTTCCTAGAATCTCAACAAGCTTTAAACTACTTATGGCATGTGAAAGATAGGGTATTGAATTATCACAGTAGACTATGGCAACGACGGGTGGCTCGGAGTTAGAGACGAAAGTTAGAAGAAAGAAGTGAGAAAAAATGAAACAACTTATCCAAAACTACAAAACAGGAAAGCTTAGGGTTGAAGAAGTGCCACTACCCGCTTTAAAGCCGGGTGGGGTGCTGGTGAGAAATGTTTTTTCTTTGATAAGTACAGGGACGGAGAAAGCAAAGATAGAACTTGCGAGAAAGAACCTCCTGGCCAAGGCTAAGGGAAAACCAGAGCAGGCAAAGCAAGTTCTGGAAACTCTCAAAAAAGAGGGAATCCTCAATACTTATAGAAAAGTAATGACGAAGCTAGAAGCTCCTAGCCCCTTAGGTTATAGTTCAGCGGGGATGGTTATGGAGGTAGGAAGGGAAGTAGATGAGTTTAAGGTAGGCGAGAGGGTTGCCTGTGCTGGGGCAGGATATGCAGTACATGCAGAGATAATCTTTGTTCCCACGAATTTATGTATCAAAATTCCAGATAAAGTAGGATTTGACTATGCTGCTTTTACTACTTTAGGTGCTATAGCTATGCAAGGTGTAAGGCAAGCTCAACTAACTTTGGGTGAGAATATAGTAGTAATCGGATTGGGGGTTGTAGGGCAGTTAACTATTCAAATAGTAAAAGCAGCAGGATGTAAGGTGATGGGAATAGATATCGAGTCCTGGAAAGTAGAACTTGCTAAAAAGTTGGGTATTGATGAAGGTATGGTTAGGGATAGAGACGATATCTTGAAAGAAATAAGAGCATTTTCTGGGGGACGGGGAATAGACGCAGTTATCATAACTGCGGGAACTTCCAGCAGTGATCCAGTGGAACTAGCGGGGAAGATCCTGCGAGATAGGGGAAGAGTAGTAGTAGTGGGAGCGGTAAAGATGGATATTCCCAGAAAAGACTACTATGAGAAAGAGCTTTCTTTATCTTTTTCCAGGTCCTATGGGCCGGGTAGATATGACCCTATATACGAGGAAAAGGGTATTGATTACCCTATTGGCTATGTGAGATGGACGGAGAAAAGGAATATGGAGGAATTCTTGACACTGGTAAGTGAAAGAAAGGTCAACCTAGAACCTCTTATTACTCATAGATTTAAGATAGAAGATGCTCTTCAGGCGTATGAGATAATTACTGGAAAAAGGAAGGAGAAGTTTTTAGGTATTCTTTTGAAATATGAGGCAGATAAAGAGCAAAGAAGTAAAATATCTCTTAAGGCAGTTGATAGTTCTAAGGTTAAATCTTACCCTTCTTCAAAGAGAGTTAATTTAGGTATTATTGGGGCGGGAAATTTTGCCCAGAATTTTATATTACCTAATCTCAAGAAAATTTCTTCGGGTAGACTTAAAGGTGTTGCCACTGCTACCGGCATAAATGCCAAGCACGTAGCAAAAAAATTTGGTTTTGAATATGCTACTACTAAGGCAGAAGATATTATTAATGATCCAGAAATAGATGCTGTAATAATTGCTACCAGACACAACCTCCACTCAGAGTTGGCCATCAAGGTTTTGGAGAAAAATAAAATAGTTTTCGTGGAGAAACCCCTGGCTCTTTGTGAGGAGGAATTGAAAGAAGTGACAAAAGTATGTGAGAAAAGTCAAGGAAGATTAATGGTAGGATTTAACCGTAGATTTGCTCCTCTAGTTGAAAAGGCTAAAGAATTTTACCATGAGAGAAAGGCACCATTGGCAATGATCTATCGGGTCAATGCTGGATACATCCCTAAGAACCAGTGGATTCAGGACCTCAAAGAGGGTGGAGGAAGGATAATAGGTGAAGTTTGCCACTTTGTGGATTTACTGGAATATTTTGTAAACGCTAAGCCAACAAAGATATATGCTCAGTCCATTTTAGATGATAGAGAAGACATTACTAATAACGATACCATAAATATCTCTCTCAAATTTGAAGATA
>SDBU01003447.1_pt1 | contig 20094 bp, 22 predicted proteins | sample 2277071 | NCBI WGS metagenome assembly SDBU01 (sample SAMN10397929, study PRJNA504765) | marine sediment metagenome | isolation source: marine sediment core GS08_GC12, 126 cmbsf | place: Arctic Ocean: Gakkel Ridge, Loki's castle | collected 2008
ATTACGAATTAATCGCATTCATCCCCTCCTGATTCTACCCACCCCTGCCCCTCCGAGGAGGGGAATCAGAAGGGGGCTTCTGCGACGAAAACAGCTAAACAGATGCGCCGCCTCCGCTCCCTGAACACTGAATACAACCTCGCCAACCCGGGGAAATGGATTTCTGTGTCCGACAAATCATCGGTTTTTATTAACAATCCCTGCATGAGTCAATTAAATGTCTGGGAAGGCGATATCCTAGGCGGAGGCGAGGTAATCCGCACTCCATTACCGGGCGCAAATCCCCTCGTGCGTGGATATTTGGCAACCTCTTACCTATTCGTTCCCAACCCCTTGCAAGGAGCTGTCGCATCGCCTGGAGAAATCTATATTGCCTCGGACTGCTTCAATCCGGGCAAGGATGCAAAGGAGTCAGGACCTTGTTCGTTATTGCTTTGGCGTCTACGCTTGGGCACGAATCAACGCGGACAGTGAACGAATTACGAATCACGAATTACGAATCACGAATTAAAAAATATTCTACTTCAGTTAATAAGTGTAATGGGCAATCAAGTGGGTGACAGTTGCCCACTCGATTGCCCATTACAGAAAAAGCAACAAATCACACGATGATTTATCCGAAAGGGGAACATTCTTATGAGTGGTATATTTGAAGCTGACATAAAAGGTCGCACCGGTGCGGAAGACATTCTGACATCACGGGTGTTTGGGACATTAAGTACCGTAGACCGTTGTGTACCTGGCCAGATATTCCAGAAGCTCGGGATTTCCATCCCACAGGAATCTTTAGCAGAAATGAAAGCAAATGGGTGGCCAACATATTCTGACGGCCAGAGCTCCCGCGAGCCGGACTGGGTGTTTGAGACAACTGATGTCATTGTGTTCATCGAATCCAAGTTAGGTGTTCCTGTGTGTGAGCAACAGCTCGTTGATGAATATTCATTAGCAGCGCAGTCAGGAAAATCTCCCTACCTGCTTTGCGTCACGAACCATGCAACGGAACCAAGTAAGGTTGCCAGTGCTAGGGAGAAAGAGGCAGCCGCAGACCATCTCATCTGGAGAAATTGGAAATGGTTTTACAATGAACTGAGCCAACTACAAGAAGGAAATATCGATACCACCTCCAAACGTCTGCTGCAAGAACTCCTACGATTGCTTGAAAAACAAGGACTACGCGGATTCTCTGGATTTCAGTTCGAACACTTAACTACCATTCAGAATTCAGCAGAAGCCTTCTATAGTACGTTAGAAGAGATTACATTTTTTATTCGAGACCTTGAAACAGTGCTTGATTCCAAAAACATTACGATGTACTCTCCTCGTTCGTTCGCCAATCGAGGCACTACGAGTCTAGACTTGCCGACTGCATGGATACGATTCAGCTATAACTTTCCGTTCAAAAGTAAGGAATGGACACCATCAAAAGACTATCGTTGGTACCATGCTCTCTTTGTACGAGTCTGTCTACGTGAAAGCATGATGCGCTTCGGATACACAACATCTTTGAAGGGGACAACTCATAGGGAAAATATCATTTCGGCGGGGCAGGATGTAGCAGTAGCAATTTCCGCTCCCTGGCAGGTTGCCTTTCACGCCCAAGAGTTCTATTATCGCGACCAAGTCTTTGAACCACGCGTGGTACTGTCCCTTGGAGATGAAGATATAACTGTCACGTTTGAGCATGAATCCAGGGATTCCTCAAACGACAGTCTCGAATTCTTTCAAACAATGCCGATGTCTAAAGTCAATGTTGCTGAGATAGCTCAAAGTCTAGCGGACATGCGCGAGTTTGTAAATCAGCATAATCTTTATCCATGCCCCTCCGATGCTGCGGAGAACGAACCCATTAATGTCGAGTTAGAAGGAATGGATGAGGCAAACGAAGGGATTGAATAAAAGCCAGAAATCATCACAAGTCAAAATTTTTAGCGTTGATAGTGAACGAAGCACAAACCGTTAAAATACCAAAAAGGAGATGCAAATGCCTTTACCGCTTAATCTTAAACCAATTGATGAAAGCATTAGCCAAATCCCAGTGATGGGAATTTCTGAGTGGATGTGTTACTACGCCAACTATGACATGGATATACCGGATGACGAGGTAAAAGTCATTGACGAGTGCATCGACGTTCACCTAACTGTCGGCATAGACCAAATGGTCTGGAATTGTGGTCGTTCGATTGTCACCTACTGGTCAGATTTGCCAAACGCTACTCGCATGTGCGAGTTGAACGATATGGTCGGAGGGAAATCATGGTCATTCGCCGCTGCCGTGATGAAAAAGGTTTGCCCGCTCCGACGTGCTATCCAATATTGCCGAGAAAAAAATATGCCAATTCTTGGACGGCTTGGTATGAATAGACATTACGGCAGCACTGATTACGCGGGAGTGACATCGCGATTCGCCTTGGAAAATCCGAAATTTCGTGAACGCAGCAAGCTTGGCAATGAAGCTTCCCACAGACTGTGCTACGCCATTGAGGAAGTTCAGCAGGAACGGCTTGACATTCTGCTGGAGATACAACGAATTGGTGTGGATGGACTTGTTTTGGATTTCTGTCGGCAAATGCCAATTCTAATGTATCATGATGCATTGGTAAAGCCTTACATAAAAGAGCGCGGCGTTGACCCAAGACAAATTGATTCATCAGACTCCAAAGATTATATGGATTGGTTCCCATATCGCGCTGATGTTCTCACAGGTTTCATGTGTAAGCTTAGAAAAGAAGTACGACAACAGGAACGGGAACTGGGCAAACAGTGCCCCATTATTGCTAGGGTGCCGGACAACGCTCCATGGCTGATGATTGCCTACGGACTTGATATCGAACACTGGTGCGCGGAGGATTTGGTAGATGGGACAATGTTGAGTCCATTCCCCGTGTCCATCGAAGATAAAGCGCGGTATCCTGAATATCATATTTCGGTTCCGCACCGATACGGCAAGGTGTGTATAGGCGGCATCGGCTCATTAAATCTTATCCGAAACGGCGTCCATGAAAATACGGGGTTCTTCCATCAAAAGCCGGTGTATCAGATGGCAAATAGACAGTACAAGGCTGGAGCCGATGCCATGAGTCTCTACCAGAGCGAAACGTTGGTTAGGATGGATTACTTAAAGGAGATACTGAAGAGGATTGGCGACAGAGAATTCGTTGCTCGTCGCGCCGAAGAGTTGCCTGAACCAGACATCCCCGAGGATTATCCGATTGGACTGGATTGGCATTCACGGTTGAATAATGGACATAGCTTGAGCGCTAAGATAGCCGGAGATGGAGCTTTATAGAAATCACGAATAAAAGTGGAGGTTACTTCTCCAGTGCGGGGTTTGGGGAGCGAAGCCCAAATAGATGAAGTTGCGTCAGAGCAATTAATGAAAAAATGCCGGTGTGAGGACTCGAACCTCAGACAACGCGGGTATGAGCCGCGCGCTCTTGCCTCTGAGCTACACCGGCAAAATAAACGAAAAGTGATAAAGGCAGGAATGTGCAAAATACTTTGCTTTGGTAAATTAGCGTCCCTTCCTTGCTGTCATTGCGAGTTACGAGGAGTTGCAAGCTCGCAATGACATAAAAATCTACCAAAGTCAAGATACATAACGGAGAGAAAAAATTGGTTGCGGGGGTAGGATTTGAACCTACGACCTCCGGGTTATGAGCCCGACGAGCCTCCAGACTGCTCCACCCCGCGTCAATTGAAACACAACCAGTGGGCGAGGAGGGAATCGAACCCTCACACTCACTCGGAGCGATGGATTTTAAGTCCATCGTGTCTACCGTTCCACCACTCGCCCCGGTATTTCACATTTTTGATTGTGCAGGGGTATATTATATATTAAAATATGCTGTTTGTCAAGAAAAAAATTCCCTTTTGGAGTTTTATGACTGGAAAACCATTTGCAACGGTCTCTTTCTCTGTCTCTATGTTCAAACTAGGAAAGAGACACTTCCCTTCCCAATTTGAATGCAGGACGAATTCCCATGATGAGAATCGCGCCCAATACAAGCATAATGCCTGATGAATAAGCTCCCCATGCAAATGAACCTGTGAAGTCTTTAATCCAACCCGTCAACCACGGGGCGACGATAGCACCGATGAAGTTAATACCGTTGTTGAGGCCAAATACCGTACCGCGGATTTCCTGCGGCACAATGCTAGCGATTAAGGAAAAAACAGGCGCCCACATTCCCCAGAGGAAGAATCCTGCAATAAAAATATAGATGGCAAATACCCAGACTGGCGCGCCGGTGTCTATAGCATATCCTATTAACCCCATAAAGAGCGCTAAGATGATGAATGACCCGACAACAGTGCATTTCTTGCCAAATCCACGCTGATATAGTTTGTCGCTGATATAACCCGTTATCATTAAGCCTGGAATCGCGGCAATTCCGAGAAGGCTTGAGTAGATGGACGCATTGGCAAGACTTGTAACCCCAATATCCTGAAATATTTTTGGCGCCCATGTTCCAATTACAAACAGCGCGTAAATTGAGGGGATGCCACCAAGATAGAGCATCCATAGGTCACGGTTTTTAATAACTAATTTGTATGAGGCTCTGTGACTTTGTCCCTTCTTCGCGGGCTCTTTGATGAGCATCAGAATCAAAAATCCTGCTACGAATGCCGGCAAAGAGAACAGAATGAAAACAATCCTCCATCCCCAGGCAGCAGCAATTATCCCCGCGAGTAGAACTCCCAAGCACATTCCTATGCCCAGACCGATAAATGAAACGCCTTGACCCAAGCCCATCTTTTCCTTTGGGGTGTACGCTGCGATGACCGGCCTATCGACGCCAAAGTATGAACCTTCTGTTAATCCGGTGATTAAACGACATGCAAATAACTGAATATACGACCTTGTTAGACCAGTCAGCAAGGCGGCTACAGCCCATCCAAATGAACTGATGGTGAGCATCACTTTGCGACCTAATCTATCTCCCAGATGACCAGCGGGGAACTGCATCACTGCATAGGTTATGAAAGTCGCTGTCATCAATAGTCCCGTCTCAGCATGGGTTTTTCCAAACTCCTCACCTATCTGCACCAGAACGGGAGATAAGCCCATCCGTATCATGTAATTTGTAACCCATCCAAACACGAGTACGGACCAAACGGTATGATAATATCGCCATTTCATAAATTTCTCCTTCTTATAAACTAGGGAGTTACACATTTGCGCGCTTTTTGGCTTTCAGCAGACGCGCCATGAATGGTGCGTCTGCTTGCGAAGTATCTCCTGTGGGAATAGATTTGCTTGGCGTTGGTTGCGTTTCTTGTATGTGTATGACATCTTTCCCTACACCTGTTGAAATTTTCATTCCACTTTGACGCGCCGCCGAGAATATTTCACCTTTCCGCTGACGCAAGCGCGCGAGGCTTGGTATCTCCGTTTGTGGGAGTTTTTGTATCCGTCCTTTGCCGATGAATGGTACTTTCTCAAAAACGGCAGAGATTTGAGCCGTCGAAAAGTGTAATCGTCTTATGGCAAGTTCACAGGGAAAAAGCAAAATTGCACACAGCGCAAACACACCCCACAGCGCCGCGAGCTTTTCTGTCGGCGAGCCGGTGTGCCGTCCAACCCTTTTGGGGGCTGGGTTAAAGAGACCACCGCTATCTTCACCGAGACGTCGCAGGAGCGTGAGGTTAGGTTCTAGAGTTGCGAATTCAGGAGAATACGGCACGACAAGGCTGGTGCGCTGTTGGCTGACTGACTGCCCATCTATTAATTTATTAACTGTAACGAGATACGCGCCGGTGCGATTCACTTCGAATGCCGCTTCGTATCGGCTCGGTGCGGTTTGACGGAAATTGAGTTCTTGTCCTTCCGCATTGGGGACTGCAACTCGTCCGTGAAATTCGAGGTGAAGCTTTTGGCGAGACAAGGCGTCTGTCGATTCCGCGGATTCACTGAATGTTTCCACCACCACACGCGCTGTGCTGTAGCCGAATTCGCCGGAATTCGGAGGGGAAACGGTAACATCGTAATCATCAGAAGGCGCGCTGGATAATACCCAGTTGACTGCCTGCGTCCAGAACTTACCAAAATTTTCCCACTGTATCCACTTCTCCGCCCAGAGGGATTTGACATCCGAAGTGAAGGCGATGGATTTACCCAGCCCATAACGCCAGGTCGCGAGAATGGGATGATTTTCTGGTGAGACAATGGATACTTCCGCCGCTTCTTTTTCCGCAGTTGCAACGTAGCCTCGTAACTCCGGCACACTAGTAATACCCGTGAGGATTTCGTGTGAATTTACGATTCGGGGCTGAAACTCTCCTTCGACTATCAGTTCCTGTGTCTTACGAACTTCTTCGACCAATATCTGCGGCAACTGGCTGACGTTCGTTACATATCGGCTGTGCCCTTTGCCCGCTACCGCGATATTTTCCATCAACGTCTTATCTGCATCGCCAATGGCAATTGTCGAAATCGTAATTTTGTCGTCAGACATGCGTTGCGCAAGAGGCACAAAATCACCTGGGGATTTGCCATCGGACAATATAACGATATGCTTCTGCTTCGTATTAGGAATATTTTTCAACTGTTCATATGCGTGTTCCAAAGCTTTATACATATCCGTCCCGCTGCCCGCGCTCAGTGTACGGAGCCACTCGGATAGTTTCTCTTTATCTTTCGCCTCAGTAATCAGCGATTCCGTTTGGGCGTCGAAGGCTATCACGCCGATAACATCTTCATCTTTCAGTGTCTCCATTTCTATGACCGATTGCGTTGCTCTCAACGCTATCTCCATCTTCCGCACGCCATCACTGTAATTTGCCATGCTGCCGGATTTATCGAGTAGCAGAATAAACGCTAGTGGCTGTTTTTTCTGCGGACTCATCTCCACAGGCAAAACGCGTTCTATCGGCGTATCGAAGTATCCGCCCTGTCCGAAACTATTCTTTCCGCCTATCATGATGAACCCCTTGCCGGCATCTCGCACATAGCGTTCTATCAATTGCATAGTATTTTCGGAAATCTGCTTTGCGGCAACATTGCTGAAAATAATAGCGTCGTAGGATTGTAAATCCATCAGTGTCCGCGGTATCTCCTTGGGTTCGGCGAGAGTAACGTCGATGCGGTTTTGCGATAGCACGGTGTGCAATGGCTGTGCATATTGTATGTCATTTTCTACGTAAAGAACTTTGGGTTTTCCCTCTACGGTCACCAAACCATACGCGGTGTTATTGGCTTTGATGGTATCTGCGCTAGTATTCTCAGTGGCTATGGTCGCTTCGTATTTATACGTCCCTTCAGTATCGAGACGTTGCTGCCAATCAAATAATTGCTTGCCGGGGGACAGTTTATACAAGCGCGATGAATCAATACTCGTTTCGGAAGTAACCTCGTGAGGGATTAACTGACCGTTTCGATATATGTCTATCCTAGCAGTTGTTTCCCGCGTACTTTCTACCAGTATCTGTATTTTAAAGGGTTCACCGACGCGCACGCGGGAAGGGATGCGCAAATTATGGATTAAAACCTCCGGTCTGGTTGGAGTTGAAAGTGGCAGCGTGTCAATTTCCACGCCGCTCGCGCGCGCGACATCAGCTAATCCGCGCGCATCCGATAAATTTTGATTGCCATCACTTAGTAACACAATACGTTTTTGATGAGCCTCTGGAAATAAAGAAAGAGCCAGGCGCACGCCTTTTGCAATATTGGTGTATTGCGTATCATCTGGAGAGAGCATCTCCGTATCGGAAAGCAGTTGCCTGAAATCCCAATCTTTTGCAAGCAGCTTAGGCTGTAAGGGCGTTTGCGTAGTCGCGTCAGCGGCGAATGTAACTATTGCAAATTCATCGTTATCCTTGAGGTTGTCGATGGCGTCATCAAGGAGATGGATAGCAATTTCCCTTTGCGCGACGGAAATACTATCGGAAACATCGACTAGAAAAACAACGGATAAAATTTCGCTACGCCGCTTGAGTTGTAGGTCTGTCAACGCCAGTATCAAGAGAAGTAAGGCAAGAATTCTGATACACAGTGTCAGCGTTTTTCGCCACAGTGTTGCGTCTATCAGGCTCTTTTGGCTGATGTAAATCAGATAGGGAATCAATATGAGGAATATGAGGGGCCAATAATAGATTATGCGGAACATTTTATAAAGACTGCTGGAATACTCTCCTTTTTTAATCGTCGTTATCGCCAGAACTTTTAAGAAATTCTATTATTTGGCGTGTAAGTTCAATGACGTTATTCAACATTTGCTCTTCGCGTTCTAAAGCTGCCAGGTATCGTTCCTCTAGGTTTTGTATTATGTCATACAGTGCTCGTCGTTCTTGATTGGCATCTATGATAATCTGACGGAAATTCGATATTTCGCGTCGTTGTAACCGTAGCAATATCAGAGCAGGGCGATTTAGACGTAATTTCTCGATATGAAAACGTCCCGTTTCCGTCAAAGCCAATAACATGCCGTCAATTTTTTCTCTGATGTGTGTTGAGAGTTCATCCTGTTTGGGGTGTAAAATTCGTATTCCCAAATTTAAGTCAGTCTCGCTGGGCCAAAAATCTCTTTTGTAACGATTACACAAGGGACAGCAATAAACCAAATTCTCAATGTCATCTGTTCCAGCGTGTATGATAGGTTGAAAGTGGTCAATTTCTAATTTGCCACCGACGTCGGTTTCACGAACGGTGCAGTAATCGCATTATTCTGACCGTAGTATTTCCACGCGAGATTCCACCGCATGCAATCTTTCCGATGTCTTTTTTGAAAATTCTAATAGATGTTCATTTTTATTCTGCATCTGCGCGCTCGTCTTACGCAATTTTGCTATCTGTTCGGTCATTCGCGTCAATGTAGGCTGGAGTGCTGCAAACTCAAGGGAATCTAACTCATCATAAAGCGCTTTCAACTCTTTTTTTTCCGGCTCTGTCAAGAAATCATTTTGTTCCCGTTGACATAGATAATCCCAACGTTCTTCTTTCGCTTCATTCCAAGGTTGCCAATAATTTTTCTGCTTTACTTCGTTTGACATTTTTTCTCACCTCCTACCATTGGTTGAGATTTACTGAAAAATACCTATTTCCTGGACAGTAATGAGGATTCCTTCTTGTTCAAACCGGGATTCTAAAATTTTTTTATACTCTGAGAAAAATTTCGTCGCTTCTTCGGAGGGCTGAAAATCAATAGTCGTGTAAATGATTATCAAATCTCGGTACACGATATTATCCTGACCCCAAATACCGCGCAATGGAAATTCTCGCATAATTGATGTGACACCGCCAAAGCGATGAAATAATTCATCATCAACCTGGTCAAATTTCTCCTCTTCGATAAATCTACCATTATTATCTTGAAGAGGCAAGTAAATGTCGTATTTCCTCACGTGAGTTAGCAATAGATGGTATCTCCTCGAATGGCAATTGCTTTTCCTTGAGAATCTGTAGATGCCGCTCAGAAATAAGATAAATATAATCTTCGGAGACGCGAGTGACTGCCCCCTCTTGAAGCAATGTTTTCCAAACTTTATGCCATGTTTCTTTGGGAATTCTTACTCTTGGCATTTGACCCTCCTCCTTCCTACTATTGTTCCTTTTTCTTCTTTCGTTTGCTTCCAGCACTTCCGGTTTGAGTTCGATGCCCAATCCAGGTCGTTCAGGTACCGGTATTGCGCTATCGGCTATTCCCGACCAGCCGTCCATCAATTTCGCCATCTGTGGCGTGGCGGTGTATTTCCATGTACAGCGTGCTTGGGATATGGTGCATCACATGGACACGCGCCATTGTCGTGACTACTCCTGAGTCATGCGGGGCGATTACGTTGCACGGTTAATATTTTCATTCGGTGCGATAATTGCTTTCATAACCCGTAATTCCTCCACGTCGTCCAAAGCCGCCTCCACTTCATCAAGGGAATAGACCTTTGAAACAAACTGCCGCCAGTTAAATCGTTCATTGTGTTTTGCCATAAGCCTGACAGTCTTATGCAGATGGCTGTAATCGATTCCCCAAACGCCTCTAATATCAAGATGCTTTTTGTTAATCTGCCAGTGCGGGTTGATGGATACATCTCCAGCATCGGTGTATTGACCTACTATTACGTAGGTGCCGTTATCTCGCGTCATGTCCATTCCTTCGGAAACTGCTCTGGGATTGCCGGAGGCTTCTATGGTAACGTCGGCTCCGCGACCATTTGTGAGGTTTAAAACGGCGTCGATTCTGCCTTCTCTCGTTGTTTCGCCGATGGTATAATCCATCCCCATTTGTCTTGCCATTTTCAATCGGTTCTCAGACGGGTCAACGACTATGACTGTACTAGCGCCGTTGAGGATGGAAAATATTGCGGCATTTAAACCCACGGGCCCGCTGCCTTGAACGGCAACGGTATCATCCAATTTGATGGTTGCGCGTTCAACTGCATGAAGCGCTGTCGGCGCCCCACATCCTCCTGCAATAAAATCTATTGGTTGAAGTTGAGGAGGCAGCTTGATAATTTTCACGCCCGGTTTGAGATAAATCTTCTCGCTCCACCCGCCGAGCAATCCATCTTTTGCTGAATACGTGATGCCGTAAACTTTTCGATTTGGGCATCGTGTGGTCGCTTTGGCAACCAAGCAATACCAACATCTGTTACAGGTTTCGTGAACATCAAGAAAAGTCACTACATCTCCTACCTGGAAAGCATTCCCTTCAATGTCACAGACATTCCCATTAATTTTCTCAATGGTACCAACATTGATGTGTCCGGGAATAATTGGGTAAGGTACTTCGGCGAGTTGACCATGAGATAAATGGACATCAGTGCCGCAGACTTCACTGTAAATAGTTTTGAGCAATACGGCTCCTTCTTCAAGAACAGGTTCCAAAAACTCCTTAATGTCAATTTTAATTTCCCCATTAACTTTGTCCATCACAGCCGCTTTAATCTTACACATATTTTTCCTCCACGAAATCAATAAATATCTACAAGAAAGCCGAGATAAAAATATCCTTCTGGCGAAATCGGTTCATCAGGGTAGATTTATATTCGGCAAAGAAGGTTTCAGCCTCAGAAGTGGCATCGGCGACGACAAAATAAGCAATCAGTTCGTCGCGGTATAGGGCTCCGGTCACCGCTTCTACCCACTCGCCCAAGAGGGCAACTTCATGGGTCGGACGCATCCATGTCAAACCACCAAACTGCCGGCGAATATCTACAACAACGTTCGCGAACTCGATTTCAGGAAAAGGATTCCCCTCATTGTCATTGAGAGGAAGGAATAATAAAAACAATTTCTTTGTCTGTATTGGCAAGTGTTCTCACTCCTTCTAAGAGTTGAATCGCTCTGCAGCCAGCGACAACAAACGAAATCCCTTTTTTTCCTCCTCTGTTAGAGAGGCGGGTTCAAAAGGTATTCCGTCATGTTGCAATTCTTCTAAGAGTGTCTGGGACAAAATGTAAACACCATCGCGGACAACAATGACATCACACTTGTGTTTCCGCATCAATTGAAAAATCTGTTTCCATGCAGTTTCATAATTACCTGTGATGTGAATCGCACGCCGCATTTGAAATTCCTCCTTTCTAACGCAATATTTGAAAATTTTGAGAATACATTACCTAGTCTGCGGGTAGGTGTAGAGTAAAAAACCATCCAAATCACGTTTCACGTTTCACGTTTCACGTTTCACGTTTTACGTTTCACTCCATAGTATTTGATTCAATAAAAGAACAGATTTTTTCCACACCTTCCGTTAAAACCTCTTCCGATGTTGCCATAGAGACGCGAATATATCTTCCTCCAATTTCGCCAAATGTGGCTCCTGGTGCCACGGCGACTCGCTGTTCCTCAAGCAATCTATCCGCAAAAGTGTCAGAATCCATGCCTGTGTTTGTGATATTAATTAGGATATAAAACGCGCCGCGAGGTGTATAAGAGAATAGTTCATGTTTTTTGAGAATATCAATCACAATATCTCGGCGTCTATGATATGCTTCCACCATTTCTTTGATACAATCATCCGAGTTCTTTATCGCGGCTTCTGCCGCTTTTTGGGAAATAGATGGCGCGCAAGAACAATACAATTCTTGCTGTTTCTCCAAAACTTTGGCTATCGTATCTGGAGCGACGACATATCCCACTCGCCAACCAGTCATTGAATAGCTTTTGGATAAGCTAAAAAGACTCATCACGCGTCCATCAGTATCAAAGCGACCTGGACTCACATGCTTTCCTTCAAAGAGGATATGTTCGTAGGTTTCATCGGAAAGAATATACAGATTATTGTCGCGAGCAAGATTCATCAAATCTTTGATAAATCCTTCGGCACAGACCGCGCCTGTCGGGTTTGATGGGCTATTCAATACGATAACTTTTGTTTGAGGCGTCACCTTGTCTGCGATAGTATCTATATTTGGCGCGAATTCCTCTGATTCTAATGTTGGATAGCGCAGTACAACGCCGCCATATTGTGGTACTAACATCGCAAAATTCACATACCCTGGGTCTGGCACAAGCACCTCGTCATCAGGATTAAGCAATACAGAAAAAGAGATGGCAATTCCATAAGACGCCCCTGGAGTTACAAGAATGTTATCTGCTTTTGTGTTAATTCCATTTTCTCGTTTTAGTTTTGCGACGATGGCTTCTCTGAGTGACAGATAGCCCATATTGGGGGTGTATCTGGTATAACGCCCCTCCTCGTCGGCGGCAACCTCACAAGCAGCTTGAATGATGTGTTGCGGTGTGCGAAAATTCGGCTGTCCCACCTCCAAATGCAGGATATCCTGGTCTGTAGCATTATCCATTATTCTTCGGATTCCTGAACGAGGCATGTCTGATACGAAAGTGTTAATCGGTTTTAACTTCAATTTTATACTCCTCCCGGGGGCAAAAGGGCTAAGGGGCAAGGGGGCAAAGTAGTAAAAACCCGGAAAGCCAGACAACCGGAAAGCCGAAAAAAGACGGGTCTGCTTCCTTTCGTACTTTGCGCTTCCCAAATCAAAGCATTGAAAAGCATAAAGCTGAATGGTTCATATCCGGCTTTCTGAGGTTTGCCCTCTAGCCCTCTTGCCACTTTACCCGTTATCGACCATACTTAATATCTCCCCACGTAGTGGCTAATTTATCCTTGGAAGAAACGGCGAAAAATGTTTCGGGTTCCATCGATGCTTTCACTTCAGCTTCACTCAGAGCACGGCGAAATACCATGACCTCATCTACAATACCTACGAGAAATTCACCGGTATGTCGTCCGATGGCTAACGGCACATCATTAGAAAGGTCGCCTGTTGTATCTGCCTCCTCAAAGTCCATATTGCCATCGACGTAGAAATACACCTTTTTCTTTGCCGTATCTCTGACAACAGCCAGATGATGCCACTCGTCATCATTTATGACATCTTTCGACCATGGTAGCACTGCTGTTCCACCAGCATCGCGTAAATACACGCGGGCTTTGTTATTGACATTATGGAACATCCCGTAGAAAGGTGTCGTGCCTGCGCCGACGGCGTATTTGGCAAGGAAATTTCCTTGTCCCGAAGGCGGTCCTAAAACCTTCACCCAGCATTCTGCCGTCAGCGAATCCTTTGGGCCAAAATTCAGTTCAGGCGTATCGGGCACGGTAACCCACGTATCAACCCCGCCATATTCCAAAGCTTTGCCGTACTTGCCTTCGACCGGCTTAGCTCCATGATTCTCGCCATCATTGCCACTGCCAGATAAATCTTTGATGACCTTTTCGCTACCATCATCGAACGAGAGATATACGACGAGGTCTTCAGGCATTTGGGCATAGCTCATCGCGACCAATAATACGGTCAAACAGGCTGATACAAAAAATGATTTTCGGTATATCTTTGTCATTGAAAACATAAGTTTGTTCTCCTTTTTGTTTTATTGTTGTTAATGTTGAAATTAAATATTCTGCGGCGCGCCGGTTTTAATGGATTCAATTGCTTTGACTCCAAGCGCCGTTACGCGTGTGACGTCTTTTACTTTTGCGGCGATTTATTCAGTTACGTGTTGCATATTGCGTGTTGCGTGATACGTAAAGCGTCATTACCTTCGTTTTCCATTCTACGGGAAAACCCCATTCCCTTCCTTATCCGACCTCCCATCCTTCCCTTCCCTCCAAGCTTTCTCTTTGCAGAGCTTCAAGTTCACGGGAGCAGTATTCAATATCCTTACGCAGAAGGAGCAAATGCACGTAAAATATTGTAAAGGTAAACAGTGAAATAAAAAATGCTATCAACATACGCGATTCTAATCCACCTCTGACGACTTCGCCGGGATGAAGCGGACTACTCCAAAAACGGATGGAGATGTACACTATTGGTACCATAACGAAGCTCATAATTCCGATGACTGCGGCGTAGATACGTTTTTGCTCGTCTTCGAATGCAGTGCGTGTGATAAGATAAGCAGCATAGAGCGTCCAAAGCGCAAGTGTCGTGTTGAGTCGAGGTTCCCGCCAATCCCACCAAGTCCCCCACGAGCCTTTCGCCCAGATTGACCCGGAGATAAGTGCTACGGTACAAAAGAGTAATCCAATCTCCGCAGATGAAAAAGCCCATACGTCAAAGATGTCGCGTCGAGTTCTCAGATAACCGATGCTGCCAATAAACGTCACAAAGAACGCAAGAAAGCTTACCCAGGCTGAAGGCACATGAAAATAAAAAATCTTTTGAGTATATCCCATTTCCTTCTCAACAGGCGCGTACCAAAAGATTAAGACAATTGAGAGAATCATAAATAGCATAACGACAACGCTCAAGATGTTAAATTTCATAACAATTCTCCTGATTAGCTAATTCTACGATCACCGACTTTAGGCACTATTTCCCCCCCCTTTGGGGGGGTTAGCTACACTTTAGACTAATGTTACTAAGAATTCATTTTGATGACGCCAATCTAAATGTCAGGGAAACAGCCCAGACGTGAACGTCAAGGCTAAGATAGCGAAGCCCTACGGGCTAGCTTCAGCACGAATGTGCTTTGCCCTTTCAGCACGGGGATTCATCCCAGTGCTATTTCCTCTTTGATAATGCCCTTTTTCACTAGCCGTTGCCACTCTTCCTCGCGCTCCGTTTGGATAAGCTCCCAATTTTCTATACAATAGAGCAGTGCCTCGGCGATAGTTTCCAATGGCAGTTCAAAGTCTTCCGCGGCTTCCTCCGGTGTCTGACCATAGGTGAGTATTCCACTTACAAGTTGCCAGACCGTCATATTCCGTTCTTTGATATAAAGTTGCTTCCGCCACGGATGCGGGCGGTGCTCAAGACGTTTGTATGGGATGAACCCTATGTTTGTCAAGTTTTCTTCCTGATTCTCAGACATAGTATATTTCCTTATATATCGGCTTAAACGACTATTCGTTACTACAATTAAAATTAACATGATTCACGTTTTACGTTTCACGTTTCACAGCGTGAGTTCCTCAAGCTTCAAGGGAAAGTTGCCCTTTTCACGTAGCGTTTGCGCGATGACATTCATGCTCATCTGCCGGACGTGGTCTGGAACGTTCTCAGTAATTCCGATTATGAATCGTTCACCGGGATAAGCCTGTTTCAAAAGTTCAATCGTATGTTCTCTAATAGCCTCCGGCTCTGCAAGATGAACCGACGATGTGAAATTAATCGATATCACTTTATCAGGCCATGCCTCCCTCGCTTCTTTCACTGATGTATCACCGTCCGGCGCGGGATTAAATGCACACATGAAATCAAGCTCCGAATCGGCTATAGATTTTATTAAACCCTGGAGATTTCCGTCAAAATGTACGCCGAGAAGCTTCCCTTTTTCATGCAACATCGCGCCGACTTCGTTGTAGCGAGGGACACAATATTTATCGAATCTTTCGAGACCCATTATTTCGCTTGTGAGATTACCGCCATATATGACCGCTGCTGTCGGCGCTTCGGCTGCAATTTTGTATATCTCTCGGTCTTTTTCTGTTATGGCTTCATATAGCGAATCAAAAAGGTCTCGCCGCTCATAATAATCTATTGAAAAACGTTCTGTTCCCATTAACATAACGAGCATCTCTTGCATCGGAGAGTATTTCATATTCCCGACGACTACACCATCATCTCCCACTGCTTCTTCCGTAGCGAGAATTCCATCGTAGTTCGGTGTATATTGTCTATTCTCGACCATATACTTCACAACGTCATAGTCTTCAGGCTCCTTAATGAGATACTCGCATCGCAAGCTGCTGCCATAGCCACCACCCGTTCTCAGCACCTCCTGCACCTCACCGACCGGCGTTCGAAATATATGTCGTGAGCGTTTCTCATTGCCTTCTTGATATTCCTCGCTGCTCACCTTGATGTCACCACTAGAGGATTCTTGATAGACGGAGCAACGGTTCATAGTTCCTATTAAGCCTTCTTTTACAAGTGGTTCCCGTTCAGGAAAAAGCCCGGGATAAGTTGTGAAAGGAACGCGGTCTGCTTTTTTACCCAAAATTGCGCCCCAAATTCTTTCTTTTAATGTCATGCTCTCCCTCCATTAGCCGTTAATAATTTCAACCTTTAACCCAAATTTTAACATTTTTTACCCTTTAGAGCAACAAAAATTTCTCTGCCCGTTGGTCAAGGGACCAACGGCTAACCATTGATTATATCTAAGCAGAGGCAATTTTTCTTGACAATAAACAGAAAATATGTGAAAGTAACTTGACTTTGGTAGATAAAAAAATAATCCAATTGTAGACTCACTATGTCTAAGTTGGCAATCCCGAAGTTTTGCAACTTCGGCTACGATAGAATCTGGGTCTACGTTTCTATTTACCAAAGTCAAAATAAATTCACAACTTAAAACAAAATTTCTCCAAGGAGGTTTTTATCCGTGTGTAAGCAGGAAAAACAGGAAGTCTCTCAAGAATATGGATTTCCAGAGGAGCTATACCAATTAAAATATTGCATTCCCCCTAAACCGGGTGCAACAAAAGAGGATTTGAGAAGAATAATTAGGGAATTTCAAGAGGTATTCCAAAGAATACCAGGATTGAAAGAGGAGGTAGAGAAAGAACGTGCTGAACAAGGACTTACCAAATAAAGTGATGCTTCTCGGTGAAACAAACTTACTTTTGGATGTCGCTTTTGCACAAGATACCAATTGCGAATATCTCGTTGAGTTAGCAGTTGAACAGAAGATTCATGTGGCGATACCAGAGTATGCTTTGGCGGAAGCCGAGGATGGCGCGGATATTGTACGAAGATTTGTAGCTCAAGTTTCCAACTTGGGCCTGTGCATTTGAAAGAGAGTAGAGAGGAGATGTAAATGATAGAAAGAATCTCAATCAACCCTGAAATTTGTCATGGCAAAGCCTGTATCAAAGGAACGCGCATCATGGTCTCAGTTATCCTTGATTGTTTGGCAAGTGGCATGACGCATGAGCAGATTTTGTATTCTTATCCCACACTTTCTGAGGAAGATATATTTGCAGTTTTAGCCTATGCGGCTTTGCTTTCAAAAGAAGAGTATGCCCCAACTTCACTACTGCCTGATGCAATCTTTATCGAGTCAACTCACCCGCCGAACAAGGATGTAGCGCAGAATGTTTCGCATTGAAACTCACCGCGAAGGAGTACGACATTAGATGAAATTTCTGCTAGATGAAAATATGCCCAGAGAGGCGGCTGACCTGCTACGAAATTTAGGATACGATGTCGAGTCAATCCAAGATTTGAACTTACAGGGAGTGAAAAATGGCTACATCTATCGGCTCATACAGGCTGAAGATAGAATCCTCGTCACATTCGATTTGGATTTTGCTAATATTCTTAACTATTCAACGAAAACGCATCCGGGAATCATTGTTTTACGACTTAGAGTGCAAAATCCCCCGTCAGTTGTAGCGGCATTGCAACGTTTCCTACAAAAAGTTATACCTGATGAACTTAGGGGAAATCTGACGATTGTTGAGGAATTTAGATATCGTATCAGATATTGATGATTAATTAATCCTTGATTAGCGAACTTTTCCATTTTTGAGACCGTTGCATCAGCAGTTCTATAGCATTTTTTCCTTGACAGTCCATGGTGAATGCAATATAATTTAACTAATTTCTACATAGAAACCAAGTTTTTTGGAAACACTTGGTTTCTGAATCAGCCAAAAACTTAGGAGGTAACAAATAATGATTTTTCTAAAAAACCGCAACATTACAATTTTTTTCACCATCGCCGCCCTGATGCTCTGGGCGAATATCGGCATGACTCAAACAGAATGGGGAAAATATCCCGGCAATCCTGTGCTAGAATTGGGGGAAAGTGGGACATGGGATGATTACCACGTTTTCGCGCCTACTGTCCTTTTTGACGGCACGAAGTATCAAATGTGGTATACCGGCAATGGTCCGTCAGGAGGAAGAATCGGCTATGCAACCAGCGCCGATGGCATCGTGTGGGTGAAATACCTTGGCAATCCCGTACTCAACAGGGGAGCAAGTGGAACATGGGATGCTTGCTACATTGCCGCGCCTACTGTCCTTTTTGACGGCACAAAGTATCAAATGTGGTATCGCGGCGGCTCCGCCGGTTGTTCACTCTATAGAATCGGCTATGCAACCAGCGCCGATGGCATCGTGTGGGAGAAATATCCTGCCCCCGTCCTCAATATTGGGAAAAGTGGGATATGAGATGATGATCGTCTTGGTTCACCTACTGTTCTTTTTGACGGCACCAAGTATCGAATGTGGTATGGTGGCACCGATGGTTCACACTTTAGAATCGGCTATGCGACAAGTGCCGATGGAATTGTGTGGGAGAAATATCCTGACCCCGTCCTAGATATTGGGGAAAGTGGAACATGGGATGATAACGGCGTTGGCAGCCTTACTGTCCTCTTTAATGGTACTGAGTATCAAATGTGGTATGCCGGTAGCTCTAATGCTTCAAGCAGCAGAATCGGCCATGCTACCAGTGCCGATGGAATCGAGTGGGTGAAACATCCTGAAAATCCCGTGCTCGCCTCTGGGGAAAATGGGACATGGGATGATGACCACGTTCACAACAATACCGTCCTCTTTGACGGCGCTGAGTATCAAATGTGGTATTCTGGCTACGATGGTTCAAACTACAGGATTGGCTACGCTACAAGCACTCTGCCACCCAAATGCCAAATAGTCGATCGCGTCCTCTGGAAAGACATCGACCAGGGCTGGCTTGCCAGCGGGATAGACGTCGAACTCGGTGACACAGGTGTAATCACCGTGCAGGGTTTCTCCAACGTGGATCCAGAAGGTTTAGGCTGGCAGGGCTGGGTCGGTCCTGGCGGTTATCCAGAATATGGAGATGGTGAGATAGACGCACCATTCCAGTCAGTGATTTACAAGATCGGAGAAAGCGGAACAGCACGCTATCTCGGCACGGGTGGCGGTAACATTACCTTCGATTCTGACGGTGAGTTGTTTTTCGGTATCAACAACAATAACCCGGAAAATAGCGACGGGGCTTTCTTGTTTACCGTGGTTTTAGAAGGTGAATGTCCTGATATTCCTGATGGGGGAGTGTTAGGTGATGTCAGCGGCGATAGAACAGTTTCAGCTTATGATGCCGCTCTCATCCTCCAGTACACCATTGGCTTGATTGACACATTCCCAATCGAACAGATGTCAGCAGCAAAACGAGCAGTTCCAGCAATCTACGAATTACGCATTCCAAATTCCTCCGTTAGAGTCGATGAACTACTAATCCGCGTTCCCATCACTATCAACAATGGCGATAGCTTAACCGCCGGCGCTTTCAAAATCAAATATGATTCATCCGTCTTGCGAGCAGTAGCGATTACACCCAGACCTATGCTAAATGGCGCATACTGGCAGTCCAGAATAGACGGAAAAAAAAGCGAGATTCGATTTGCATTTGCGAAATCCTCGCCGACCAAACAATCCAACGATGCCGCTTTGGCTATGCTCGAATTTGAAGCAATCGGTGATGTCGAAGGGATGACCACGGATTTGGTGTTCCATGATGTCCAAATAGCTGAGTCCATATCGATCCAAAATTTCAACGGCTCAATAACGTTCCTGCCGAGACAATCTGCTCTCTTGCAGAATTATCCGAACCCCTTCAACCCTGAAACGTGGATACCATTCCAGTTAGCACAAGATGCACCTGTCACCATCAGCATATACAATGCTAAAGGTCAG
>SDBU01003448.1_pt1 | contig 20093 bp, 15 predicted proteins | sample 2277071 | NCBI WGS metagenome assembly SDBU01 (sample SAMN10397929, study PRJNA504765) | marine sediment metagenome | isolation source: marine sediment core GS08_GC12, 126 cmbsf | place: Arctic Ocean: Gakkel Ridge, Loki's castle | collected 2008
CCACCCCCCTCAGCCAGGTGCGCTCAAAAGGCAGAGATTCCAGTGACAACCCCCTGTTGGCATCTGCCTTCGATTGGGATTTACTGGGCAGGGGCATTGATAACTTCCAGCCAGGCTACGACCCCGAGCTGCAGACCGAGACGCGCAACCAGGAGCGGGCAGACGCCCTTCTCCGGAAGAGTGCCCTGCAGGCAGAGGCAGCGCAGATCGTCGTACCAGTGAACTGTGGGCAGGAGCTGTTTGACATCGTCACCCTCACCGATGAGCGCTGCGGCATCGCCGCCGCCCTTTACCGTGTCATGGCTATACAGGTCGATTATAGCCCCAGGAATGGCATCTATACCCACCTCCTGACCCTCGGAAAACGTTAATCAATTACGCATGTTCGTCATTGCGAGGAGCGGTAGCGACGAAGCAATTCCACTGCAACCATGTCATACCCGCGGAAGCGGGTATCCACACCGATATTGACTTGAAAGCGGAAAGGTAAATAATAAGGAACAGGAATGACGTCCTAACCTTGTCATCCTTGAAAGGGTGAGTCAAAGCCTTGAGGATAGCGAAGGAGTGCAGACAACTAATCAGTGAGATGGAGGCTTAGTGCCCCACTCCCTGGTTTCTTATCTTTTTGGCGGCCTCCTGGCTGGGCCCGTCACCCCTGGCGATGTTTACGGAGACCCCTGGACCTACCGCCGCGGCAATCCTGGCGACCGCCTGGTGGGTAAACCCCGGGCAAAGGATAAAGGACTGGATTCCCTTCTGCTGCACCAGGTCACGGCATATGGCTACCTCCCGTTCGATATCGCTATGCCGTGTGAGAACCGTGGTGACCTCGATTGTCGAGGACTTCAAGACGGATATATGCCTGTCGGGGTCAGCGTCCGGGGCTCCCAGTATGACTGCTACTTTAAATGCCATTGTAATCCTCCTTGTGGAACTATTTATTAAGGAGCGCGGATAATGGATTGATGCCAGGGAAGCAATGTTGTATATGCCTTTTGGGGACCTGTTTGCCCTGGGATAGCGTGGTGCATGGACATAACAAAGTCCCAGGTGACCTTCCGCTTTCCCTGGATTCCTCCCCTACCCATCAGGATACCAGCTACTTCATGCAGCGGCCACAACTACCATTTGCACCCACTGTCAATTTTCGCCCTTCACCTGTCTGGCAGTTGGCTACTGGCTCACCAGGGTTGCGGTTAACCCCCTGGGACAATACATTTATAACAGGGAAACTGGTGTTAGTCAAGCAAAATCAGGGCAATTCAGACAAGCTTGTTTTTGACTGTCGCCAGGGCCCCTGTCATACCTGCGGAAGCGGGTATCCATACCTTGTTTAGCCTCGTTTGAGGTGCGTCTTTTAAATTGTCATCCTTGAGGAAGCAAAAGCGGCGCGGCAATCCGTGAGTGGTGGAGAGAAAAACTATTCTCTATTTAACGATAGTCAGGCCGACGGTCTCCAGCAGTTCCTGTGGGCTAAAAGGCTTGGGAATATACTGGCTGGCGCCCAGGTCCTCACAGAGTTTCCTGTTCAAATCCTGGCCTAAGGATGTCAGCATTATCACCGGGATGTCCACTGTCTTTGGGTTGGACTTCAGTTCGTGTAGTGTCTGCAATCCATCCATCTCCGGCATGAGAATATCCATAATGATGAGTGATGGCTTGTGCTTGGTAACTGCAGCCAACGCCGTCACTCCATTGGCTGCTTCGATGACCGTGTAAACATTGCTGAGTATGCTTTTGGTCAACAGCCTGATGCTTGATTCATCATCGACGATAAGCACCTTTTTCTTAACAGGTTTAAGCGCTGTCTCCGATATTTCAAGGAAGATATTGGCCACCAGAGGGTCGAACTGTCTTCCTGCCTGATTTCTAATCTCATTTAATGCCTGCTCCCGTTTAAGGGCGGGGCGATATGGACGAACGGTAACCATAGCATCATAAGCGTCTGCTACAGCTACAATTCGTGCTAGCAGGGGGATTTCCTCTCCCTGGACCTTCTGGTTCAGTCCACCGCCGGTGTAATGGTCGTGATGGTGTTCAATTATTTCGGTTATTTTCTCATTTCTGACTACAGGTTGCATTATGCTGGCACCTATAATAGTGTGGCTCATGACATGAACGTATTCTTCTTTAGATAGCTTGTCGGGCTTGTTGATAATGGATGTAGATACGCCAATTTTACCGATGTCATGAAGCAGGCTCCCCCAGCGGAGGTCTTCCATCTGCGTGGCGTCCAGGTTCATCTTGTTTCCTATTACCAGTGAAATTTCCGATACACGACGGGAATGCCCTGCGGTGTAGCTGTCGCTGGCCTCAAGGGCATATACCAGCAATTGCATGGCCGCCATGAATTGGTTGCCAAACTGACGATTTTGCTCTGCTATTTTTTCTTCCAGGTTCTGCTGATATTCGCGGAGTTCAATTTCCAGCCGCCTCTTCTCTATAGCCCTGTTTACGCAGTACTTAACCGTATCCATGTTGAATGGCTTGCCTATGTAATCGTAAGCACCCTGCCGGATTGCTCCGATGGCGATATTGATGTCAGTAAGGACGGTGGCCATGATGACTGCCACGTCGGGATAGCTCTTCTTTATCTGTGGCAGCAACTCCATTCCCGATTTGCCGGGTAGTTTGATGTCCAGCAGTACAACGTCCACGGGCTCTGCCTGCAGTATATTCAGAGCAGTATCTGCATTACTGGCTGATATACAACGATACCCTTCGGCTGACAGCATTTGTTCAAGAAGATGCCTGATTGGAGCTTCATCATCGACTATCAGCACATTTCCTTTGGTTTCTGCCATATTATATTGCTCCAGTAATTGTCCCTTTTGTATCGCAATCAGAAAATGTTTTCATTCTTTTCGATGACATTTGGCTTATTATTATATTACTAGATGGCTAAACATAACTATATAACACGATATTGAAACACATTGCAAGTTAATTGTCATTTTTCGGGCTAATATCAAAACTTTGTCAGTAGATTGCATAGAAAAGACATAATATGTCATATACATCACTGGTACAAATGCTTTTACTAATGGCGTATCCGCCATCAGGCTCAATTCAGAACGGTCAGGTAAAGAATAAGGTGCCGAAGTGAGATTGGGGATCATCGAGGCAGGGAATGTATTCGCAGAGGCGAATCCCCGGGTAGATTCCTGCTACTTGCTACCGGCTACCGGCTACCGGCTTTCGCCGGCACAGGTTTAGCCGGCACAGGTTTAGCAGGAATGACAAGGTTGAAAAATGTCATTGCGAGGAGCTTATGCAACGTGGCAATCCGGGAGGTTGGATGGTATTGGGAGGCAGATAGTGAAGTAACATAGCGAAGCTAGTCGAAGATGGTGAGCGGAGTATTGTGAATTTAGTTAACGTTATTTATGATGATATTTCTCAGTGAAAATATATTCGAGGCGCAAATATTAATTCAGGCCAGGTATGATTTCCGGTTCTCCTTGTGACAGGAATTTCTCCAGACAAGCATGGCAGATGCTGTGCGAAGTTCCCTCAATTCCTTCACCATCCTTCTCTCCCATGTCTTTATCGCACCATGCACATACAATTTTCAATGTAGTTCTCCTCTCTGTTTGCACTGCCATTTCTGTTCCTCCGTTTTGTGTATGACTATATTTTCGCACCAGCGAATTAACTGGTCATAAAATGGACATTAAGATTTCATTAAAAATAGAGGGGATATTTCACCCTGTCATACCCGTTAAACCTGTGCCGGCGAAACCTGTGCCGGCGAAAGCCGGTAGCCGGTAGCAGGTAGCGGGTATCCACCATCAGGCTCAATTCAGGACGGTCAGGTAAAGGATAAGGTTCCGAAGCGAGATTGGGGACCGAGGCAGAGAATGCATTCGCTGTTGCGAATACCCGGGTAGATTCCTGCTTTCGCAGGAATGACAAAGGGAAAAGGCATACATAACGAGTCAGGGAGAAATGATACCCTATTTAATGGAAAAAGGCATAAAATATGATATTATCGCAACATGTGGCTTAACATTGATTATTCAGCTACCATTTAAACTATGTTACAGTGTATTAACAGGACAATAGAACATAGATAGAATACAAAAATAGCAAAGACCCTAATAAATATTCCCTGAAATACGGGAATGAAGAGGTGAAAAGAAGATGAAAATAAGGACGAAGTTACTTACAGGATTTGGCATAATGATAATTCTTATCTGTAGCATGGTCTTTGTTGGCTATGACGTAATTGAAGATGTTAGAGCAGAGTTTGAAGTGCTGGAGCATGATATCGTCCCTGGGGTAATTGAGATTGGTGTGATGAAAGGGATGATCAACGAGTTAAAGTCGTTCACCCTTAGTTATGCAATGACGGGTGATATTACTACACAGGGTACAACGCTTAGAGAAGAAATACAAAATACTGTAAATGACCTTGAAAGGGTTGCTGAAGGTCACTATGAACATGAAACACTTATTGACTTAACTGGACAAAAAGAAGCTATAGAACTGGAAAGCAGAGTAAAGCAGTTTTGTTCCGCAGTCATGGAAATTGTCGATCTGAAAGACCAGGGAGTCGATATTGATACACTGGTTGAGAAAAGAGAGGAGCTCTTTCTTCCCGTGTTGGCTCCCTTGCTTGGACAACTGGAGGAACATACTACTGCTCACATAGAAGAACTGGAACAGGCAGGAAAGGCTATCAATCAAATTTCTGACACAGACCTGATACTATTTTTCTTGATGGCCGGGCTGCTGACCTTGATAGCGGTGATTGTTACCGTTATTACTACCAGGTCTATAACGAAACCGCTGCATGCGTTGCACATGGGTGCGGAGAAAATTGGGGAAGGCTACCTTGATTACAGGGTGGGCACGAAAGCGAAGGATGAGATAGGTCAGCTCTCCCGTGCATTTGACGATATGACGGATAACCTGAAAAAGAGCACCACCTCCATAGACAGTCTTAATAAGGAAATCACGGAGCGGCAGCAGGCAGAGGAGGAACTTCGTCGATATGAACATATTGTGTCCAGTTCCACTGACATGCTGGCACTCGTGGATAAACGGTACAACTACCTTGCTGCAAATAATGCGTACACAGCGGCTTTTAATTTATCCCTCGAGCAGTTGATTGGCAATACAATGGCTAAGGTGCTTGGAGAAGAGTTCTTCAATGACGTTATCAAACCTAATGCTGACCGTTGCCTGGATGGTGAAGAGACAAACTACCAAACATGGGTCAAATTTCCAGCCTACGGACAATGTTATGTGGATGTCACTTTTTACCCATATTATGGTGAGAATAACGAGATAATGGGTTTTGTTGTAAACGTTCGAGATATCACCGAGCGTAAAAAAGCCGAGGAGGCCTTGCAGAGCAGTGAAGAGAGGCTGAGGCTCTTCATGGATTCAGCAACCGATGCCTTCACAATCTGGGATTCGGAATTAAACCTTATTGATTGCAATGAAGTCAGGATGAAGTTGTTATTCCCGGGGCAAAGAAAGGAAGAGGTGATAGGGAAAAATATAGTAGATATATTTCCCCATTTCAATGGAAGCGATAGGCATAAACAATACCTGGAAGTAATGAAGACGGGGAAACCGTTCTATTACGCTGACGTAGTCCTCTTTGAAGATACTTTCTCCCGTCCAGAGTCTGAACAGAGACACCACTCCGTGCAGGCATTCAAGGTAGGCAATGGATTGGGAGTGATTAATACTGATATCACTGAACGCGTAAGGGTAGAAAGTGAGCTGAAGTTCAGGGCGGAGATGCTGGATAATGCCACTGATTCGATTACCGTGAGCGACCTTGCCGGAAACATGGTCTATTTGAACGAAAAAGCGTGTCAGACTCGTGGTTATAGCAAGGAAGAATTCCTGAAAATGACCACCTTTCAATTACTTGATAAAGGACACGACACGTCTTTCCACGAACGAGTTAAACAGATACAGGATAAAGGGCAAATCATATTCGAGACTGAAATCTACCATAAGGATGGAACCGTAATTCCAGTGGAAATGCATTCACAATTAATAGAAGTGGCTGGCCGGAAATTAATCCTCAACGTTATTCGTGACATCACTGAGCGTAAGCACGCGGAACTGGCACTGACGGAGAGGAACCAGCAGCTTCGCGAACAACGCGAAGAACTCAAGGAGAAAGCCAGGGATCTGGAACTTGCCAGCCAGGCAAAGTCGGAATTCCTTGCCAGTATGTCGCATGAACTGCGTACACCGCTGAATGCGGTCATCGGCTTCTCGGAACTGATGATGGATGAGGTGCCCGGCGAGATAAACGAAGAGCAGAGGCAGTGCCTCGATGATATATTGAACAGTGGAAAACACCTGCTGGAACTGATAAACGATGTCCTCGACCTGTCCAAGGTGGAGGCGGGAAAGATGGAATTCAGGGCAGAAGAGTTAGAGTTAGCAGAAGTGATTAACGAGGTAACTCAAACAGTTAAACCCCTGGTAAACAAGGCAGGACACAGCCTGGAGGTTAAGATAGCAGAGGAATTGCCACAGGTCTACGCGGACAAAGGCAGGCTGAGGCAGGTATTAATTAACGTACTGAGCAATGCTATAAAGTACACCCCGGAAGGTGGACATATTGAGGTTGAAGCACACCGGGAAGGCGATTTCTGCCAGGTGTCAGTAAACGATAATGGTATCGGCATCAAGACTGAGGACCTGGATAGGGTGTTTGAGGTCTTTGCACAGGCGGAGACGCTGGAGGATACGAAACAAGAGGGAACGGGACTAGGATTGCCACTCACAAAACAGTTTGTGGAGAAGATGGGTGGCAGGATCTGGCTGGAGAGTGAGTATGGAAAGGGTAGTTGCTTCAGATTTACCATACCCCTGGTAATAGAGGGCAAGTCACAGCTAGAGAAAGAAGAGGAGCAAGAACAAAGGTTATCGAAGGTACAACAGAATTTGCCTCGGAAAGGGAAACTGGTCCTGGTGGTGGATGATGACCGGAAGGCACGAACTCTGTTGAGGTCGTGGCTGGAAACTGCTGGCTACGGTGTCGAAGAAGTTTCGAACGGCGATGAAGGAATCAGCAAGGCAAAGGAATTACAGCCAGCATTGATAATACTGGATATATTGATGCCTGGTAAGGATGGCTGGCAGGTGATTCAGGAATTGAAACAGTTGCCGGAGACGAAACATATACCGGTGATAATCAGTACGATAACGACAGAAGAGGAACTGGGGTTCAGCCTGGGAGCCGTTGACTTCTTTGTCAAGCCGGTAGAAAAGGAGCGGTTCCTGAAACGAGTAGAGGAGCTTGTGGTGAGTAAGGAGAAGAAAGTGCTGGTGGTGGAGGATAATCCTGCGGATATGCGGCTGGTAACCTCAATCCTGGAGGCTGAGGGAATCGGTACGCTTTGTGCTTATGATGGAGAAGAAGGGTTGCGAATGGCAGAGGAATACCTTCCTGCTTTGATAGTAATGGATATCAATATGCCTCGCATGGGTGGTTTCGAGCTTATTGAAAGGTTACGTGATGACAAAAAATTTGATGGTATTCCGGTAGTTATTCTAACTGTGAAAGATTTAACACAAGCGGAGACGAAAAAATTGAGCCAGCAGGTGGCGGCGATTCTGAAAAAGACAAGTTTCAGCAGGGAGGAATTGCTGTGGGAGATAAAGAGGCTGGTAGAACCGGGCAGTAAATAGCCGGGATTTTACCGAAAGGAAAAAGAGATGACTGCCAGAATATTAGTTGTTGAAGATAACCCCATGAACATGAAGGTGGTGCTGATGACGCTGAAAAGATATGGCTACACCTTACTTGAGGCAGTCGACGGAGAACAGGCGCTGGAGATGGCGACAAGAGAAAAACCTGACCTGATTCTGATGGACATACAGCTTCCTAAATTGGATGGCATGGAGGTTACCAGAAGACTCAGGCAGATGCCTGACTTTAAGCAGACACCAATAATTGCCCTCAGTGCCTATGCCATGAAAGGTGACAGGGAGAAGGGAATGGAGGCAGGGTTCGATGATTACCTGTCCAAGCCGGTGAATACCCGTGAGTTGCCGAAGGTGATAGAGGATATGCTTTCCAGCAGGAGAGGAACAGATTCCGGCACTGAAGAAGAGCATCATGAGTAAGAAGATACTGGTTGTAGATGACGAGCCTGTCTTCACCAGAATGGTCAGCCAGGCGCTCAGCCACAAGGGATATGAGGTTCTTGTCGCCGGCGATGGCAGGGAAGCGTTGAAGATTATGTTTGACCATAAGCCGGACCTGGTGCTGCTGGATGTGGTGATGCCTGGCATGGATGGCTGGCAGACATGCAGTCGCATACGTGAGGTTTCCGACGTACCCATAGTCATGCTCACTGGAAAACAGAAGTCCGAGGCGGATGTGGTACGCGGGCTTGATTATGGAGCCGATGAATACCTGCTCAAGCCGATAGGCAGCAGGGAACTGGTGGCGAGGGTACAGGCGATGCTGCGACGCAGCGAGATGCCTTTGTCATCGGATTCAGAGAGAGAGCTGAGCTACAATGATGAATATCTCAGTGCTGATATCGTCGAGCGCAGGATTATCGTAAATGGTGAACGGGTGAAGCTGACCCCGACGGAATTCAAGCTGTTTTCAATGCTGCTGGAAAATGCAGGGCATATACTTACTCAACGGCAATTATTGGAGAAGGTTTGGGGCTGGGAATATATTGATGACATAGATCACCTTCGTATTTATATCTGGCACCTGCGGCGAAAAATTGAGCAGGATTCGGCTAATCCCAGGTACATCCTGACCGAGGCAGGCGTCGGCTATTACTTTCAGAAGCAGTAGTTGTTTCGGATTTCCTCTCCTTGCCCATTATCTGTCATTGCGAAGGGTCGCAGACCCTGCGGCAATCTGGGTGGTGGGTTAGGATGGGCATGGTTCACTCCCCAGGATCCCATATCCTCACAGATTGCTTCGTCGCTCACGGCTCCTCGCAATGACGAAATGGTTTGTCATTCCTGCTAAACGTGTGCCTGCGAAACTTGTGCCGGCGAAAGCCGGTAGCAGGTAGCAGGAACCTACCCCGTCCTCGCGGTCGAAGACCCTGCGGCAATCTGTGGAGTATCGTTCCTGAATAAAATAGCTATTATTTATGAATTATTTATGTTTGTGGTATTTTGTTTATGCATTGTTTATCACACTGCTGTTATCTTTGGATATAGAAACGAAGGAGAAGAGATATATAAAGGAATGGAAGAGATAATGGTAGTAGATGATGAGCCATCCGTGCGTTTGTTGGTGGGTAGCATCCTGGGTAATGATTACAAAGTTCAGGAAGCAAGTGACGGGGCACAGGCGCTGGAGATAGCAAGCAATCATCATCTTGGCCTTATCTTAATGGATATTTCGATGCCCGGGGTTGATGGTTATACCGCTTGTAGTGCCCTGAGGAATAATCTTTCAACCAGAGACATTCCCGTACTTATGATTACTGGAGATGTTCATGAAGTTAACAGGAAGCTGGAAGAACAAATGGGGGTGGTGGGATATATAACCAAGCCTTTCGATTGCCAGGATTTAAGGGATAAAGTTAAGCAGGTGCTTGATGGTTGTGTAACCGTTGCTTGAAGATGTAAGTAGATGCTACCTGCCGGCAATTATTATGACCAGGCTATGGCGGATGACTCGAATTCCTCAGCAGGACCGTCTCTTGTATGGCCTCACCCATGTAAAGGAAGGATAGAGGGAGATGGCCTGTATGTTTATATTGGAAACAATCTACAATTAATCACTTTTTATCTAAAGTAAGTGATATATTTATGATAAATAGTGTAAATTAACTAAGTAAGTAATTTATATACAGAAATATCAGTGTGATATTTAACTAAATAAAGAATATATGATATTGTGGAAATCTACTCTATTAAGACGGCTATGGTTTAAGTGCCGTACTAGAGGAGATGATATATGATACAAAATAGTGTTGGAAAACCTGAGGCAGAGGACTCAGGAATAACGCTGAAGGAAGCCCTGAAGCAGCTAGAGGGGGAAACTGTCTTACGTCGGAAAGTAGAGAAAGGACTCAATTTAGAAGCATTGATTCTGGACAATACAGCTGATTCAATTACCGTGAGCGACCTTGATGGAAAAATGGTGTACGTGAACGAAACGGCGTGTCTCGCTCGTGGCTATAGCAAAGAAGAATTTATGGGAATGACCACTTTTAAACTGATTACTCCAGAGCATGCCAGGCATTTCCATGAACGCGTTGAAGTGATACTGGCTAAAGGCCATATCATATTCGATACTGAAATCTATCATAAAAATGGGTCTGTAATTCCAGTGGAAATGCATTCACGAATAATAGAAGTTGCTGGTCGGAAATTAGTCCTTAACGTTGTTCGTGATATCACCGAGAGGAAGAAGTCGGAGGAGGCAATCCGTCTGCTTAACGAAAGCCTGGAGCAGCGGGTAGTCGAACGCACTGCCCAGCTTGAGACTGTAAACAAGGAACTGGAGGCATTTGCCTATTCAGTATCGCATGACCTACGTGCTCCATTACGAAGTATTGATGGCTTCAGTGAGATAGTGGTTGAGAACTATGCGGACAAACTTGATGCAGAAGGTAAGGACTATCTTCAACGCATACGTGCTGCCAGCCAGCATATGGACAAACTTATCGATGACATGCTAAAACTATCACGGATAACACGAAACAGCATGGAGCGAAAAAATATAGACCTTTCTACTATGGCAAGGGAAATTATAACGGAGCTAAAAGAGCGACAGCCAGAGCGTAAGGTGGAGTTCATCATCCCCGATGGCATCAAGGGTAATTGTGATGAACAGCTAATACGGATTTTGCTTGAGAACCTGCTGGATAATGCAGGGAAGTTCAGCAGCAAACACCCCCATGCCAGGATAGAGTTTGGCGTTACCAGCGTGGACGGAAAAACAGTCTATTTCGTACGCGATGATGGTGCTGGATTTGATATGGCTTATGTTAACAAGCTATTTGGAGCATTCCAGCGTTTGCACTCGCCAGCCGAATTCGAGGGTACTGGAATAGGACTTGCTACGGTCCAGCGAATAATAAATCGGCATGGTGGTTGCATTTGGGCAGAAGGTGCTATTGAGCAGGGAGCTACATTTTATTTCAGCTTGTAGGTAATACAGTGAGGAGAGAATAATGAGGAAAAATATTATCCTGCTGGTAGAGGACAAACCTGACGATGTCACTCTGACCCTGCGTGCGTTTAAGAAAAGCAAGCTACTCAACGAAGTGGTGGTGGTGAGCGATGGAGTAGAGGCACTGGATTACCTCTTTGCCAGGGGCAGTTATGAAGGACGGTACCCTAATGCTATGCCAAACCTGGTGTTGCTAGACCTGAAATTGCCAAAGATGGATGGCATGGAGGTGCTGCGTCGCCTGCGTGCCGATAGCCGTACAAAGCTGCTTCCAGTGGTCATTCTTACCTCATCCCGGGAGGAACAGGATATAGTCAATGCTTATGATCTGAGAGCCAACAGCTATATCCGTAAGCCTGTGGACTTTGCGCAGTTCAGGGATGTTATACAGCAATTGGGATTGTACTGGCTGGTGCTGAACGAAGCTCCACCAGGTATATAAGGAGATACACAAAATGAGTGCTGTATTGCGAGTGTTGATTATCGAGGACTCGGAGGACGATGCTCTATTAGTAAAGCACGAGTTAAAGCGGGGCGGTTACGAGTTAACCTGTGAGAGGATTGATACTCTGGAAGCAATGAATGTCATGCTGGATCGGCAGGACTGGGATGTCATCATTGCTGACTACTCTATGCCGCATTTCAGTGTTCCTGCTGCTCTGGAAATAGTGAATAGCAGAAGTTTAGACGTGCCATTTATCATCGTTTCGGGCGCTATTGGAGAAGAGACTGCTGCCGAAGCTATGAGAGCTGGCGCTCATGATTTTGTTATTAAGGGCAACCTGGCAAGGCTTGTTCCAGCAGTTGAACGGGAGTTGCGCGATGCAAGGACGCGAAAGGAGCGAAAACAGGCTCAGGAACATGCTCGTGCGCTGCAGGACCTGAGAGAACTGGACCGATTACGTGCCAGGTTGCTGGTAAATGTTTCTCATGAGTTACGCACACCACTGGCTGCAATAAAAGGTTTTACCACTACCTTGCTGGCATCTGATGTAAGCTGGACCAAGAAAGAGCAGCAAGATTATCTGCGCTTTATAGACAAGGAGAGCGACCATCTTACTACTATGGTGGGTGACCTGGTAGATATGTCGCGATTGCAGTTCGGAGCGTTGAAGTTAGAACGCAGCAGCTATCAGATTGCTGAAATACTGAACTCAGTCAGTGATAAGTTGAAAGAGCTGCTTGGCCAACGAGAGTTGAATCTGATTATTCCAGAAGGACTACCAGTGACATTCGTTGACGACATGCGCATTCGCCAGGTACTTATCCGGCTGATGGAGAACGTGGCAGGATTCTTTGAGGAAAACAGCCAGGTGACTATTACAGCCAGCCATGCCGATAGACAGCTTGTTATTAGTATATCCGGTAAAGGGGATGATACGGCTTCGGGGATGTTACGAGGAGTGTTTGACTGGTTTTACCAGGATGAGCTTTCTCCTATGCAGAGAAAGCTTGGCGCTGGACTGGGGTTGCCAATATGCAGGGGAATCATTGAGGCGCATGGCGGCAGGATCTGGGTGAGCGGGGCAGCGGGCAGAGACCTCATATTCAGTTTTAGTCTGCCGATAGTTGAAAAAGATGGAGAAAATGGCTAAAGTAATGGTGGTTGATGACGAGCCGACTATCCTGAAGCTGGTTAAGGTAAATCTGGAGGCCAGGGGTTATGGGGTAGTGCTTGCCGCCGATGGTAAGGAATGTATAGAGCAGATTGAAGGAGAGTGGCCTGATATGATTCTACTTGATTTACGACTTCCGAATATAACAGGCCGGGAGGTACTTCACTACCTTAAGACTGAAGAGAAGCTATGCAAGATATCGGTGGTGATTATGGCAGGGGCGCTCTCCCTCAATGATAGGAGGAGGGGGAATGATATGGGAGTGACAGTTTTTTTGCCCAAGCCATTTTCCAGTGATGATCTGCTGCAACAGGTTGAACAGGCTATCAGCGGGAAGGGATGATATGCATCAACCACTGGTTCTGGTTGTTGATGATGATCTGTCGATAATAAAGCTTCTAAGGGCTAACCTCCTCGCCAGGAAATACCGGGTATTGACAGCTGGTGACGGTGCGGCTGCAATAGAAGTAATAGAGAGGGAAACACCTGACCTCATATTGCTTGACATAATGATGCCTTCCATGGATGGCTTTGAGGTCTGCCGCCGCTTACGTGAATGGTCACGGATACCAATTATCATGCTCAGTGCGCGAGGCGATATCCATGATAAAGTACGCTGTCTGAACTTGGGTGCCGATGACTATATTACCAAGCCCTTTTCAGTGGATGAGTTACTGGCCCGTATCAGGTCAGTACTACGCCGCAGTGAGGCCATCACTGAAAGAGAGAATCAGCCTTCGTTTAATAGTGGAGAGCTTAATATAAATTTCGCTACCCGCCGGGTAGCGCTTGCTGGTCAGGAGCTACGGTTGACGTCAACGGAATATAGTCTATTACGGGAACTGGCGCTCAATTCCGGAAAGATTTTTAATCACAGTGAGCTATTAAAACGGGTATGGGGCGAGGAGTATGGACAAGAACGGGAATACCTGCGAGTCTTCATCGGTCGTCTGCGTACCAAGATAGAGGATGATTCCTCAAAGCCGAAGTATATCGTTACTGTACCCGGTGTTGGTTACTACTTTCAGCAGGAATAGTTATTCCTGCATTATATGCTTCCTATCACAACCCTTCTTCCCAGATTGCTTCGTCGCCTGTGGCTCCTCGCAATGACGAATATGGAAATTGCTATTTCTGCTTTCTCTCTCCCCTTCCCAATCTTTAACTTTTTATTTTTAATTTTTAATCTCTTTATCATTACTGCGAAAGCAGGTAGCAGGAATCTACCCGGTGGATGAGGAAGCGGTGCGGCAGCAAGGGGGCAGCAATCCGGCTTCTTCCCATTCCGACGGAAGTCGGAATCCAGAAGGGGGTGGCGGAAGGGAGCATCATGTTTTGAATTTAGTATTTTGAATTTGTTTAGGATTTAGAGTTTTGTGTTTCTACCAGATCCTTTGGTTGTTTTCATTCCCTCAAGGATGACAGTGTAGGGGCATGTCGTTTCTGAATAAAATAACTATTATTTATGAATTATTTATATCAGTGGCATTTTGTTTATGCCTTGTTTATCACACTGTTGTTATCCTTGGACGTAGGGATAAGACACGGAAATAAGAAAAATACATTAATAATTGAATAAAGGGTTCCGAGAAAGGCAAACCAACCGAAAGGTGGGGACACAAAGCCACGGGTCTACAGTTGAGAACACTCGACTACGATAGCCGGGCTGCCGAAGGCCAGAGATTTCCCAAAGCAAGAGGCCTTTCTCTAACGAGGAGGCCTTTGTCAGTTAGAAGGAGGCGAAACTGGGTAGTAACGTAGAACAGCAAGGAAGACGGGTGCTCAACCGTCAAATAAGAAAAGTGAGACTTAATCAGAGAAAAAGGTAAATAGACATAAACGAAAAAATATTATAGGGAGGAATAAACGAAAAATGAAAAAAATTAGAAGACTATGGGCAATAATAACCATTTTTACCATGCTGGTAAGTGTCTTAGCTCCGGCAGTAGTTTTCGCAGATGATGCTGGAGGCGAAGTCGCCGTTGGTAACATCGACCCTGTTATCAGCGCCGTAGCGCTAAGAGATGCGGGTGATGTGGGCGCTGTGACAGAGCTGGACCCGGAGACCGAATACCTGCTTAAATTCACCGTTGCCGACGATAACTCGATGTATGACATCGACAACGTGCTGGTGGAGATATACTTCGGCGGAGAAATCAGTGATGTAGCGGGCGAGGGCATAAACGACTACTACAAGTTCACCTATACCGAGTCTACCAACAGCTGGGCTTGCTCGACAGGCGCGGCTTATCTAAGCCCCACCACCTCAAGCACCGTACCCTCCAATGAAGCCCTGGGTACATTCGCATTTGCACTCTACTTCAAGGTCGATGGCGTCGCGCTGGCGTCAGGCGCAGCTACTAATGACGGCTGGAATGTGAAGATTACAGCTACAGATGACAGCGTTGCCAGCGATAACGATATCAGCATTACCTTTGATGTCAACCTGTACAAAGCCATTGACGGCGTGTCCACTGTCACCTTCGGTGCCGCGAGTCCCGGTGATACGCTTGACGAGCAGGACATAGACCCCACGGTAAGTGCCAATCACCAGTTAGACATCAAGCTAGACGGTTCCGACATGACAACTACGGGTGACGGCCCTACGACGATTGCTGCAACACTAATATCGTACGATGATGCTGCTAACTATACTGCGCCAATCGGCACTCTGCCCACTGCGGCGACGATTGTCTACGATGACTACAATCAGTCCAGCTTCGATCTTGAAACTGGCGATGCGTTAACTGCTAACACCTGTCACGGTGGTTTCACGGACGGAGAGCTCAAATACCTCTGCGTTAAGGGGACTTCTGCAATACCCAACCCTCTGCAGAACGGTAGCTACACAGGAATCTGGGCGCTAACAATTGTGTCCGCAGAGTCTGTATCTACAGCCTAACCATAGAAATTCTATGTATCTAATGCATAATTAGAATGCATGGTTCAGAAGATGAGCCTGAGAGTAATTTCTCAGGCTCATCCTGTTAACAAGACAGCCAATTTAGTTTGACAGCGGTAAATAAATGCAGGTATGCTTGATGTGTGATATGGAGACAGAAAAATGCGTAAGCGGATAGCCCTTCTGGTAATAGCCCTGTTAGTGCTGGGGGCAACGCCGCTAATGGCTGATGGGGGTGGCATTGGCCTCGCGACGCCGCAAACCACCTCTATTACCATAAGCGAATTTCCTTTCCATCACGCAGATCAGTTCAGGGTATACAACAATGGCGACGAAGATGCCGTCATAGTCATATATGTCTTTGCCACTTATCCCGATGTCAGGGAATGGGTATCGCTGGAAAAGGACATACTCTCCATTGAAGCCGGAACCAGTGCAGTATGCCATTTCGCCATAGATGCTGAGGAAGGCTATACCGGAGACTACGATATTATCTTTACCCCGACAAAGCTGGCACAGGGGTTGACCGAGGTTGAAACTGAGGGAGGAATAAGCGCCACTGCTTACATTGGTCTTGGCGCTGAGTTCAAATTAGCGTTGAATGTTCCACAGGAAGTGGGAAGTAGCTCACTGGGAGAGCGCCCTCCCATGCCCGAAATGACGCCAGAAGAAGCCACGATAGTTACAGAAGAGCAGATAGCAGAAGTTACTGAAGGCGGTATAGTATGGGAGGAACTGGTAAAACCAATAGTATTTAATATTCCCTCATCAATAGTCCAGGGTGAAAGCGTTGAACTTTCGGCTTCTTTTATTGGAGGAGGGGAACCGGCGCAGATGGGATTGCTTATCGTGTCGCCCTCAGGTAAAAAGTATGAGCTTCCCAGGTCTACGACATTCAAGTTCGACGAGCCTGGTAAATGGAGCATCATAGTGACTATCGCTGGCCATGCGATTTTGGGTCAGACTGTGGAGGTAACACCAAGGGAAGGAATTGTTAGTTGGGTTAACGACCTGTTTGGCCTGCCACTCGTTGCGGTTATTGGTGGTGGCGTGCTGATTATAGTCATTATCGTCCTGCTGGTGCTGCTATTGCGGAGGCGCAGAGACTACTGAATTTCTCTGTGTTGAATATAACTGGCGAGCAGATCCTTCGGTCGCTATACTTCCTCGAGGACGACAGGAATAAAAAAGAGCTCCTTCAAGGATGACATAGAGAAGAATTGCGTCGTTGCTTATGCTCCTCGCAATGACAGGAAGACTCCAGGGCACAGGTTAAGAGTCTCAGGTTTAGCGGGTATGACATGGTTGGAGATTGTCATTCCTGCGGAAGCAGGAATCTACCCGGGTATTCGCTACAGCGAATGCATATTCCTCGTAAGAGATGACGGCACTCTAAGTAGCAGGTCACTGTAAAAGTGAACTCACCGTTTAGAATTGAGCCTGATGGTGGATACCGGCTACCGGCTTTCGGCTTTCGCCAGCACAGGTTTCGCAGGCACAGGTTTAGCGGGTATGACATGGTTGTACGACACACCCTTATTTAATGTCGGCGTGATAACTCTGCAAAGACCTGATTGCTGAGTCTCCCTTGCGATGGGCAGCGATGCCCCTGGCCGCTGCCGAGGCCGCTGCCAGTGTGGTGATATAAGGTATCCGATACTTGATAGCCGTCTTCCGGATGTATGAGTCGTCGTACTGGCTCAGCTTACCGATGGGGGTGTTAATCACCAGTTGTATCTCCCCGTTCATTATGCCATCTACTATGTTGGGGCGTCCTTCGTGCATCTTCAGGATAAACTCGGATTCGATACCTTTACTGTTGAGGAACTCACGGGTACCACGGGTGGCTTTAATCTTGAAGCCAAGCTCTTTAAATTGCTGTGCCACGTCAAGCAGAATGGGAGCATCCTTGCGGGAGACAGTTATCAGCACTGTGCCATTATCCGGAAGCATTTGCTGTGCTGCCTCTTGCGCCTTGAAGAATGCCAGGCCGAACGAATCGGAGATGCCCAGCACTTCTCCGGTGGAGCGCATCTCAGGACCCAGAACGGGGTCCACCTCGGGGAACATGTTGAATGGAAACACCGCTTCTTTGAGTCCAAAGTGCGGGATTGCGCTATGCTTGAGATTTAGTTCCTTGAGTTTTCGGCCCAGTATGACCTGGGTGGCAAGTCGTGCCATGGATATGTTACAAACTTTAGATACCAGCGGTACTGTCCGTGATGCCCTGGGGTTTGCTTCCAGTACATATACCACATCTTTAGCTATGGCATACTGCATATTCATCAGTCCCACCACGTTCAGTTCTTTAGCGATTTTCTTGGTGTAGGTGTTGATGGTTTCGATGTGCTGTGGTGAAATGCTTATCGGTGGAATTACGCAGGCTGAGTCGCCGGAATGCACTCCTGCCAGTTCTATGTGCTCCATGATTGAGGGCACGAAGGCGTCGACACCGTCGGCGATGGCGTCCGCCTCGCACTCAAGGGCGTTATCCAGGAACTTGTCAATCAGGATGGGTCGGTCGGGAGTGACGCCTACGGCGGCGGCCATGTATTCCTTGAGCATGTGCTCGTCATGAACCACTTCCATACCACGTCCACCCAGGACGTAGGAAGGGCGCACCATCAGGGGGTAGCCTATCCGCCCGGCTATAGTCAGCGCCTCTTCGAGATTGATAGCCATGCCGGATTCCGGCATGGGGATATCGAGCTTCTTCATTATACTGCGGAAGCGGTCGCGGTCTTCAGCGAGGTCGATGGTCTCGGGAGTAGTTCCCAGTATTTTGACCCCTGCGCGTTCCAGTTCGGCGGCGATGTTCAACGGGGTTTGTCCTCCAAACTGCGCTATTACGCCTTCAGGTTTTTCCTTTTCGTAGATGCTCAGTATATCTTCAATTGTGAGCGGCTCAAAGTAGAGCTTGTCCGAGGTGTCGTAGTCCGTGGAGACGGTCTCGGGGTTGCAGTTGACCATGATGGTCTCGTAACCCTCGTCCCTCAGTGTGAAAGCGGCATGGACACAGCAGTAATCAAACTCTATTCCCTGGCCGATACGGTTGGGTCCGCCGCCAAGCACCATGACCTTGCGTTTACTGCTGCTGCTGGTCTTATCGGCTGCGTTATAGGTTGAGAAATAATAGGCGGCGTCATCCACACCGCTCACCAATACCGGCTCCCAGCCTTCAACCATACCGAGCAGAATTCGTTTTTGTCGCATTTCCTTCTCGGGTATCCCAATCAATTGCGCCAGGTAGCGGTCGCTGAAACCATCTTTCTTGGCCTTAATAAGCAATTCATCCAGAATAGTCTTTCCTTTGAATTGCAGTATTTCCTCTTCCAGTTCAACCAGTTCTTTCATCTGCTGTATGAACCAGGGCTTGATATAGGTCTTGCGGTACAGATCCTGCACATCTGCTCCCTTACGAAGGGCCTCGTACATGATAAACTGCCGTTCGCTGCTTGGCTCGCTGAGCAACTCCATCAATTCACCCAATGACTTCTGGTGAAAGTCTTTGGCAAAGCCCAGGCCATAGCGTCCTATTTCCAGTGAGCGGATTGCCTTATGGAAAGCCTCCTTATATGTCTTGCCAATGCTCATTGCTTCGCCTACGGCTCGCATCTGGGTGCCGAGCTTGTCCTTTGCTCCCTTGAATTTCTCGAATGGCCAGCGGGCGAATTTAACCACTACGTAGTCGCCCGAAGGTGTATATTTTTCAAGGGTTCCATCGCGCCAGTAGGGGATTTCATCCAGGGTTAATCCGGCGGCGAGCTTGGCGGAAATCAGTGCAATGGGGAAGCCAGTAGCCTTGGATGCGAGGGCGGAGGAACGTGATGTCCTGGGGTTGATTTCAATTACCACCACGCGACCACTCTTCGGGTCATGAGCGAACTGTACATTGGTTCCGCCGATAACCTGAATAGCTTCCACGATGCGGTAGGAATATTCCTGTAGTTTTTTCTGCAGTTCAGTGTCGATGGTAAGCATAGGGGCCGTACAGAACGAGTCGCCGGTATGCACTCCCATGGCGTCTACATTTTCTATGAAGCATACGGTGATCATCTGATTTTTAGCGTCGCGGACCACCTCCAGTTCAAGTTCCTCCCATCCAAGCACCGATTCCTCTACCAGTATCTGGTTGATAAGGCTGGCTGTGATGCCACGACTGGCGACGGTGCGCAATTCCTCGACGTTATATACAAGGCCTCCGCCTGTGCCACCCATGGTGTAGGCGGGGCGGATTACCACCGGATAGCCCAGTTGCGATGCGACCTTTTCCGCATCTTCGACGCTGTAGACTGCTTCGCTCTGAGGCATTTCGATGTCCAGGCTGTTCATGGTTTCCTTGAAAGCTATACGGTCCTCACCACGGGTGATGGCGGCGAGATCCACTCCAATTATCTTAACATCGTATTTATCGAGCACACCCGCGCGGGCC
>SDBU01003449.1_pt1 | contig 20088 bp, 14 predicted proteins | sample 2277071 | NCBI WGS metagenome assembly SDBU01 (sample SAMN10397929, study PRJNA504765) | marine sediment metagenome | isolation source: marine sediment core GS08_GC12, 126 cmbsf | place: Arctic Ocean: Gakkel Ridge, Loki's castle | collected 2008
ATACGCCGGTGAATTTCTCAATGTGGGCGCGGGAGCGCGTGCTTTGGGCATGGGCGGCGCGTTTGTGGCAGTTGCGGATGATGGCACTGCGGCATATTGGAGTCCCGGCGGGCTTTCGTCCCTGAAATCCAGAGAAGTGGATTTCATGCACTCCCAGCAGTTTGACAATCTGGTCAAGACCAACTTCATCAGCTATGTTCACCCTACGTCAAACTGGGGTACTTTCGGAATAAGTTGGCTCCGATTGGGAGTAGAGGATATTCCCAAAACTGGCTACGTGGACTCTAACGGAAATCTCAAACAGGACTACACTGATAGAAACGACAATGGAATAAAAGATCCAGGTGAGATGTATATCGAGCTTCCCGCAATAGTGAGTTACTTCGATGACGTCGAGGATGGCATTTTTCTTTCGTATGGGCGGCAACTCAGCGATAACTTCGCAGCCGGGGCGAATCTGAAGATCATACGGCAGTCTCTAGGCGCTCACTCGTCCGCCGGGTATGGGATAGACATCGGGGCGTTGTACCAGCTTTTCGAGGGATTCAAGGTAGGTCTGAACTTACGGGATGTGCCCCGCACCAAAATCTCATGGGATCTCACTGGCCACGAGGATGAAATACCATTCAGCGTAAGAGCCGGCGCGGCATACACCGGGCAAATCCCATCTCTCGGTAGCATCCTCACTCTTTCGTTTGGCGTGGACACCAAGTATGACACAGAGGCGCATTACGGAGCCGAATGGTGGCTCTTACAAACGTTAGCTTTGAGGCTTGGGCTGGATGATGGCGAACTCTCCGCCGGATGCGGCTTGAGAGTGACCACGTTCCAGGTGGATTACGCCTTCATAGGCCACGATGATCTGGGAAATACCCACCGTATTTCAACTTCAGTGCAGTTCTAGGGGCAACTTCGAGAGCAGGTAGCACTATGGGAGCGCCACACCCAATACCATATCAGGGAAGCAAGCGAAATATCGCTAAGTTTATTCTGCCATTTTTCCCGCGACACATTGACACATTGATTGAGCCGTTCGCAGGCTCTGCCGCTTTATCTCTCGCCGCTGCGTATTCCCAAAAGGCTTCCCGATTCCATTTAAATGATATAAACAAGCCGTTGATGGATCTATGGCATGAGATTATCCACGCACCTGAAAAAATCTCCAATGGGTATGAGAAACTATGGAATGAACAGCAGGGGAATGAAAGAGACTTCTACGACTTTGTCCGTGACCAATTCAACGCGACGAAAAGACCAGACTGTCTACTCTATCTGTTGGCTAGATGCGTAAAAGCCTCTGTACGCTATAACTCAAATGGAGAGTTCAACCAAAGCCCGGATAACAGAAGAAAAGGCAGACATCCCGGAAAAATGCGGAAAGATATATTTGCGGCCTCCGCTTTACTTAGTGGAAGAACGATCGTTGCAGGTATGGATTATCGGGAGGTGTTGGGGAGTGTCTTAAAGACGGATCTAGTCTACATGGACCCGCCCTATCAAGGCGTCTGTAACAAAAGAGACCCCAGATATTATAGTGGCATTGATTTTCAGGAATTTCTTTACCAACTAAAACTTCTCATCGACCGCCAAATACCTTTCATATTGAGCTATGATGGACGAAAAGGGCAGAAAACATACGGAATAGAGCTTCCCGCTGAAATGGGTCTATACAGAATGGAAATCGAAGCAGGCAGATCATCTCAATCTACGCTTTTGGGTAGAGACGATATAACGTATGAATCGGTCTATCTGTCTGAGGAATTGGTTAATCAACTTGGTCTAACCGCTGAAGAACTAACAAGCAAAATGGTATCGCAGAGCGCAACTCAACTTGTGCTATCCATATCTTACTAGGCGAGAGGACATGATTAGAACATGAAAGCAGTTATATTTGATGCACCAGAAAAAGTCAGAGTCGCGGAAGTTCCTGATCCGGTTGTGGGGGTGGAGGACGTTTTGATCGCTGTGAAAGCGGCGGGCGTCTGCGGGACGGATGTGCATATCTACGATGGTGATTTCATCTCAGATTATCCACTGATACCAGGGCATGAGTTTTCTGGAGAAGTTATAGACGTTGGCGATGCTGTGCAGAATTTCAAGTTAGGCGACAGGGTGGCGGTGGAGCCTGGGGTGTTCTGTCGGAAATGCTCGTTTTGCCGGGAGAATCGTGAGAATTTCTGCGTCGATTTCAAGTCCTACGGGCTACACCTCAACGGCGGCTTCGCTGAGATGGCGGTGATAAGGGAGGAGAACCTCCACAATATCGGCGACCTGTCCTATCTGGAGGGCGCTATGGTTGAGCCTATAGGATGCGGGATTCACGGTATCAAGCAGGTGGGGATCGATATAGGCGATCACGTACTGATCTTCGGTTGCGGGCCTATAGGGATGATCCTGATGCAGTTATGCAAGAATGCCGGTTCAGCTACTGTCACAGTGGTAGACCTGATGGAAGAAAAGCTCGATCTGGCGAAGAAGCTGGGCGCGACCAACGCCCTAATAGCGGACAATGATCTATCCGCAAAGCTGAAAAAACTTCGGCCAGAGGGGTTCCAGGTAGTTATTGACGCCACCGGTTCGCCGCCTGTCGTTCAGAGCATGTTCAACTACGTCAGGGACAGAGGCAGACTGCTTTTCTTTGGTGTCTGTCCAACGAAGGGAAGGATTGAGATCTCACCCTACGACGTCTATAAACGCGAGTTGAAAATATACGGCACTTTTGCCATACTGTACACCGCACAGCCGGCTATTGAGATGATCCGTGAGAAGAAGATCAACGCCGAAGCCCTGGTATCACACAAGTTTCCGCTGGATGACTTCACTACGGCTCTGAACATGATGATGGAAAAGTCCGGCTCAATGAAGATTATGATGGAACCTGCCAGTGATGGATAACCTACTGATTAAGGGAGATATTGAACAATGAGGAAGATATTTGCCGCGCTTCTGATTAGCCTGCTATTGAGCGTCAACGCTCTTGCTCTGGATGCCGTCGGGATCTGGCTCTTCGATGATGACACGGAGGCTGATGTCGCGAAAGACCGTTCTGAAAAGGGAAATCACGGGAAGATATTCGGAGCGGAATGGGTTGAGGGGAAGTTTGGCAACGCATTGAGGTTCAATGGATCTGCTTATGTCGAGGTCCCTATTTCCGATAGTATGAAGGACTTCGAGCAGGAGATCACTTTCATGGCGTGGATCAGACCAACACAGTGGCCTGACTGGATGAAGGTCGCCGGCATGGGCAACTGGACGGACGCTTCACCAAAACCGTTTCAGTTTATGCTTGGGTTCGCTGACGTTCCCGGGGATCTTAAGTTCTATGTCGGGGATACAACAGTAGCGGCTGGAGCGCCCGTCATAGAGTTGGATATATGGCAGCATGTGGCAGGCGTCTCAGCGGCGGGGCAGAGAGGGGAACTCTATGTGAACGGAGAACTCATCAATCAGAACCCCGCAACTCCCCTGTTGCCGACCCCTGAGGATATCTCTTTATATATTGGCGGCGCATTTCGCAGAGGCGATCGGACAAACCTCTTCGTGGGTGATATAGATGAGGCAGCTTTATTCAACACGGCGCTCTCTGCCGATGAAGTGAAGTTATATATGAACGGGCTAAAAGAATTAGTCCAGCCAGTTGCGCCTGCGGGTAAATTGGCCGCTACCTGGGGCGACATTAAAGGTAGATAAGCCTCGAATTTTCTCACAGAAAGATCAGGTATCTTTATGAAGATTCATAAATCGATCGGGGAATGTGCTGTAGGTTGGGTCGTGACCCAACTCAGTTATGAATGTTGGGTCACGACCCAACCTACTCTTGCTGGAGATGATGACTTATGGGATTCAAATCCCTGAAAATTAACAACTGGAAGCAATTTGATGCTATTGATATTGAGTTTCACGATAGGTTAACTGTCCTAACAGGAGCTAATGCCAGCGGAAAGACTACGTTGTTAAATTTGCTGGCAGGCCATTTCGGTTGGAATCTTCCAGAATTATCAACGCCAACAAAGGTGCAAGAAACAGGGAGGATCGAGTTCCTTAAACCAGTGCCTGAACCTCTTTCCCTTATTGGGCAGGCGGATCAAGGTGAGTGGCATACTATAGGCGAGGTAATCTATACGGATGGCAGCAAAACAGATATTACAATCCCTTATCAATCCTCACCGACATATGGCCTAAACTTCCCATCTTTTAAGGGCCCCCGCGGCATGTATATTCCGTCTGATAGACAGGAGTTCGCCTATGATTCAGTTAATCAGATACCTGATAAAATTAGAACAAGAGACCAGGCTTTTGACATGTTGAATCGTTCCCACACGAAAGCAAGGAATATAAAGGAAATCCTGATAAGCTGGGGAATATTCGGATTTGATAGCAAAGCCATAGTTGGTGACAAGGAACTTGAAGATATGTATTTCGGGTTTGAGAATCTTCTTAGAGAGATACTTCCTAAGGAACTAGGCTTTAAGGAGTTTTCAATAAGGAAGTTGGAAGTTGTGTTAGTCACCAAATCTGGTGAGTTTATGATTGATGCCGCTTCCGGTGGCATAGGTGCTCTCATTGATCTGGCTTTTCAGATCTACCTGTTTTCAGGCGGGACAGATGTGCTTACTACTGTACTGATTGATGAGGTAGAGACTCATTTACATGCATCCATGCAAAGAAAACTTATGCGCGATTTCCTGAAAGAGCTTCCAAATGTTCAGTTCATAGTGTCAACCCATAGTCCACTAATTGTGAGTTCTGTCAGAGATTCCAGCGTTTACGTGCTTAGACATAACGATGAACGTAAGGTGGAAAGTATAAAACTAGATATTGCCAATAGGGCAAAGGGCGCTGCCGATATTCTCAGGGATGTGCTCGGCGTTCCATTTACTATGCCTGTATGGGTTGAGGAAAAACTGAATGAGATCAATGAAAAGTACTTAGAGTTGGATATAGATGAGAATACTTTTGCGTCGTTGCGGAAAGAGTTAGCTGAGATCGGATTAGAGGATCTGGTGCCGTATTCAATAGACAAAATCCTGTCATCGAGATAGAGAAGCATGATCGAGCTCACAAAACTTGGGTGCCCTGAGATTTTACGTCAAAACAAGGATCGGTGGACAGACGAGTTGATGTCCTACATCAATGACGGTGAAAAACCTTCGCGTAGCGTAGCCACTCGGTATAACAATCCTGAAATAAAATCAGTTATTAAGGAAGAAACTCACGGAAAGTGCGCTTATTGCGAAAGCCGTATTGATCATGTTCATGCCGGTGATATTGAACATATAAAACCGAAATCGAAATCGAAATATCCAGAGCTAACTTTTGATTGGGAAAATCTGACTTATGTCTGTCGGGAGTGTAATAGACGTAAGAGCGATGAATACGATGAGTCATGTCCACCTATAAACCCATATCAAGAAGATCCGAGCGATTTTCTGGTTGCCGGTGGCCCTTTCATCTGGCACAAGCCAGGTAGTGAAAAAGGTCGTTTGACTGAAAAGCTCTTAGGAATCAATAGATCACCTCTATGGGAGAGGCGGCGAGAAAAGATAGAGGGATTGAGAATAATGCTTGCTGATCATGCCAATGAAACGAACAAAACTATAAAGAAATCTCTGTTGTCTGAGATAGAAATTTACATAGCCGAAGATAGAGAATACTCTTTTTGCTTGAAATCAGCCTATGAACAACTAACACCCGCGTGACCTATCTCCACAGCAAGCGAGGAAGGGCATCATGAACTTGAGGTATGTAAACCGCACCGATCTAATAGTGGCGGGCGCGTGTGTCCTGACCTTGATAGTCTTTCTCATCAACACAATGCTGGATTCTGTAATCCTGCTTTATATCAACGACCTCGCAATACTGAGCGTTTTCGTGTACTGGGCAATTCGCAGGGATGCCGCTGGTATGCTCCGACGAAGCCTGATCATAGGTGGGATAGGTGGGTTCTTTTACACTTTCGTGGACAAGCTCTTTGTGGAACTGACGACCATCACATATATCACATACATTAAAAGAGGAACAGGTATGGGGGATGGGATAAGAGATATATCAATACCAACCTTCGCAACTCCTGTCAGCATTGTTCTACTCTGGATTTGCTGCATTTCTATTGTGATATACTTTTACCAGCGGCTACGCTCCGTGTTTGGCAGATTCTACATACCTGCTCTGCTGGCAGGGGTAAGCGCGGCCCTTGCGTCTATCATTCTGAGCAATCTTGGGGACGGGTTGTGGGTATGGAATTTCGTGAACCCGGCCTCTCCAGTTTGGGCGTCGTTATCACTTGGGATTGGCTCAACGCCATTGTTTGTCCCTGCTGCCCTCTTTGTCACCTTCCTCCTGTCTCCCTACATCATAGGCGGGCAGCGTATCTCCAGGCGGTTCAGAATCTCAGAGAATCTTTTGGTGGCCGGGCTGCGGTGCGGGGTGATATTGCCGGCGATGATATATATTTCATTTCGGATTTTCACAGGATACGGGGTGGTAGGTCTTGTCAGATGATAATTCATCGCTGTGGCATACTCTGGACGTTCAGGAAGTCCTCTCGCGTCTGAGCGCCGATTCAGAGCATGGTTTGGACAAGGAAGAGGCGGCGCGTCGGCTTCAGAAGTATGGCCCCAATGCCTTCGAGTCCGTCGGTCGCGTGCCCTGGTATCGAGTCCTCCTGCGGCAATTTACCGACACCCTGATTATCATCCTTATGGTGGCCGCCGGTGTATCTGCCATCATTGGCGAGACCGTCGATGCCATCGCTATCATAACGATCGTAGTGCTCAACGGCGCGCTGGGATTCGTCCAGGAATGGAGAGCGGAGCGAGCTATGGAAGCTCTACAGCGCATGTTAGCCCCGCGCTGTGTGGCGATCCGCGATGGGCGTGCCCAGGAGATCGACGCCGAGGAGCTTGTACCCGGCGACGTTGTCTTGCTGGAAGTTGGTGACCGCGTCCCTGCCGATCTGCGCCTCGTGGAGGCGCTCAACCTTCGTGTGGACGAATCTTCCCTTACTGGCGAATCAGTACCTGTCTCCAAAGAAATAGAGCCTGTAGATCCCGATACTCCGCTTGCCGAAAGGTCCTCTATCGTGTGGATGGGAACAGCCATCACGAATGGCCGCGCTCAAGGAGTCGTGGTGGAAACTGGCATGGAGACCGAATTCGGACGCATCGCCGATCTGACCCAATCGGTTGGCGATGAGGCCACGCCCCTTCAGCGCAAGCTCGCCAGATTAGGGAAGCAATTGGGCATCTTTGGGCTTGGGATTTCTATGTTGATAGCGGTCACAGGCTGGCTACTGGGTAACCCATTGGTGGAGATGTTCCTCACCGGCGTATCGCTGGCGGTGGCGGTAGTGCCAGAAGGGCTTCCCGCGGTGGTGACTATTACTCTGGCTCTGGGCGTCCGGGCTATGGTTCGTCGTCGTTCTCTGCTCCGCCATCTTCACGCCGCCGAGACCCTGGGTGCTGCAACTGTCATCTGCACCGATAAGACCGGGACGTTGACCCAAAATGAGATGACCATTCAGCACATCTGGTTGCCAGAAGCCAGCATTGACGTTACTGGCGTAGGCTACGCTTTAGAGGGAGACTTCCATATAGACGGGCAGTCGGTCGCCCCGCAGGAGAACCCCGGACTATTCGCCCTGCTGGAGACAGGCCTGCGATGCAACCACGCGAAGATCGCCGAGGACGAGCGCGGATACTACGCTATGGGAGATCCCACCGAAGCCGCTCTGGTGGTGACTGCCTGCAAAGCGGGCCTTGATGGGGACGAGCGTCCGCAGTTTTTCAGCGAGTTCTCATTCGATTCAAAACGCAAGCGGATGACCGTGATTGAGAAAACTCAGGAAGGTCTGGTCGCCCACGTCAAGGGAGCGCCGGAGGTGATCCTTGAACGATGTACGCGTATTCTGAAAAGTAACGGGGAGCATGAGCTAACAAGAGACAATCTCGAAGCCGCTGCTGACGCTTATCAGAGTTTTGCGGAACAAGGATTGCGCACTCTGGCATTGGCGAGGCGCGTTCTACCTGAAGATCTTCCAATAGACGAGGAACAGGTGGAACGGGAGCTTACCTTGCTGGGCATTGTGGCTATAATTGACCCGCCCCGGCCTGAAGTCCAGGACGCCATCCGGCTGGCTTACACCGGCGGAATCAAAGTCGTAATGATCACAGGCGACGCCCCGGCAACTGCTCTGGCCATAGCTCATTGAATTGGTCTGAAAGCGCAGCGCGCTCTCACCAGTCAAGAGCTATCAGCTATGGACGATGAGGCGCTGAGAGCCGCCTTTCAGGAAGATGTGATTTTCGCCCGGGCCACCCCGGAACATAAGATGCGGATAGTCACTCAGATACAAGAGATGGGAAACATCGTGGCGATGACCGGAGACGGCGTCAACGATGCGCCTGCCCTCAAAAAAGCCGATGTGGGGATTGCAATGGGGCTGCGCGGCACAGACGTAGCTAAGGGCGCGTCGGATACAATCCTTCTGGACGACAATTTCGCAACCATAATCAGCGCCATAGAGGAAGGGCGGCGGCAGTATGATAATATTCAGAAATTTGTGCGCTATCTACTCAGCTCCAACACGGCTGAGATCATAGCAATTCTGGTGAATATCATCATGAGAGCGCCGCTAATATTGCTGCCAGCGCAGATCCTGTGGATGAACCTGCTCACCGATGGCCTGTCAGCAGTTGCGCTGGGCGTGGAGCCTGCCGAACGCGGGATCATGGAGCGCCCGCCGCGCTCGCCACAAGCTGCCTTGCTGGAGCGCAGAGGGATGTTGAGGATACTTCTGCTCGGCGGATACATGGGCATTGTAACCCTCTGGATTTTCCATTACTATCGCGCTGGGCATAGTCTGGATATTGCGCGCACTGCCGCTTTCACCGGCCTCGTTATGATGGAAAAAGTCAATGTCTTTAACTTTCGCTCTTTACGCCAGCCGCTGTTGAGGATTGGTATTTTTACCAACCCGTGGCTTATCATAGCCTGGGTTTTCAACCTGGGATTGCAGATCGCCGTGGTCTATGTCCCATTCCTGCAACACGCCATGCACACCGCAGCGCTGGGGTTCATGGATTGGGTGCTGCTGTTGGCGCTCGCTGCGCCAATATTCATTGTGGACGAGTTACATAAATGGTTGCGCCGCGCTCGTGAGCATTCCGCAGGCCTCACATAAGAGAATTGTAGAGTGATATTTAGCCAGGAAAAGCAACAATTGAGGCAGAGCCGGTAATATGCGAGATAGAGCTTTCAGGCTAAGTGTGCTCAATGGTATTTTCTTTGCCGTAGTGATGTCCACTCTCCAGCCAGGTATGGTGCTATCCGCCTTTTTCCTGAAGCTCACTAACTCTACCATTTTTGCGACTTTTCCCCTGGCGCTTATGCAGATAGGCTGGCTCTGGCCTCAGTTGATTATATCGAACGTGGCTGAGGCCAGGGAGCGGAAGATGCCATTCTACGTAATACCTGCAGCAGCGCGGTTGATCCTCCTCGTGCTGATCTCTTTATCCACCTATCTGCTGGGCGCGAATCAGCCGGGATTACTTATAGTCGTCTTTTCCATCCTGTATTTTACGCATTCCTCCTGTTCTGGTGTCTGTGGAATCGCATTCTGGGACATTATCGGGAAGATAGTACCAGCCAATAGAAGAGGTAAATTCATGGCTCTTCGGGGATTTTTCGGAGGCATACTGGGCCTTGCTTCGGGGTTTTACGTAAGATACATGCTTGGCAAGAATGGCCCTGTCTTTCCATCCAACTACGCCTATCTTTTCATAACTGCTGCCTTGTTCCAGGCTGGCACTTCGCTCTCTTTTGCCTTTGTTCGAGAGCCTGTCACAGCGACCAGAAAAAAACGGCTGCCATTCAGGGAACACCTGTCTCAAGGCTTGCGGATCTTCAGAACAGACAAAGACTACAAATTGCTGTTCCAGATCCGGATACTAAACTCGCTGGCTATGCTTGGTGGGATGGTTTTCATACCTTATGCAATCAAGGAGATCGGGATGCCTGAATCGTCCGTAGGGGTCTTGATGGTCATCGCCACCTGTTTTACCCTTCCCGCCAATTTCCTGTGGAGTTATATAGCTGACAACTACGGCAACCGATTGCTGCTCCTTATATCTACAGGTATATACCTGTTAGTTCCAGTGATCGCCTTTGCCGCTTACTACGTGGACCCGATTCCGCTTCATGCGCCTTTCCTGAATGGATATGACTTGAGAAGCATGGTCTTCATTCTGGCTTTTGTCGTGTCGGCATTGGCGATTAAGGGTCGTGGTATAGGGGATCTGAACTACTTGCTGGAACTGGCGCCAGAGGACAGGCGGCCTTCGTATCTTGCTTTCATGAGCGTTTTGCTTGCGCCGACCGTGTTGGTTCCGCTTGTGGCCGGGCTGATCGCCGAATTGGTCTCGTTTCGGGCCAGTTTTGCTTTATCTTTTGTGTTTTGTGTGATGGCCTTTCTACTTATGCTAAGACTGGGCGAACCTAGAAAGAGAAGTTGATACGACTTTTTCAGTTACGCGGCAGTTGGGTTTGTAGGGGTGGGTAAATGGTTTTTTGATTCCATCAAAAAACCATTTACCCACCCCTACGCGTGCTTTTCGGCACAAGTGAAAAACTCGTAAAGTTGATAGGAATGCGCTGTAGGTTGGGGCGTGACCCAGCCTACTCTTGTTTAGCTATCCCTTTCGCCAGGTCATAAGCGGCTCCAGTGATTCCAGGATCTCATCCAGATACTTTGAGGATATGTCATCCAGCGGCATATTGCCATTGCGCTTGAGTGGACAATCAATGACACCTCGTCGATAGAGGACTTCCTTATAGCATCCAGACAACTGGTGCTCGAAGAAGAATAGGGGAGCCATCTCCTTGTATATATACATCGCCCGTTCTTCATTCCCCGCTTCCAGAGCGTTCCAGAAGGCCACCACCACATCTGTAACGTGACATCCCGGCATGTTGCCATCAGAACCGCGCCGGTATTCCTCGATGAAGTAACGCCCGCCTGCTCCGCCAAAGAAGCCTTTACATGAGCCGTCGTTCGCCTCAACTACCGCGGTTAGCTTTATGGTACTGGGCGCAGTTTCCTCTTTAACATAAGAAACATGCTCGACCTCGCGGCAGAGCTTGAGCAGGAATTCAGCGGACATATTTGTCCCGATAGGCGGCACATAGTTCTGAATAAATACAGGCATCTGAGCTGCATCTGAGATTCTCTGGTAATAGTCGAGAATCAGCTTCTCAGACAATTCCCCCCGGCGAATATATGGCGGCATAGCGATCACGCCATCAGCGCCGACGTCATGGGCATGTTGAGCGAACTTCGCCGCAACTTCCTGAGTCACACCTGCAACCCCGATTATTGCGGGCAGTCTACCTGCATTTTGCTCCACAAGCACTTCGGACATCTGCATACGTTCAGCGTCGCTGAGTGAAGTAAACTCGCTGGCATTTACAGGATAGACCAGGCCATGCGCCCCGCATTCGACGCAGAAGTCAACAACACGGCGGAAACTGGGTATATCAATCTCTCCATTCTCCCGAAAGGGAGTAGATGGAATTGTAAAGATCCCTCGCCACTTTTGATCCATAGCTGCCTCCATTTCACAGGAGAGTCATTTATTGGTTTAATCGGTAAATAAGGTATGTTAGCAATTTGTAGGGGAGCACCCGCGTGTGCTCCCGATATTAGTGACTCTGGCCACCGGGCGGACACATAGGCCCGCCCCTACAAGAGCACCTTATTTAGCGATCAAACCATTTATGCCCACCACATCTCGCCCAGTTCTTCAGTAAGAAGCACCTGCTTGAGCATTGCTACAGCCTTCATAAGTCCCTCGTTGGCAGACATGAGGCTGTCCTCGTGCTCAATGCTCAGGACGCCGTCATAGCCCACCATTCTGAGATTGCTGACGAAATCCTTCCAGAAAGTGTAGTCATGGCCGTAGCCAATCGTCCTGAATATCCACGATCTGTTAAGCTCATCGCCGTAGTGCTTTGTGTCCAGCACACCGTTGATCGGCGTATTGAACGGGCAGACCTTTGTGTCTTTGGCGTGGACGTGGAATATGGCCTCGCCAAGCGCGCGAATACTGGCGATAGGGTCGATCCCCTGCCAGAAAAGATGGCTGGGGTCAAAGTTAGCGCCGACGTGATCGCCCGCTGCCTCGCGTAATTTTAGCATAGTCTCAGTGTTATAGACCACAAATCCTGGGTGCATTTCCAGAGCCATCTTGACGCCGTGCTCTTTAGCAAAGTCATTTTCCTCTTTCCAGTATGGAATAACCTTTTTCTCCCACTGCCATTCCAGAATCTCAAGGAAATGCGGCGGCCAGGGACACGTGACCCAGTTGGGATATTTGTCGGAATCGCTGCCACCAGGGCATCCGGAGAATGTGTTTACCACATCCACACCCAGCCGCTGGGCCAACAGTATGGCCTTATGCTGCGCTTCCATACTCTGCCGGGCGATCTCCTGGTTGGGGTGGATAGAATTGCCGTGACTGCTTAACGCGCTGATTATCAGACCATGATCCTCTATGAGCTTTTTGAATTTGTCCAGTTCTTGGTCATCATTCAATAGAACATCCGGATCGCAGTGTGCTGTGCCGGGATAGTTGCCTGCGCCCAGTTCAATAGCGTCCAGCCCGGCGTTCTTGATATACTCCAGGGCCTTTTCCAATGGTTGGTCGCTGAACAAAGCGGTTAGTACACCCAGTTTCATGAGACACCTCCTCAAAAATAATTAGCCACGGATAAAACACATGACTTGGAAAGTAATCTGCGTAACAAACGTCAAGGAGTTCCTGAAAAGTCGTCCAGGGCAGATCTGCCAACTGTTCGCGCTTCCTATAGATTGACGGATCACTGCGCCGGGCCTGGCGTTCCGCTAACTCCTGCTGGCATGGCGGCGTTCAGGCTGCCGTCGAAGTGGAAGAGCGTGATGGTGTGATCATCAGGCTCAAAGCGTTTCTCAGGCGTAAATGGCCCGGAATACCGGCGTACTGAACTGATGCGCAGTTCATCAATATCCGCATCCGCTGGCCGGAAACCCGTGTTCATAGAGCCGATCTGCATGGGAAACGTTAGCTGTTTCATTTTGAGCGGCTGATCGTTGGGGTGGTTGGGGTTTCCCTTGCACTGATCTGACGCCAGATTACCATCAATGTAGATGGCCATTGCGGTCTTTTCGCCGTCGTCCAGCTTCCATTGCAGGGCCACGTGATGCCACTGTCCTTCCTTCCAGTCGTGCATACTGGCACTCACATGGCGCGGTTCATATCCTGAATTTGATATTACGCTCTCCAGATAGCCGCTGGATGAGTGTGATATGGTCAGGGAAGAGTGGTTTGAAAGATACAGATGATCAGGACGTATAGGCCCCAGGTTAAAGAAAGTATGCTCCAGTGAACTCCGGGGGCCGGAGGCACGTGTAATCACGTCCCAGCGCGGTCTGATCCAGAACTCGATTGTACCCTCAGATAATTGGATCGTCTCAGGGCCGAATGAACTGAAGAAGGCCGGCAAAGCTAGAGCTTGCCCATCAACGCCCTGAGCGTAAAGCCGCTCAGGTGGAACGAGGGCGCGCCTGGGGTTGCCAAACCTGCGGACAAAGGTCCAGTCGCCCTCGCTGCTGGTGACTTTAAACTTGCAGACGACGCCAGGAACCTCAATAGGGATAAGTATGGAGAAAGGCTTCTCTGGCCGCCAGATCAGTTGAACAAGCGACGTTGAGCCTATCTCTTTTTTGCCCAGTGGCTCTACACCATCTGTATATTCCACTATCAGTTGGAAATCATGCAGATTGCGGTCCGTCTCAATTCGGAGACCGCCGCCAATGCGTGTCCCTGATCCGTCGCCAATGGTCTCGTGTCCGAAATTGACGGGTCTCAGCGTAAGCTCCACCTGCGGAGCGGGAGGCGTCTCCCCAGGATCGCCAAACCGCAGGCTGGCAAACTTCTCCACAGTATGAAAATTACTGCCATCCAGAAAAACTATGGCGTTGGATTCCTCTTCACCTTCCGGGCGCGTGTGGACGATGTTTCGGCAGAGAAGCGCGCGGCAAGTCAGGTCAGGCGATGGTGTTATACCCAGATCAGCAGCGGGGATAGCCATCTCCACCGTCCAGCGGTCAGACCCACGGACGACCTTCACCTGAGCCGAGCCATTCCACTTGATGGAGTTCTTCATCATCCCGTCCTGCGCGCTGGCCATACGTGAATCGAAGATAGTTCCTTTGGAATCCACAATCCAATGGGCGAAGTCCTTTGAGCCTTGGTGAGGGGCGATCAGGATCTCCACGCTGTCGCATAAGAGATGTTCATCTCTGGCTGGCATAACGAGGGAAATGCCGGCAGGATCGGGATCGAAGCACTCAAAAGCGACGTAGAGGTTTTTTTCGTCGTAAGCCAGGCGGGCGCGTGTCTCCAGCGACTCCAGCCGCCGTATCCGATAGTCCATAAAATGCTCGACGACCGGCGCGTCAGACCACGCAGGCTCGTCCAATCGCCCATCCACGTTTATTGGGCTGTGCGCCGACGCTGCGGCGATCTCCCGGCTGCGATAATCGCGCTCAAACCAGCCGGGGATCGTATACGCGGCGATAAGTTCCTCGCGGCGATCCCATAGATCATCCGCCTCTTTTCTTAATTCGTTTAGATCAAGCTGCGAAAGGTATCCCGGCGGGGCTGTCTTGCGTAGATAAGGAGCTAACATTTTGTCCTTTGGAACTTTTTTCTGAAGCTCTGCCCACCTTGCGGCTGATTGGGATAGAGCTTCCCGCGCCGCCGACAGTTGGTTCTCCACTTCCTGCCGGTCACCACGCTGGATTGCCTGATTCGCTGCCATGATGTGCGCCCTGTGCGTGGCGAGAATCTGCGCTCCGTGAGTCATTAGATATAGGTTCAGAAAGTAACCGTATTCATAGCCCTGGAGGACTTCAGATTCCTGTTGCAATTCCCATAACCGGTCCAGAAATTCCGCGGCGCGCCGGCACGCTTCCGCCTGCTCGAACATAGTCTGCACTGGGTCCTGGATGCTCATACGATTCATTACTTCGTCTGGAGAATAGATGAATGTATGGCTAATATTCTCCGCAAAGACAGGCGCAATGAGCGGCCCGGCCTCATCCCCAAACCAGAACCGACACGCACGTTCGGCAAACGTCTTGCGTTCCGGAAACGGTGTATATCTTGTTCCAATACCTCTCCATTTCCCTCCGTCAAAATCATCGCTGCCGGGGCGATTCACATTCCAGGCGCACTCAGTTCCCAGTAACTGTGTCAACTCGTTCCACCCACGTCCAGAGACATTTCCAAACAGGATGTCATCATGCGCTGGAGAGTAGAAAGTCTTCGTCCAGAGAGGTGTGGTTATGAAATAAGGACGCCATCCTTTCCAGTAGGCATATTCATAATAGAGATAAAATCTGCGCTTTCCCCACGCCTGGCGAATCAGGTCGATGTAGCGGCGTTCGCTCTCACGAATGCAAATGAAAATATCTTCAGGGAGGAGTCTGTTAAGCCGTTCAAGGAATGCTCTGATCTTACGGGACGTTTGCTGTCCCAGCACACGCGCTGGCTCGCCTTCGCCCATGCTGCTGGCAGCTTGTCTGTAGACGTAATCGGCGTCGAGGGATCGGCCGTTGTAGGGATATACGACAGCCACGAACTTGAGATCCGGGATGCGCTTCTTGATCTCCCTGTAGTAGATGCCGAAGACGGTGGCGTCAGCTTTAGCATGGTCATCTCCGTAGGTCTCGCGACACAACTGGCAACGGTCGTTCCATAGAGCGGGATTCTGCCAGCCGCCGCCGTCAGTTGCGTGAAGATAGTAACCTTTGTAGCCGCAATTCTCAAGCCATTTGGCGGCTCGTTTTGCGCGTTCCTCGTGGTACTCCAGCCGTGACCAGCAGAAGTATCGCTTGTGTGAATTATGGTATACTACGTCCTGGAAGTCGGGATTATCTTTGTCTCGCGGGGAGGTACCAATAGCAGTAGTATCGGATGCCAGGCACTGGATCCCGCGCTCCAGGCCATATTCGTGTATTTCCTTCAGCATTGCCGGAACAACTGTCAGATTCTCAGGTGAGCTGCCAGGCCTGAGACTGGTAGTATTCCATGCCATATTGATCTTTGCCCGCAGCATCCAATCGAAAAACTGTTTTTGCGAAGTAACCCACTTCGCCGCCAATTCGCGGGCTTTCTGGTCATCTCCTTCTCTGTCTGCCTTCAAAATAGCGTACCAATCTCCTCGCAGCGGCTCGCTGAAGGGCATGCCGTTCAGGCGATATTTGTAGTCAGGCTGATCACGCACAACCGCAGGCTGGAGCAGCAACTTACCATCGCGCTTTACGATCAGTTGACGCAGCGTTATGGCGGCATAGAGCGTTCCCAGGGAATCACTCCCCAACAGGAATAGTCTCAGATTATCCCCGCTGTCGATTGGGTGGATCACGTATCCTTGCTGGCCCGGGTTTGTGGGTGTAACATCAATGCCTGACGCAACAGCCGAAATATCCGCATATTCGTCGGCGGTACACGGGGCGATGATGATCAATTTCCCCGCCGGCAGCGATGCCCCAGGAGCGAGAACGGGTAATGGCCGTCCACCAAGCGCGGTGATCCGCTCATTGATCTCGCTGACGCCAATCTGCGACCGCTGGCCCGGGTGAGCGACGATGCGAAAACCCTCCAGCGGAACTGGCTCGCCAACGGCGCGGATCTCCTTTGGGAGCGGGATTATAGTATCAATATCCGCCGCAGCATTAACAGCTACAAAAACAAGTGTTGCTATGATCACCAATCGGAGCATAGTATACCCTCCTGACGTTTTCATGTTACATATTGTCTGAAATCACATTATCTCTTCCACCGATAACTTTAACAGCCTGCCGCATGATCTGAGGCTCTCTTCTATCCAGAATGATGCAGTTTGACACTTTACAGTTACGAGTATTGTCCAGAAGGACGCCTACATTCCGCGGGTTTAGTATCTGACATCCGGTCATGTTTATCTCACTGCAATTTTTCAACGCGACAACAGCTTCTGCCAGGGTATCCACGAAATGGAAGCCGCTGAAGGTGCATCCTGAACAGTTCTCAAATAAAAGCCCGTCCAGGGTGTCTTTGGCATAATCCGGGTTGTGATCAAAGACATTCGGCCCTACGACGATATTCGAGGAATGTTCTGCATGTATGCTGTGTTTGTGTCCACTGAAAAAAGTATTTCCGCTGATCGCTACACCACGACTGTATTTGAGGTGTATGTTTGTCTCCTGACTGCTTATGAGGTTGCCGCTTATGCTGAACAGCCCAACCTTGTGGGCGACCTCCTGGCTCTGACCGATCATACGGATATTCGCGCCACCAGGACTCGGTAATGCCTGGATGGTGTTTCCCACGATAGCGCCTTCTCGGACGCTTTCCTCCTGTGTATCGATCCAGATATCAGCCGATTCTTTAGCTTCCAGATCGTAGTTGTACTCAATGTCATTTCCGCAGATCTGGAGATTGCGGATCTGACTGTTGAACACCTTGATGCCGCCGCCGGCGTTATAGCTGATATGGCTGTCCGCTATATTCACCTGATGCAGGTTCACATTCTCAAAGTAAACCCCACAACCCCTGTTATGATAAATATGACAGGAAGAGATTATCGGGTTACGATTGCGGGTAACAAAATGCACTCCGTGCCGGCATTCGTGGATAAACAGGTTGGAAAGCAGCGCCGCCATGGTGTATTCCAACTGGATTCCATCAGCTTCAGGATGCGCGCCCATTATCTCCAATCCGCTTACTAAAGGCATCCTCTCCTTTTGCCATATAATTTCATCCACACTGTTCGGATCTGCGCTGCCCTTATGCGTCCCTATGAGGCGTATAGCAGGGCCGGGGCCAGCCATGATCAGCCTGGCTGTGCCATCTCCACGTATTCCTATACATCCGGTATTGGATAGCTCTATCTCAATAGGTTTCGTCAAAAGATAACTACCGCGCGGAAAAAACAGAAGGCCATCGCCTTCCAGTAACGCCTCCTGAATGATCGCGCTATCGTCGTTTTGACCATCGCCTTTGGCTCCGAGATCCTTTATATTCATGCTCTCCCTTTCTGATAGTTCAAAGAGTAGTTCCTCTACGGCTTCTTCAGTTACGCGGCAGTTGGGTTTGCGGGGGTGGGTAAATGGCTTTTTGATTCCATCAAAAAGCCATTTACCCACCCCTACTCGGCATAGGTGAAAAATTCGTATTCTTCATCAATATTATTCGCTTCGTCTACAGCTTCTGTTTCCTACCGCCCGTTCAGCGCGGCTCTTCCTCGGCATCATGCGTGATAAACAGGCGGTCTATCTTCGTGCCATCCTCCCGCACGCGAAGCTGGAGGTATACTTCGCCTCTGGGCAGCGCAAGGGGCGTTGGCTCCTGTGAGCGGTCCAGATTCATTCGAGTCCATTCCCACTGCTGATGCGTCCCTGTGTGCCATTCTGCCAGATCGATTAGATCAGCCGCATCTGTAAACATCCGGACGTAGAAGGAGTCATCCTCTGGCGTGGGAGCCATTATCCTACCCCATACGTAGTAGTTTCCAGCTCTGGCAACGCTCAGACGCCACGTTACACTCCCCAGAGCACTGCCACCCCGCGTCCCCGGCTCGCCGGGCATCCAGACATACTTGCCTTCCGAAGCGTCCGCGTCCTCTGCGACAGTCATAGGCAGGTACACCTGACCTGACTCTGCTTCCCAGTGAACGCCTTTTTCCGTTGAGACCTTTATCGGCGGAGTTTCGATCTCCGTCTCCGTATGCGACTTGATAGGCTCGATATCCCTCAAAATGCGTCTGCCAATATCCTCGCCGTCCAGTTCCAGCACCGCGCGTGACGGCGGCGGATCAACGGCAAAGCTCCCTGTGTATGGCGCTGCTGCACCCACGGACACCGGGCCATCCAGTCCTTCAACTCTGACGAAGATACGTTCTGCGGATGCCTCGACTTTAGCTTGCGCTGCCGCGAACTGCTGACGCCATTGGTGAAATTCGTCATCAGTATTCAACCCGCTGCCGATACGTAACCAGAAAGCTGCTCCGGCTTTCACCTCGGACGCCTCAACGCCTGTAGAGCCATGATGCGAGATTGTCAGCCGCACTGCGCCATACTCATTGCCGTCGTAGACAAGCTCCACCCTTGCCTGCTCGTCGTTAAGCCCGCGCGCCCAGGGAATTTGCACACCTACAGCCGCGGTACCCTTGCGTAATACCAGCGAATCACCTTTCTCAAGCGGAAAGGAGATGGGTTTCTCGACTTTGATCTCAACGCGATTATCTCCTATCCAGAAGCCATCACCGTCCAGTGGCATGACAAAATGGGATTCCAGCGTTGTGGAGTCCTCCGGTATGTCCTTGTCGCGATAGATGACCATCCCCAGCGCATCCACCTGGCGTTGAGCGGCAGTCCAGAACGGTTGGAGGTGACGCGCCTTACTATGCGCCCCGGCGGCTATTTTCTTCTTGCCGTAGGGATCTTGACGGGCGTCAGGGATGAAGTAGCACCGCAGGGATTCGCGCTCCCCGGGGAAGTCTATGGTTAGCGGGAGATCCATAGCGCCATAGTTAGCTCCGGCGCTGCTAAGTGTAACGTCCCGAAGGAGGTAATGCGTCCGCGACTGGCTATGGGCTATCCCCCAACTCTGACGCACCAGACGCGGGAAAAGGCTGACGTTCATCTCTCGAAAGCGTTCCGACGGCATCCACCGGGCGAGGGCAGGATAGATGACATTTGTGCCACCCCGTGGCCTTCCGGGCAGCCAGCCAGACCCCCACATCTCCACGTCCAGGTGGCCCAGCCCCCGAAGATAATCATAGTCGCGGCTTCTAGCGCCGGCCAGTTTCTGAGAATACGGGAACCAGTTCAGGGCGATGTCGGTCCAGAATAACTCCAGCAGAGCGCGAGCCTGTTCTCTGCCGCGTTCCCTCTGGCAAAATGCCTCGATCATCCAGAGGCACTCCAGATCGACGCCGTAGTAGGTGGGGCTGCAATACTCATGTGTGCCGGCTTCCCACGTGTAAAGGCAGACTTGATCAAGTCTG
>SDBU01003450.1_pt1 | contig 20085 bp, 26 predicted proteins | sample 2277071 | NCBI WGS metagenome assembly SDBU01 (sample SAMN10397929, study PRJNA504765) | marine sediment metagenome | isolation source: marine sediment core GS08_GC12, 126 cmbsf | place: Arctic Ocean: Gakkel Ridge, Loki's castle | collected 2008
AGACTTAAGCTTATGAAAAAATCTTTAACTTTATTTTAATTTGTCTAAAATGAAATTCTATTCATATAATAGAATGAGGTCTAAACTTTGTCGAATAAAAAAAAAATCAAGAGAGATGTGGGATCGCACAAAGAAACTCAAATTTCAGGAGTATATCACAATTTGTCCTTTACTATTGTGTTGGTGCGACCAGAGCACGCGGCGAATATTGGTTCTATAACTCGTATAATGGAGAATTTTAATTTTAAAAAACTAGTGATTTTCAATCCAATTGAAAGTAGAGATAAAATTCTAAGCTATGAGACTCAAGGATATGCGATGCATGGCAGAGATGTGCTTTTTAATGCTATTATTATAGATATTAAAAATCACGAAGATCACATTGCCGAATTTAAGAATTTCATGAAAGATTTCGATTTTATTATAGCTACAACGGCAAAAGGTAAAAATTATTCTAATATTCGAAGATTAGCCATTTTTCCAGAAGATTTAGCATTACCACGTTCAAAGGTCCCTATAAATATAGCCATCCTTTTTGGGAGGGAATCACAAGGATTAACTAATGAAGAAATAAGTGATGTAGATCTTCTTTTAAGAATTCCCACTAGTAACCAATATCCTACGTTAAATTTATCCCATGCATGTGGAATAATCTTATATGAAATATTTAAAAAAGTAAATATATTAAAGATCGGAAGAGGAAAGAATCCTGTATTATTGGCTGATAACGATGATCGTCAAATACTTTATAGAATAATAAAAAATTTAATAGTAAAATTAAAGGTATCTTCTTATAAAAAAGATAAAATATTTTATGCATTCAGAAACTCTTTTGGACGTAATTTTATGTCAAAAAAAGAGTTACACTTAATTTTGGGCTTATTCTCTAAAGTAAACGAAATTATTGATGATGTAAATCTTTATGAAAAAGTGAATAAAAAAGATTAGTTTATTGTTTACTGAAACCTTAGCAGATATGACTAAATTTTAAGGAAAAGTGAAAAATAATCTCTAATTCTCGTGTTTACTAAATAAAATATTTTTTTTGGAGATTAATATATTGATGGTAATCAGAAAAAGCTCTTTCAATATACTCAAAAACAATTTCATACAGCTGTCGGAATAATTCTTCTGGAAAAGCCTTCTGTCTGAAGATCACTTCATAAATTAATTCTTCCGTAAGAATTTGGGAATTTATAGGTTGATTACTGAGTAAAAAACTCATCATGGCTTTATCTACTTTAGCTTTGATAAGCTTTTTGATGAAATTCAGGCTTATATCTCTTTTGGGATCAATGAAATAAGGAAAATTCATGTCATCAAGAATTTTGATATAATTTAAGGAGTCTGTTATCTTTTCCACGCAATATTCTAACGAGCTTACTGGAAGACCAAATTTCTGACAAAAATCTTTTTTTGTTTCATGAGAAGGGAAGCTAAAAGGATGCCTTGAAATTACATAATATGAAGCTATGAAGAATTTAAATACATTATGAGGGATTTTCCTGTTGTTTCTTAAATATTTGTAGACAAGTGAAACTGTATCTAGTAAAAAATCATGATTAATTTCAAATTGTATTAGAAAATCTTGACCATCTTTTAATAAATCGATAGTAATACGTTCTTTGGTATTTGTTACTTCATATTCGGGGGTATAAAGTTCTAACATCTCACACACACAATTCTATTTTAAATTTAAGCAATATCGATATGACATTCTGATATCATTAAGATATTATTAATTTGAATTCATATTTAAATGTATGCATCACAATTGTTGCATTATTGGATCTAAATTGCAAATATTTATATACTTAGAAGATCATTTTTAGATCAATCATTTATTTTTGTCGGAGAAGAAGATTATAAAATGCCATCTGAACCAGAGAATCAAGGAAATGTTGAGGAAAAACAGAAAAGAATATCAGTTAAATTGGACGAATTTGATAGGAAAGTTGTTAGTAAGATGGCAGCCAATAGAAATACTTCTCTGTCAAATACTGTAAGAAATATGGCTCATCAGTGGATAGAAAATAATCCTGATGTATTGAAAAATAATTATGGGATTGATGTTAGAGAAATTTCAGAACAACTTGCTTTAGAAACTGCAACTATCCAATTAGATAAGACATTAAAACCGTATGAAAAAGCAATAATTAAGGAACTACCTCAATTTTTTGACATGGTTGAAGATGTTAGTTTAGAAGACATAGCAGAGCGATTTGATGTAAATGTAAAAGCAATTAAAAATTTAATTTTTACTCATGGTCAAGAAATAAAGCAAGTTGGATTAACTCTAAAATATAAAGAAAATAGAATATATAAAATATAGCACTTAAATTGGACGTGAAAAGACCAAAATGGAGATTGTAGATTCTGTATATGACCTATATCAGCAGAATTATGAAAAAACGAAGGAAAAAAGCTATGATATTTCAGATTTAGTTATCCCCTTCGGTAAAATCTTCAAAAAAACAAAACAAGTAGATATTTATTCTGGAAATGAAAATATCCCCTTTAAAGAGAGAGAAACTGAATTTAAAATGATATTACGTCAAGAATTTTCAGAATTTTAAAGATAAAAAACAATTTTCTCTCTGTTTTTCTATTTTGTTTCAATCTGGCTTTAAATCTTGATAGAAATTATATTTAGAAGAAGAAGAATTCAGAATTTTACCATATTCCTTTATATAATAAAAACAGCATTTGGTGACATAATAGATGCTTTATCTATAATTATTGTTTTTAACTGTATAGATATTGGTGTTAAATAAAAATGATAAAAGATATCATTAATAAAGAGCCAAGAACTTTTTCAGAATTAATTTTCAATATTTCAAATGCGATTATTCCTTATTCCAAGATGATAATATCCATAACTGCATCAGATATCTATTCAGGTGAAGAGAAAATTCCATTCCATAAGAGAAATCCCGAATATGTATCAATTTTAAGACAGGAATTTGCTGTTATTTCTTAATAATACCGTAGTATTGAAGTATTCTAAAAACTCAAAATCATATAGAAGAATGTTCAGTTGTACTACGTGATCTACAAGTTTTAATATTAGAAACAGCAAATCTCATTGAGAATTTTTAAATTCACTTCACATAGGTTGAGGAGATTTTTGGACTTGGTCAGATATATTCCAAAAACTACATAAAATATTTAAAAAATTAAAAATTATGAGTCAACATACCAGTGGGTGTATAGAAAAGAATTTAAATTGAAAAAAATGCTGATTAGAAAACTAAAAGAAGAGGAGCGTGAAGCATATCGAAAATTATCTCGTTACGCCTTTGAGACATCGAATAACACGTATGAGAATTTGGTAATGCCAGGTAAATCGAGACCTATGGATCAATTCTATGGAGCATTTGAGAAAGATTTATTAGTAGCTGCGAGCGGTGTAGTTCCTTTTGACGTTAAAGTACGGTCTAGTGTTTTCAAAATGGGAGGGATAGATGGAGTTGCCTCAAAACCAGAATACCGCAATCGAGGGATTGTAAGAGAAATTTTAGTAAAGATTTTCCAAGATTTATATGAAACTCAATTTCCAATATCAATCCTTTACCCATTTAAAGTTGCTTTTTATGAAATGTTGGGCTACAAACTTGTCGACGAGGCAGTTTTATACCAGTTTGAGATTTCAGATATTATTTGTAAAAAAACAAATTGTCACATGAAAGAAGTTGAGAGAATTAACGATGATATTAGAAATGTATACCAACAGGCCACAGAAAATTATGATTATATTGGTCTAAGGACAGAAATGCAATGGAAACGACATTATAAGAACAATTACAAATTTATATGTTATAATGGAGATCAACCAGAAGGTTATGTAATAATAAATTTTCCAAAGGATAATGGTAATTGGTTAGAAGATTTAAGACAGACCATAGTAATACGAGAAACTCTCTGGCTTAACCATATGGCTAAGCAAACAATTTTTAATTTTCTGTGGAGTCATCGAGATCAAAGAAAATATATAGCGGGCATCTTTCCTTTAAGTGAGAATATAATAGATCATCTAAAAACACCGAGGGTTGAGGCAAGAAAGATTATTGTTAATTCACTCTTAAGGATAATAGATGTAAAATCTGTACTAATTGGATTAAAATACCCAGTTGATGACTTCAATATTCTTATACAAATTCATGATAAGTTCTGCAGTTGGAATAACGGTTTTTTCAAATTAACCTCAAAAAATAAAATAATAAATACTGAGTTTCAAAATTCTGTTATTGGTTCTATTGATTTAGAAACGGATATAACTTATTTTGCTCAACTAATTGTTGGATATAGAACGATTAAAGAACTCTTAGAATTTGGATTTATATCGATTAATCAAGAAAAATTTGAGCTTTTACAGAAGATTTTCCCTAAAACTCACAACAATTTCATTGATGATTTCTAATAATTGCATCTATTTTCATTTAATTCGCTGGAGAAAACCAAAAAATTGACGTTTTTCATTTAAAAATCTATCGTTTTATGTATCCATATATATTAATATTTCATTCTTAGATTATCGAATAATAAGATAAAATATCTTTAGGAAATAAGATTATGGCTCTAGAATATTCTACTAAAAATGTTCAAGAAGTAATTGATGATTTTGAAGAAAAACATTATCCAGATCTCTCAGATGCAGTAATTCTTTTTTCCAAGATTAATCTCACTAAAGTAGAACCTCAATATATATATATGGGTCATGAAAAACTTGCCTTTAATGAAAGACATCCTTTGTACCAAAAAATTTTCAGGGAAGAATTTTCAACTTGTTTAAAATCTATGAGGTAATAATTCTCCCTTCAAAAATAACTTAACAAGAATACTATTTCTTTAAATATTTTAATTTAGATAAATCGTTAAAAACTGTTTTATCGATAATGCTGAATTCAAAGTCGATTGAAGACCAAGTCGAAGACTTCTTAAAACATTCATTTAATCATGAAGATTATGTTTTTGATTGTGAAATTCAAAAACAGAGATTTACATTGCTTTCAAAACTCGTTGCTGACTTATTTAATTGTAAGAATTCAACAATCTGTTATAAAAATGTCTCAAATCTTATAATTTTATTATTAAACATCTACAACGAGAAATTCCCTTTGGATATTTACTCAACAACAAAAATCAACTCAGATGAGGATTATTATATACAATTAAAGAATATTTTGAAAAGAGAATTTCTTACTAAATAGTGTTTTATGTAATTTTAAGGGAAAAATCAATGTATATATCACTAAATTTGTCGGGAGTTTCTTCTTAAATTGGTACAACCTTATATTTAAAATAACGGGAAAACAGTAAGGGGTTTAATTTTGAGTGTTAAAAAAAAGGTAAATAAAATAATTGTTCTTGGACCAGAATCTAATTATAATGAAAACTTGTTTGATATATCAAGTTTGATCATTCCATTCTCGGTATTATTTAAGGAGGGTGTTTCCCCAGATATATACACTGGGGAAGAGCTAATTCCATTTAAAAAGCGAGATATGGAATTTAAGGAAATTTTATTGCATGAATTCTCTAATATATCTTAAAAACAGTAAAATCTTTTTTTTTAATTTTTTTTCTTTGATTAGTTATTCTTACATTTTTAATGTCATTCTTTAATACATATGATACTCACAATTCAATTAATTCGTATAACCAAAAATAAATTTAGGCTATTCCGTTTTGATTATAAGCTCTTTTATCCAACGAGGTAGTAAAAAACCACTATAAAATGCAATTCCACTTAAAATTAGGATTAACCTATTAATAATTAAAACCACATTCAAAATTTGAGGTGCACCAAAAAGATAGGGTTTTAACCCATCCAATGCACCTCCAATGGTAAAGAGAATGACCGCAAGAAGCAGAAATTTCCCTTTTAATTTGATCTCCTGGTTTTCAGATTTCATTGATATGCGTGCGAAATTAACTCCTGTTGCAAAGAAAACTACCAATACTGAAATTAAATAACCAAATGCAAATGGGCTATACTCTGCATCTACAGAATTGAACATTATCCCAATCACTGTTACGTCATTAAAGATAAAATAAAAGAACAGAATGTAATATATCAACCCAACAATAGCTGCAATTATTATTATTAATTTTTGATTTTTTTTATTTAAAAAATCTGTATATGCGGTCAGCCAAAATATTAAAGCGACAGGAACAAAGATATTTCCTAACGTAAAATAGAGTTCGGGATTGAATCCTTTTCCCGTTATAATTGCTGCGAGGAAAGAAAATGCTGAAGACCACCATATTTCACATAGTAGAATCCATGTAAATCCCACTAAAAGTAATTCTCTCCTCTTATATGTAAAATACTTAGAAACAATTCGTAGTCCAATAATGGTTGAGATGATCACAGTAACCAAACTTAAAGAACCGGTTAAAATTTCTAAAGATGTTAAAGCCACGTTATATCAATATCTTTTTATTAAATTTATATGAATATATTTTAATTCTAATTCTTTATTAATTTTTGTCTCGTTCAATTATAATTTATCATGAAATATTGATAGATAGAACAATAAAGTACTCATCTTGAAAAAACTGATTGCTTTGGCATGATATATACATTTAAACACATAGGGCAAGAATTATATTTTAATAACCAAGAAGTTATACAGGTAGTATGATATGGACTATCACAGAAGGAGCATTTAATAGAACTAGTTCTCTCTGGGTTAATTGGTTCATGACAGATTGTACACTGGACTTTTAATTTGGAAGATCTGTTATTTCTGTTCAATTTATTACCACAAAATTTACAGTAATTTAATTGAGAAATATTTAGACCTTGAATTTGCTTCCCACAATATGGACAATACTTAAACTTATGCGTTACCAAATTTTTCCCTTATTTTATTTTAAGTATTAAATATAAAATAGGATACAAGAATTTTCTCTAGTCCAATTTTTAATCATAGATTGAATATTTAAGGAGTAGAATAGGTAAAAAAAATATAATTAAAATTCATAAGAGAAAATTTTACTTGTTTTTATTTATAAATTCCTTTAATGGGGTAAGATATTCATCCTCAAAAGAAAAAATGTTATTATGACCCGCTCCTTCAATCAACACTAGTTTCTTCTCAATTCCATCAGGAATGTTCTCAAAAATTAACTTTCCTTGTTGCATAGGAATAACCCAATCAAGAGTGCCATGAATAACCAAGACGGGCTTTTTGAATTTTCTAATCCTTGTATCATTTGAGTATTCACTCAAAAATTCGGGAGTTATCTGAGAACCACTTATTCTGAATAATCTTGACATCATATCATAAATACTTGCAAATCCACTTTCAAAGATAATTCCATGTAGGCTTTCAGGATTATGTGATCCAATTTCAGCAGCGCAAATACTACCTAATGAGCGACCTTGGACAAATATAGAATTATTAAGATGGTTATTGTTAATCCATTTAATAAATTCTTTGTATACGGGTAAAGCATCCGTTATCAAGCTTGTATAGAATGGACTCCCTGTACTAAATCCATATCCACGAAAATCAATAACTGCTAAATTCACATCACATTTAAAGAAGAAATTTAAGAAAGATTGATAGTCTGCAGCAATTTCTCCATTTCCATGGAAAAATAGAATTGTGGGAAAATTAGGATTATTTAAATAGAAAAAACCTCCTAGTTCAACATTTTTTTGGATTTGAAATCTTAAGATCCTAACATTTAACTCTTCTCTTTCTGGAATTGGGATTTTTCGAGGATAGAATACGATATCAGAAACTGCTGGATTGTCAATTAACAATTTTTTTACCATAATAAAAGACAGCTTTAACCAGACTTAAATAATTTACCTCAATATTCTTGTTGTTTTTTTGATTTTTTTGATGAAAAGGTAAAATTTTAATTCAAAGAAATAAACGATATACTTACCTTTAAATCCAACGTTAAAAATAATGAGATGTAAGTCAAAATGGGAGTTTTAATGATAACTGTTTGGGTTTCTCCCCATGAGGCTATTGAGATGGCAAAAATATATTTGAAACAACCAAGAGAAATACCTTTTGTAACAAAATGGCGTGTTTTCAATACAACTGGAGGGAGAGACGGTTCTAAACAATACCATTTAATTTATACAGAAAGGGGAAAATTAGAAGAAGCCAGTTTGGCGCTTGCTAAATATTTCCTGCCATTAATGTCTAAGCTTGAAAGTTTTCGCTGGCAATCTGAATCTTTAACTGGGGTATCTGAAACTTTTAAATTAATTGGGGAAAAATGGTAGTTAATAAAATTTAAAATCTTTTTTTTTATTTAGTGAATAAGAATCATGACTCACTAATTCAGTTGTTTTTATTTCATTGTAAAATCTTGAATTTTTGCTTTTTAAAATAAAGAATCAAAACAGAAATTATTCCAAATAATACCAGAACGAATATTATATTTGAAAATCCTATTCCGTTTGGACTAGTCCAGACAGGATATCCCGCAGCAATCCATGCGGTAATACCACCTAACATGTTATAAATCTTTGTAAAGTTATGATTAACGGCAAGATTCTCGCTAGCCATCGCACTTCTCCCTCCAGATAAACAATAAACAATAATTTCTGTATCATTATAAGGCTCAAGTTCGCTTATTCTAGCATCAATTTCTAAACGTGGTATTAAAATAACGTCGTGTAGATGATTCACATTATACTCAGATTGCTCTCGAACATCAAGTATAATCAAGTTTGGATATTGAGTATGGTTATTTATCATTTCAAAGGCGGTCGATACCGAAATATCAGTATATAAGGCAGCTTTTACAGTAACGATAGGGACTAAAGCAATAAAGGGCACTAATAGGAATAATAAAAAGATAAAAACTAACGATTTGTTTTTTAATATCTTCGATTTTGTTTTCGATTTCATAATAAATTATCTGAATTAAATTATTAACTTTCTAAGAGGAAAAATAGATAAAATAGAATTTTAATTTATTCATTAATCTTAATAAAATTATTAATTTAGTTTTTTTAAGTTGACAGAATTCTTTCTGCTTCTAATTGGAATTTTGTACTTTTCCTTGATCTTCAACAGCTTTAATACCTTCCTCCACTTTTTCAAGGTCTCCAAGATAATAATGATTGAGTGGCTTTAAATCATCATCAAACTCATAAATTAAAGGAATTCCAGTAGGAATATTTAATTTAACTATTTCCTCTTCTGGAACATCATCAAGATATTTGACGAGGGCTCGTAAACTATTTCCATGAGCAGATATCAAAACATTTTTTCCTGATTTTATAGCAGGAACAATCGTCTCATGCCAATATGGGAGTACTCTTTCAACTGTATCTTTCAAACACTCCGTAAGGGGGATATTTTTTGGATTTAATTCGCTATATCTTTTATTATTTCCTGGATATCTCGGATCGCTCGTTTTTAGTGCGGGAGGAGGTATATCATAACTTCTCCTCCAGATTAGGACCTGTTCTTCACCAACCTCAGCTGCCATTTTTGCTTTAAACAATCCTTGTAAGGCCCCATAATGCCTTTCATTTAATCTCCAAGCCCGTTTAACAGGGATCCACATTAAATCCATCTTATCTAGCACGATCCACAATGTTCGTATCCCTCTTTTGAGTACAGACGTAAAAGCAATATCAAATGTGAAACCTCCTTTTTTTAATTGAACAGCAGCCTCTTCTGCTTCTTGAACTCCTTTTTCTGAAAGATCTACATCAGTCCAACCTGTGAATCGGTTTTCCTTATTCCAAACACTCTCCCCATGCCTTAAAAGAACTAATTTATACAAGTTAAATCAATTTAATAATTTATTTTCGTTATATTTGTAATTTTAAACTATATATATATCTGTTTACTTTTTAATAGTTAAAAATGATTGAATTTTTGAGGTAAATTGAGCTGAAAGAAAAAGGAATTTTAAAAGGAGCTAACCGTCAAGAAAAAAATTGGAATAAAATCAAATTTGGCAATTCCTGATTTATCATGTAAAGTTCATAAACATCTTATCTAATTGTTCTTTCAGTTTAGAAGGAGGGAATTTGGGCTCTCTTTCAAACGTCAGTAAACCATTTATTTCTTGAAATTGATCATAAAGCTCAGTATAACAAAAACCTTGAATCCAATTTTTTCTCTTTTCAAACTCTTTAAGTAGTTTAAGAACTGAATTAAATAATTCCTCATCATTTTTTAATAAATCTCCATATCCCCATTTTTCTCTAATTATACCATAAAAATCAAGCCCATATCCCCCGACTTCACTATAAATTATTGGTTCATCTTTGTATTTATATGGTTTTAAATACACTTTGGGAAATGCTTTTCTATGGTTTTTTAATTCTTCTTCAAAAAGTTTAGGTAATCGATCCAGGTTAGAATAGAAATGTCGTGTACAAATATCCGTTTCTATATGTCCCCATCCATCATCATCAATTACCAACCTCGTCGGATCAATAGATTTTATTAAATAATATAATGAGAGTGTATAAAAACCTCTTTTAAAATCTCTGCTTGATCCTTGAACTCCCCAAGACTCATTTATAGGCACCCAAGTAATTATTGAAGGATGATTATAATCACGTTCAATTTCGGCAATAAACTCATTTAAAAGCTGTAATTGAGAATTTAAAGTAAAGATAAACGCATTCCCAATCTCTCCCCATACTAAAACACCCATTTTATCGCACCAATATAGAAATCGAGGATCGAAGGCTTTTTGGTGCGTTCTTAAACCATTAAAACCAAAATCCTTTATAAATTGTATATCTTTAATTAAATCCTCTTCAGAGGGTGCAGTATATAATCCCTTAGGCCAATAACCTTGTACTAAAAATAACTTTTGATAAAGGGGTTTATTGTTTAGTAAGATTTGCTTTGTATATTCTGACTTTTTATCGGATATAGAAATCTTTCTCATTCCAAAATAGCTATTAACAGTGTCGTAGATTTTTCCGGTTTGTTTATTAAAGATCTTGAAGCAGAGATCGTATAAATTAGGCTTTTCGACATCCCAAAGATATAACCCATTCTCCGGAATTTTAATTTTAAATTTGAAACGATCAGGTGTCTTCGGAAATAATCTTTCTTTAAATACCATACTAATTTTTCGCGGTCCGAAATTTCCTAGGAAATCCAAATTGATTTCATCTTTAGAAATAACTTCGTTTTTAAACATAATATTTACGAGCAAATGTATATTTGAAAACTCAGCTCCGTGAATATTAATATCAAGCATTACTTCAGATTTATCTATATCAGAGGTAATTTTAATTTTCTTTAAAGAATAATCAGGAGAGAGAAATTCCAACCATACAGTCTGCCAAATACCTGAAACTCTAGGATAAAAGATTCTCTCTATATCTTTCTTCCAATATTGCTTACCTCTCGGAATTTCAAGATCTTGGCTTGGATCTTCTACTCTTACAACGACGACATTTTTCTTTTCAATAAAATCCGAAATATCACAAGAAAATCCTATATATCCCCCCTTGTGTGATCCCACATACTCTCCATTTATATAAACCATACAAGTGTAATCTACAGCACCAAAATGAAGCAAGATTTTTTTATCAAGGAATTTTTTATTCATTTCAAACTCTTTCCTATACCATATAACCTCATGAAAGGAATTATCCCCGATTCCGCTTAATTTACTTTGAAAACAAAATGGTACAATAATTTTTTTATCAAAATAACGTGAGGAATCCTTTTTATACCATCGTTCTTTCATTCCTACATCTGAATCGTCAAATTTGAATTCCCATTCTCCATTTAAATTTATCCAATTATCCTTTCTACTAAATTGAGGTCGGGGGTATTCTGGTCTTGGTATATATCCAAGTTCTGAACTATTCATAATTAATTCTGAAAAACGAATATTAATTTAAACATCTTTTTAAAGTCAAAACGCAAAAACAAACAAAAAATCGGAGAGAGATATAATATTATTCCATTTTAAAATCTTTAATTGTGGAAACTGATTTATTCAGATCGATTGTAAATGCGATGAGTGTTGTGTCATCCGTATCATCAAACTCAGGATCAAAGGTTACAAAATAAAACATTCTTTCTTCACTTTCATATCCTATTTCCATTTCACCACAATCGTTTGGTAATATTTTTAATATATCTTCAGGAGCATTTTCTATTAATATTTCATAAATTGTATCTTCCAGCAGAGTTTGTTTAGCCCTGATTTCCTTAATTTTAGTAAAATCAAATTGACCGAGAGACTCTTGAGATTTACTATTTAATTCGTTCCATTCATGGAACAAGGCCTTAATATTTGATTTGGGAACCATACAATCTTATTTTTTTTCAAACAAAATAAAACTTCTTATTATTAAGGAAATAAATATTTAATGAGAATTTAGATAATTTTAAATGAATTTATGAGATGATTAGTATCCCTATGGAGATAGATCTCCCAAAACCATCATTCAAAAGTAATAAAAGTGTTGAAGAATGTATTATAGAGCGTGAAAGTGTAAGAAGATATAGTGATAGGAAAATTGAAATTGAAAAAGTCTCACTAATATTGTGGGCAGCCCAAGGAATGAAAGGACTTAAAAAAACAGTACCCTCAGCTGGAGCAACATACCCTTTAGAAATATACATTACTTTAAAAGACATGGGATACTTCCATTACAATTATCACAAACATACCTTAGAATTATTGACTAAGGAAAGTATTGCTAAAATACTAGCTGAGGAATCTTGGAATCAAAAATTTATTGAGGAATCATATCTAAATATATTAATTTGCGCGGATTATTCAAGAACCACTAAAAGATATGGTGAGAGGGGTGTAAGATATGTCCATATGGAAGTGGGACATTGCGCCCAAAATGTGCATTTAGAAGCGGTCTCTTTAGGTTTAGTATCTGTTCCTATTGGGGCTTTTGAAGATCGTAAGGTAAAAAAAGTCTTGAATCTCCCTTCGAATATCGAACCTTTATACATCATCCCAATTGGATATCCTAACATCCAACAAGCAAATAAACTAGAAAATTAATAAAATCGTTGAGCTTCATATTCTTTTTTTTCGATTGAGAATAACATAGTTCTCATGTCTGAATCATAATGCGGTACATGCCCCATATATTTCATTCCAACTCTTTCAGCTACTTTCCATGCTCGAGAATTATTAGGGGGCATATGGATTAATATTTTTTGGCTTTTTAGAACTGTAAAAGCAAATTCTAATAACTTTAGCATAGCTTCAATTGCAAAACCAAAACCCCAAAACGAAGGGAGTAATGCATAAAAACATTCCATTTCTGAACCATTTTTTAAAGATTTTAGTCCACATGTCCCTAAAAAATCATCATTAAGTTTATTACAGATAGCCAACGCAAAGGTTGGATAAGATGAATTGTGGACATTCAGTAAAGAAGAAAACAAAGATCTTACATTTTCAAAATTCTGTAGTTTAGGTTTCAGATTAAAATTTTCAATAATATGTTTGTTTTTTAATAATTGGTAAAAATTATTAATATCACTCATCCTATAACGCCTAAGAACAAGCCTTTTTGTCTCTAATCTTTCGGGAAATTTCATTTAAGGAAGAACTTTTTGATATTTAACATAAAGATATAATTTAGATTTTAAATCATAAAAAAAATTAATAGTTTCACCATTTTATTTAATTGAAATAAATACCAATATCAAGGAAACTATCCTAAGATTATTGTACTAATGTTGAAAAACGATTCTATTAGGCAGACTGTTAAAAATATGATTAAAAGTAATTCAATTGTTATTCTAATCTTCCTTTATTGGTTTTTTTATTCAACCTTCAATTATGTCTTTAACTTCTTTCTATTTTGTTTCTCAATTCTGTTTATCGTTTGTATTTTATTGATTAAACATAAAAAAGGTCTAATATCAAAAACAATATCCCTCTATGGATTACTAATGTTAGTATTGTTATTTTTCTTATTGGATATTGTCTTTTATAGTATATCCAATGTCTCCCCGTTTTTATTTTCCTTTTATAATCTAATAGGCTTAACGCATACTTTTGCAATTAATATTTTCTCAATTTTATTATCGCTAATTTTGATAAAATTAATTGGCGTTTATGTATATTTTATGAAGAACTCGAGAATTATTGAGAGTGAAAAAGGAGATAAAATTTTCCAATTCTTTACTAACGATCTCAATAATGATAAAGTAATTCTCTTGCTATTGTTATTCCCATTAAGTTCATTGGTGGAAGAGTTAATTTATCGGAGTTTAATTTTAAGTTTTCTGATTTATTATTTTAATTTTGAGTTAATTGTAGGAGTTTTTTTTGCGTCAGTTATTTTCGGATTAGTACACCTGTCAAAATATCGAGGGCAGGTATTTTCTGCATTTATATCCTCAATTATTTATTTTATAGCGTTAATTCAGTTAGGATTCTTGTACTCGTGGATTTTTCATTTATTGAACAACCTTTTTGTCTTATTCTTTTATTATCAAGCTTGGAAGAAAAAATTGGTTAATTGAAACACAGTAGGTTTTACTACATGTGAATTTTAAATAAGTAATTTTTTCAAACAACTTTTTATTTTTAGTTAAGCTCCCAAATTAATAAACCTATTTATCTAATTCCACCGTAAAAATAATGAACTAAAGAATTAAAGGATTTATTAGAGAAAAAAGAAGAAATTAAAGATATATTATTGAATTTATTAATGATTTATAATTGAAAGTTTTTTATTTCTACAAGGCTAATCTAATATAAATAAAAGATCAAAATTTTTATATTAAAACACGGAAAGAAAAAAAAGGTAAGCTAAAATGGCGGAAACAGTTACATTAAACGCGATCGGGAAGAAATGCCCTCTACCGGTATTATTGGCGCGAAAGGAGTTAAAAAAATTAAGTTCTGGTCAAGAATTGCATTTAATTTCAGATGACATTGGTTCTTTAAAAGATGTCCCAGCACTATTACATAAAACGGGAGATGAATTAATCTCTATGAAGGAAGAAGGAAATCAAATTACGTTTATAATTAAAAAAAAATAACGAAAAAGGTGGTATGATTGTTAAAAAAAATTAATTATATTGTAAAGGATCGCTCATTCGAGAAATTCGCAATGATGGCGATTCTTGGAAGTACTGGGAGTGCCATGGATATTGAAATGCACTTTTTCTGCACGTTTTGGGGACTAAGACTCTTAAAAAAAAATTTCAAGCCAAAAGCAAGAGGCATGCCTTTTCCTATGAAAGGGATGGGAGCGTGGATGTTTAAAAAAAGATTAAAGAAAGGTGGAATAGATAGTCTACTGGATTTAATTAAAGATGCTGTAGCAGATGGAAGTATGAAACTTTATCCATGCACAACGACAATGGATCTAATGAAAATTAAAAGAGAAGACTTGCTTGATTTTGTTGAAGAACCCATTGGAGCTGCGGGTTTCTTAGAATTATGTGAAGATGCTGATGCAATTATCTCATTGTAAACCTTAGAACAATTTTTTTTTATTTTCTATTTTTTTATAACAAAATTATCAATAAAAAATATAATATCTTTGAAGCATAAAAGAGATATTTATTGATAAAATCATTCTATTAATAAAATAGAAGAAAAAAAATTTAACTCAACCAGGTAAGATGTTGAATTTAGAATTATGGCGTTTTTTAAGCAAGAATTTGATGAAATCAAAGAATCAAATAATCCAGTTATAATAAATGATTTTATAATTAAATTAAGTGAAAATCCAAATAAAGATCATATTAAGTATTTAAACTATTTTATTGACAATTTAAATACTCAAATACATGATAAGGTTAAGCTAAATTTAATATATGCTTTAGGTGAAACTGGAAATTTAACTTTAATAGAGGAAAAATATTTAAATTTTTTACATGAAACTTATCATCACTCTGATAGATGGGTTAGAAATGAGATAATTCAAGCGATTGACAAAATATCTAAAAAATCAAAGCTAACTGAAAAAATTATTGTTTTAATTGGAAATGTTTTAAATGATGATTATACTCCTATTAAAATTAATGCTCTGAAAGTTTTATTAAACCTCACACAAATTCCTGATCTTATTTTCAAAAATATCTTTCGTGTATTGAATTCAAGGGATTCAGCGGTCTCGGAAGGCTGTAGAAGAATTTTAGAGCAGTTTGACAAACATAAATTATTTGACTTATTAAATCAATTAGAGAATTATAAAATCCTGAAACCGAGAGCCATCAGATCACTACTTTTAGTCCAATTTAAATCCATTTTAAATTTGGAGTCATTCAGAGAAATGATTTTAAACTCAAATTGGGATGATAGCTATAGAATGAATTATTTAAAAGAAATAGATACTTTTCAAAGAATTATTGCAAAAAATCTTTGAACTGTTCAAGTTATTGATGTTTTTTAAGAATATCTTCTAATTTTTCATTCGAAATGACTATTTCATTGAAAATTTTTATCAGATGCTTTATCACTTCTCGAGGATTTCCTTGTGTTTCACTAAAAATAGTTTTTAAAATTTTTTTATTTATTGGAAAGAGAGATGTAGAAAAATGTTTAGAGTATTCCTTATAGTCAATATTAGCGAAAAAAAGGTCTAAATGCTCCTTATAAAGCTGAAATACATCTTCTTCTGTAAAGCTAGGCATATCTAATGGGTTTTTCACCAAAATTAATAAATTTTTATTCTTCTCTTCAATTTTTTTTTTGATTTCTCCAAAATACTCAAGCGATTTTAGTGTAATGATAATTTTTAAACCTTTTATACTAAGCAATTCTAGGATTTTATCAAAGGTTTTCTCTGCTGAAATTTTATCTGGAGATTGCTTATTCCCATACAACCAACTCGGATCAAAAATTTCTTCAGCTTCATCGTCAATTGGATTCATAATAGAAATGATTCTCTCAAAGTCGTCAATGAACAATATACTTTCTTTCCTTAGATTTTCAATAAGAATTTTAAGCATAACAAATGCATTGTCCCTTTTTCTTAAGTCATTCTTTAAATTTAAGCGAGAAAGCTCTCTAGTAGCCATTAATTCACCCAGAAGCCATCTCTCTGCATCTATTTTTTTGAATGGATCCAATTGATGGGTTGTTATAGCAGTTATTGCATCCATTAAAGCTTCCTTTTTTTCAAATTTATTTGACCAATTTTCCAGAGCTGTTTTTTTAATTTTATCAATATTTACGATTTGAAAAAAACCATATTTTCTTTCTTGAGCCCCCCATTCATCACATAATCTTTTAGTTAAGTATCTTAACGGTTCTACGCTATCTTCGGGTTCAATTCCTAGATTTTCAATAAATTCTGAATATGTATTATAGTAAAACTTCTTATAAACTGTTTCTAAAGATATATAAACGGTATTATAATTATGTAATGTATGTTTTAGAGCCCAATATAAGTGTGTTTTCCCTTGCCCCACTTCTCCAATAATTGGTAGAATAACATTTCCATTTCCTTCAATTACTTCGATAACTGATTCTAAAAATTGTTGTCTTGATGGAACTAATCCAAGGTCTTCATTTATTTCACCAGTTGAAACGAATCGGTCAAAGGGGTTTAATTCTATGAACTTTAGAATATTGAGTAATTTTTGTTTTTTATTTTCAAACAGAAGCATTTCTACAAACCAAATGAGATCATTCTCTTAATTCTTCAAAACCTAATATAACTATGTACAACACGTTTTCATCATCAATAGGAACAAAAGTTTCATAACTCGTTTTAATTTCGTCGTCCTCATCCCTACCAACGATTATACAATCATAAAATACGGGATCACCTTTTTCATTAGTTACAACTCGATCAGCCATTATAATTCCATTTTTAATCAAAGAAATTGGATTTTTAAGAATTTCTTCTTTAAAAAAATCGAGATGATTGATTCCTGCATCATTCAAATACAATCCTGCTGTATGAGATAAATTTATCGTGAAAGGAAAATCAGCTGAGAATTGTTCTCTATGATACTGGTTCATTATCGTATCTGATATTAATACGGAGTATTCTAATGGGGATTCTTTGATGTTTTCCCAAGAAAGTTCATGCTTTCTAGAAAAAGCTGTGAATTTCTGGTTCACTTCCTCAAATCCAACGACTAAACCTTGAGAGATTGATATTTCTCCCGATTCCAAAATTGTAAGATTATCTGAAAATATGATATTATCATTACATTTCGAGATGATTGATCCTACAAACTTTCCTTTAATTAGTTTATTTTTTATTGAATCGTATATTACAGAATCAGCTAGAGTATTCATTGTAAATATTTAATTTTCAGTTTAATTAAGTATTTTGTTATGAGTAATTTTATCTAATATCAATAATCTTATAAATAATTATTTTCTATATATGCTTTGATAAGAATATTACGATATACAGAGAATTTCCAATAAAATGTGGTCATCTGCTCTGCATCAAAATGTTTCAGACTTGGCAAAATCAGACCTATTAGATAGAGCAAATCAGTTTATATTTTCAACTGGTTTGAATGATGGAGCATCTAAATTATGCAGAGCAAATATGAAATATGGACTTGCTCAATTTCATCTTATCCAAGAAAAATATGGTTTTGAACCGAAAGCCACGTTTATAACATCTCCCGATGAAACCATCTCAAGAAATGCTTTTAGATGGAACTCGGGAATAGGATATGGAGGAAGATTAAATTGGGGAAGTGGAAACGAAAAAATTGTTTTTTTAAACGTAAAACCTAACTGTTGTGGGATTTTAGTTGGTGGTCTTGACGAACCTGTTGACCCCTATAATTTAATAACCCAAATTGATAAGATAAAAAATACGAATTTATTTCATGATGGTATCGAATTAAAAATGGACTTTGGGACTTCTAATCATTTTATTAATTGCTACGAAACAAAAAATTTGTCTGACCATAATCTCCCCCCTTATATGTTTTTTATTCATGGATCAGCACCAGAATTTATGGGTGATAACGGTGGAGAACAGTTAGGTCTGTATGTTGATAAATCCAGCACCTTAAATGATTTAGCTCTAAGTGTGAATACGAAATTTGGAAAACAAAATATATTACTAGATTCAGATGCTAAAATTTATAATGATTTTAACAAGAAAGCTCAACGATTCTCAAGTAGTAAAAGAATTGTCATTGCTAATGAACTTTTTGGGGATGATTTTCTTGTTATCTGCAATCAACCTCATCAATTCCTTAAAGATTTCAACAATATGTATTTAGGTTGCAATTGTACTGATCTAATGTGTGAATCAATTATAAATAATATTTTTCCTACAACCTTGAGAGCAGATTTGCCAGCTTATTTATTTAGTGGGAAACAAAATTTATCAGAAACCACTATAAAAAACCTACAATTTGAAGAAAGGGCAAGAAGATTAGAAGTTTTTAATAATCTTTGGAATGTTAATATCCTCCCTCATGGTGGTGGCTATACCTTACCAGATATTGGGGATGTCAATAAAATATTTGAATATGGGGATGATAGATATTTTATTTGCGAGCTTTCTAGAGATGCTAAAAAGTTAAAAATTATAAGAAATGTTCAAAATCTTCAATATGGATATAGAGGAAGAAAAATTATATTGAAGACATTACAATTAAAACTTGGAGATTTGATTGCTCGTTTAAAACCTATTTTCTCGCTGAAAGTCTAATTTTTCTCTCTTTCCTTGAAAAACAAAAAATAAAAACACCAAAATTAGGGGAATTTATTATAATCTTTTAGTTTCTTCAAACCTATCTGGTCTAAAGTAGCGGTCATACCAGTTTTGTGATAATAATAATATTTTTCTTTTTTATATAATTCTAATATTTCCATTCGATTTTGGTAGCACTCAGGACACAACCACCAAGTCCTTGGTTCACGCACACTGGCACTAACCGGAGGATAATGCATAAAATAGTAGACTTCTTCATTAAAGAAAACTCTGTCTTTTTCAAAACTATTACAATCGAAGCATCTGCAAATAGAATAATCTAAAACAGTAGAAATCCTATTCATTCTTTCATTTAATTTCTGAACACCTGACCAATTCCCTACCGAAGACTGAAGCTCAGCTTGATCCATCAGATGATGCCAATGTTCATCTAAAGCCTTATATTTTCGACGATTCTTATTTATTTACATACTATAATCAAG
>SDBU01003451.1_pt1 | contig 20084 bp, 20 predicted proteins | sample 2277071 | NCBI WGS metagenome assembly SDBU01 (sample SAMN10397929, study PRJNA504765) | marine sediment metagenome | isolation source: marine sediment core GS08_GC12, 126 cmbsf | place: Arctic Ocean: Gakkel Ridge, Loki's castle | collected 2008
CAAAAACCCTCAATTTAGGTCTCATCATGGCGAGTGCTCCACCTAGGGCAAAGATAGCTCCAGATGCGCCAACAGCTACGGACAAAGGTTCCCCTAGAAATATGTACAAAATATTACCAAGTATACCCCCGCCGAAATAAACGATTAGAAACTTACTATCTCCGACGAGTCTAGAGAAGTAACTTCCAAAGAAATAAAGAGTCAGCATGTTAGCGAGGAGGTGCCATAATCCACTGTGTATAAAAAGGTTGGTCACTATAGTCCATGGCCGACTCAAGAAAATTGCTGGCACTAACCCAAGGAGGAAGGTAAGTCTCGGAGATACAGAAGTAGCTACCAGCATAAGCAAGTTTATGGCAATTATTATCCATATAGGGTTTAGCTCAAATCTTTGGTATCTTCTATATCTCATTGCTTTGTTTGCCGTGAGTTCTGCATTAGCGCAAGCTGAACTTTCATCCACAAGGTTCTGGTACTTAGCCTATCATAATAGCTCGTAATCCCTGATTGTATCAAGGGGTATGTTCCCAAATCTTCGATTGCCGGGTGAGATAAGGCACACATTTCATCGTTTTGTTACTCTGGTTATGCGTAGCGGGCAGGTAATAGCGTTTGATTCCCCCACTCCTCTTTGCTACAATAGCACTCAGAAAGGAGGCAAAGCGAAGAACACTACAAGCCAGAAGAGAGCATAACCACAAAGTGAGGGAGCTTGACAGGGGTAATTCAACCGGTTAAAGTGTCCATTATCAGGTTGTGCCATAAATGCTGACGACACACAGCCCGACCCCGGCAAGAGGACTCCTGCCTGTAAGCTTCTCTACGCAGAAGGCTAGCGCATTTCGAACGCCACTCACGTCAACAAATGCACAATGGCTAACTGCGGGCAGGTAAGAACTTTATCTGGGGAGGCCAAGCCCCCTAATAGCAATGATATTCCTCTCAATCTCAACGGTACCGCCGCCGACTGTAAGCTCGTGACTCTCTCTATATAACTTCGGTATTAGACCATTTAAGGGAATCCGTTCCTTGCTGCTTCCCCGGCGCTCAAGTTGACCATATTGACCTAACATTTCTATTGCTGCATTAATAAACCTTTCAAAACACTCACCCGATAGTATATGGTACATGTCTGCTTCTTTACGAGTAACATCCATGTGCCTATCCTGCATCCAGGCTGTTCGATAGAAAAATAAATCCAATAGCTCTATATCTTTGGCCATATCAGCCAATGCATGCCGAACAGCTGGAATCTTGCTTAATGGCTGCCCTTCGCGCCGACCCTCCTTCACAAACTGAAGGAGCTCATCCCAGGCCCGGCGCAAATATCCTGATCCTCCTCTCGCTGTCCTCTCCAAATCCATAACCCTCATGAGATAGTACCACCCTTGGTTCCTCTCACCTATTATGCTGCTTTTGGGAACACTCACATTTTCCATGATAACCTCACTCCGCGGATTTCCACCTGTTGTATCCATACGCTTAACACTAACCCCTGGGCTCTTCAAATCGACCAAGAAGAAACTGAGCCCTCTATATTTAGCAGCGTTAGGATCTGTCTTAGCCAACACGACAATATGAGTAGAGTCGCAAGCATTATTGTATAGTTTTATGCCATTAAGTACATTATCATCCCCATCTGCAACAGCTCGCATCTCAACTGCAGCGGCATCAGAGCCAACGTTGGGTTCAGTAAGCCCCACACAGTTTCTTAGCTCGCCGCTGGCTATCATCGGCAAAAAGGTTTTTCTCTGCTCCTCAGTACCGAACCGTATGAGAAGATTGGCTAGGTAATAAACGGCATTTAGATAAATGTTACGAGTCGCATAGGGCATCTTAGCGTAAGCGATTTCGTCATTGAAGATGGCTTGCTCCATGAAACTACGGCCCTGCCCTCCGTACTCTCTTGGCCAGGGCATAGCCAGCCACCCCTTGTCCCTTATCTTTAGATAGAGTTCTTGAGAGTGAGTCAGTTCCTCTTTCTCAAGCTTCTCCAAGAGTTCATCAGTGGCTTCCTTGTCAAAAAACTCACGAACCTCCTTCCTCCACCTTTCTTCTTGCTCAGTAAATGTGTACCGCATATTCATAACCTCCTCTTATAAGGAAGATAGCTTATAACCCCAGCTCCTCTGCGATAACCTCCTTTAAACTATCAGGATAGCCTAAATTGAGTGCAGCAGCCTTACATCGCCTTGCAAAGAGCCCTAAATCATGCTCTTTCATGGTACCTAGAGCACCATGAATCTGTATCGCTTCTCCAATTACATAACTGCTAGCTTCAACAGCAACCAGTCGCATCATCGCTTCCTCCTTAGGGCAAGAGAGTCCCTGACTCTTCATCCAGGCTACATAGTAAACAAGCAGTCTGGCTTTATCGACCAGCAGTGCCATATTTACCATTTTATGTTGGAGAGCTTGAAAGGAGCCGATGAGACGCCCAAACTGCATCCTTTGTTTAGAGTACTCCACGGCCATGTCAAGAGCCTCCTGCGTCTGACCTACTATCTCAGCACAGGTCATCATCTTAGCCTTATCTATAATTTTAGCGATGCCTTTGCCTTTATTAAACTCTCCCAGCATGTTCTCTTCAGGTACTATTACATTATCAAACTTCACTTCATTCAGTCTCTCACCGCTTAGGCTGTCCAACGGTACGCAAGTCAGTCCTTCTGCATCTCTATTCACTAAGAAGAGGGTGATCCCCCCGCTGCCTGCCCTAGTCACTGTAATAATGTAGTCAGCTATATGAGCATTACTGATGAATAGCTTTGTGCCGTTGATAAGATACTTATCCCCACGGGAAACAGTAGAGGTTGTGAGCAATGTTAGGTTAGAACCAGCATCGGGCTCAGTCAAGGCCACAGTTAAGATGAGTTCACCCTTTGCTACCCTTGGTAGAAAGTTTTGCTTCTGCTCCTCCGTGCCAAAAGTCAAGATCGATTGTCCTCCCAAAACCCCTGTGGTAAAGTGAGGGCTTTGAAGTAACGCTCGTCCTGCCTCCTCGCAGAATATCACCATATCAACCCAATCACCATTAGACCCACCATATTCAGCAGGAATCATTAAGCCCAGCCACCCCAAATCTGCCATCTTAGAATATAGCTCTCGTGAATAGTGCCGTCGGTTGGCCTCGATCTCTCTAACCAGAGTTCTAGGGCATTCCTTGCGCAAGAAATCGCGAACAGACCTTCTAAACATTTCCTGCTGTTCATTAATAAACCCATAATCAAAAGACCTATAACCCATAGTTGCTACCTGCTTTCGTCAGATTTCAACGATGCTAAGAGCCTATGTGAGGACTTCTGCTGCTCTGAAAGGGATCCACTTTGTACATAAAGATTGCGGTCATCGCACGTCAAAAGCTTGCGTTCAAAAGTTGGTTATTTTTCATAGCTCACCTAAAAATTGTATCCCTTACCCCCTCACTCGTCAACTAAGGTATTCAGCTCTCCAGGTGTCTAAAAAGTGGGCGGCAGTGGTGGTAGCTCGACTTATGAACCTCTGGTTGGAGGTTGGCTGCTAAGGGGCCAATGGCCGCATTGACACGTCTCTCTAGAATTTGGCGAAGGATGGGTATGTCCTTGAAGCGCCTGACAGACCGCGGCATTAGTATGAGTCCAGCTTGGAAATTGAGTGTAGTCCTCGTATACGACTTTGTCAATACCCCAAATAGAGATGTAACAAGAAGCTATATTGTATGAGAAAGTCTAACCGTCTAGTCCTGGTTCTCACTTGGTTCTCAGTTCTCCGTTCTCAGAACGTTCTCGAGAACTGAATCGAGAACCGAACCGAGAACTGAGAACCTGCTTAGATCCTTATAAACCCACCAACAGTCGGAACTCTCAGTCATACAAACCGCTATTTTGTTTTATTTTATGTTGGTTATCTGACAATTAATGTGTATGCTAAAATAGGTCTAGAGTCATTCATTGAAAAGTGATAGTTACAATGGCTGACGAAGTGCTTCTAAAGGTCATCTATCATGCTCGTGAAGAAAGAAACCTTGAATACAAACGGCCAATCAGCTGCGAAGATTCAGCCACCATGTAGGTTATAGTCTAAGCTATCACATTTTTGTCCTTAAGCCGGCTAATCTCACCCCAGTTGTAGCCCAACTCAAGTAGAATCTCCTCAGTGTGCTGACTAAACTCCGGAGCCGGCAGTCTTATAGTTGCTGGCGTCTTGCTGAGCTTAATTGGGCTTGCCACCACCTCTATGCGCCCGTAGGTGGGGTGGTCAAAGGGAACAAAGAAGTCATTTGCCCTTGCCTGAGGGTCGTTAATGACCTCAACAAAGTTCTGGAATGGAGCAAAAGGTATCCCCCTGAGGCGGGATTTCCACTCATCTAAGGTCTTAGTCAGAAAGACTTCCTCCAAGATATGATACAAGGCAACATGATTCTCTATTCTAGGCTCGAACGACTCAAACCTGGGGTCATACTCTAAGTCTGGCCGTTCTATGGCTTGGCAAAACCTAGACCAGTAACGGTCCGGCTGCAGTACGCAAATGAGTAACCACCTTCCATCTTTTGTTTGGTACAAATTTGACAGTACATTGGGGGTATCTTCTCTAGAAGGTAGCCTCCAGTCTGCATAATCTAGCCCAGTAACAAGGGCTCCAGCTATATCGAAAGAGAGCTGGTAAACCCCTGTGTGAAGTAAAGCCACATCTACTTCCTGCCCTACCCCGGTTCTCTCCCGCACGTACAGTGCGGTCATTACCCCATAAGCTAAAGCCAGCGCAGCTACATTGTCTCCGAAAGCTGGGGCAATGTGACAGGGAGCCATCCCGGGCGCTGTATATCTATAGGGAATTCCCGACCTCGCCCAGTAAGCAGTAGCATCGTAACTAGGGGCATCCCTATCGGGACCCTTTTTACCATAACCAGTCAGGTGGCCGTAAATAAGTCTGGGGTTTAGTCGACTCAGGGTATCATATTCCAATCTGAACTTTTCCAGTTCAAACGGTCGCAGGTTGGTCAGGAAAACATCTGCCTTTGCCACCAATTTGTAGAGGATTTTTTGGCCACGGTCCTGGGACAAGTCAAGAGTCAAGCTTCTTTTGTTGCGGTTGAAGTTCTCCCAATTGTAGTTGATGTGGGAGGATGCGTGTACACGAGCGGCGCCCTCCCTGCCTGTCCCAGCCTGGTAACCTCGCCAGGAATCGCCTGTTGCTGGATTCTCGACATGGATTACATCTGCGCCGAAGTCAGCAAGGTGCCGAGCACCCATGGGTACAGCTGCAATCTGTGACACATCCAAAACCTTAATACCCTCAAGAGCGAAAGCCATTTCCTTCCTCCTTAACCTTTTTATCTTTTCCCATCATCTAGTATCTAGGCTTAGCGGAGCATCGTACTGGAAGCAGCCTATTCCAAAAACTGACCACTCATGGGACGAAGTCGAACGCCCCTTCGATACTGGCCCTATAGGAGAATAGTTCGGCGATGGGGCTTACAGTAAGAATTGTTACGCAGTGCTACAATGAAGCCGAATAAGGTCAAAGCGGCTTGAAAATCCCGGAGGCATTCCCACCTAGTATAGCCTGTATCTCATCGTCACTGAACTTAATTCCGTCCGCACTTTCCGTTGATAGAGCTTTGATTATCTCTAGCCAGTCTCGGTTGGATATATAGGGCTCAAAAATGGGCCCGTCAGTGGAGAAAAGAACTTGGTGCGGTCCGACTATGTCCAGTATTTCCCTAAGATAGCGGCGGAAGAGGTTAGGTCTCCTCTTGGCTAGGAATTGCCACATGGCCAAGTCTCCGTAGATATTACTCTTGTAGCGTGCTAGTGCTGCCCAATCACGCCACCATATATCTCCCATATGGGCGGCAATTATTTTGATATTGGGAAAATCAAGGGCTATATCGTCGAGATGAACTGGGTGGGAATACTTGGCCCGGGAGTCTGGGAGCGGTCCACAGTGCGTTAGCAGAGGAAGGCCCAGTTCATTGGCCACTTCTAGAACTGCGTAGGACTCTTCGCTGTTGGGGTAGTAACCATGGTCAGGGTGCCATTTAAGGCCCTTCATATTGAATTCTTCGATGCACTTGCGAAATAGTGCCGGTGCGTCAGGCCTCCTAGGGTCTATGCCGGCCAAAGGGATGATTCGTCCGGGGTGTTTAGCTGCTGCTTTAGAACAGTTCTCATTGAGGTGTATGATGAATTCGTTGTCGAATCCGCGGCCAATGTTGTCGACCACATTAATTACTGTAATATCGATGCCGTTTCCGTCCATCCTCCTGACCAGTTTATCGCATTCGAGGTCATCAATATAGTCCCTGTATACCGGCATAACTTCGTCTAGTGACTTCTTAACACCTGCCCTCTCGGCCACAACCAACCACCCCGCTGCTCTATCCCTTATAATCTTCTCGTCTGCCAAACCTATGAAGTGGTAATGTACATCGATAATCAACTTTCTTCCTCCCTCCTTGACCTATGTATAAGGATTTACCAAAACAACTACTGTGGCTATGTTAAACCGCCACTCACCACGCGTCAAGAGCTTTAACGAGCCGAATATAAAGGCTTAGATAGGCCTAATATGCACTTGCAACCTTGGGGGATGGCGGCGCTGAACACTTCGTCACCAGCAAAGACGCAGGGCCAAAGGGGATTCAAACCGTTCGGCAATCTTCCAGCTACTTCCACATTGCACAGTGCGTCAGATTGTGCAATATGACATGAGGGCGAAGCTTCTGGAAGCTCCGTTTCCCGATGTGGCGCCCCGCCGAATAGGGAAGTTCTCAAGAGGTGGCTTGTGAGGCGTATGGCACTCATCAAGAGTCAGGCGAGCCCCGTTTCGCGGCGTGGGGCTCATGGGGGAGCCCAGAAAAGCGCTGCCTACTTTACGACTTCACAGACTTCTTTCACTGGCTTTCTTTCTTTAAGAGGTGGATTTTCGGCTGGATAGCCAATAGGTATAAAGGCAATTAAATTCATATCACCAGGAACTTTAAGAATCTTCTCTATTTCGCCCTTAGCCTGCATCGGCCCAGTCATCCATACCGCACCGAGCCCCATCTGGTGCAAGACCAAAAGCATATAGGAAATAGCTGAAGCCGCTGACTGAATGGCGGTACTGGCTCCGCTACGCCACTGGCGTATCTGAGCACCTCTCACATCAGTTTTTTCTCTGGCAGCTAAAACCTGATCTATTGGTGACTGGTAATGCTTGGTGGTAACGGCAATAGCGGCAGGTGCATTATGGAAAAAACTCGACCTTTGCAATATTCTGGTTAGATTTTCCCCAAATTCACTTGCTTCAGGCCAAGAGGCAATATAGTTGGCACTAGCTTGTACTGCATCGGCAATGGAATTGATTGTATCCTTGTTTACAATTACGTAAAACCGCCAGTTTTGCTGGTTACCTCCATTTGGTGCATAAGTGGCTAACTCTATTGCCTTGAGCAACAGCTCCTTTGAAACTCTCTTGTCTTGCCAACGCCGAATAGAGCGCCGACTTTTAATGAGGTTAGTCAGATCAGTTATTTCCGTAGTCATTTCCCTTGCCTCCTCATTTCAAATTAGTGGTAATTCTAGTCCATAGACATATAATCGTCAATTCTATGGCGTACTAAGATTCTCAACGTGGGACTCCGCCGAATTGGGAGCTACGCAAGTGGGTTGTTAGGAGGCGTATGGCACTCCTTTGAGGCCGGGCAGGTCACCCAGTCTAACACAAGAACTGGCTCCGTTTTTGGGGGGCAGGTCAACATCCGATGGTATGAGACGGAGAACAAGACTAATCTCAGGGGATCTTTTTGATCCTACATGAGATGCTCATATTGCCCGGTGTCCTATGAACTCATCGTGCCTTTCGGTGAAGGCCCTAGCCCGTTCGAAGCCACCCGTGACCTCGAAGATCCCAGTCCAGCATAGGTAGTTATAGCGCAGTGCTTGGTCCGGGTCCATGTAGCGGGTAGAATCAATGATGGCCTTGCCGATGCGGATAGCCGGTGGGTTCATGCTGGCAATCTCGCGGGCAAAGGCAAAGGCCTCACTCATGAGCTTCTGGGACGGGTGCACCTGGTTAGCCAGCCCGATGTCGCAGGCTTCCTTGCCGTTGATCGGCTTGCTGAGGAATATCAACTCCTTGGCCTTTGATGTCCCCACCAAGAGCGGTAGCCTGACCCCTATCCCGGCGCCGCCCATATGCCCCAGACGCCTGACGTGGAAGTCGCTGATCTCTGCCCTCTCTGAGACGAAGCGAAAGTCGCAAGCCAGTACTAGCTCGAAGGCACCTGTGGTGCATATACCGTCAATGACTGCGATGGACGGCTTCCCTAGTCTCTCAATGCGGCGGCAGAGATAGGCCAGGTCATCCTCAAACTCGTCGAACCCCAGCATCCCATCGAGGCGGTCCAGTACAGTCGCCTCGGATGGGCTCTGGCGCAGGTCGTGCGCCGCGATCTCTTTGAGGTCCATCCCAGCCGAGAAGCAAGGCCGGCCATCGGGTCGTGGTGCTCCTGTGATAATGAAGACCTTCACTTCGTCGTCCTTACTGACCTCCTTCACGGCCGCACCCAGTTCTTTTAGCATCTGCTGTGAAATGGCGTTGACACTACGGGGACGGTTGAGGGTGATTATGCCGACACCACCCTCTTTGCGATAGCTGATAGCCTCGTAACCCATCTGAGCCTCCTTGCCGATGTGTGTACCATAATGATAAAAAATCAACGTCGCTTTGTCAACTGCTTGAGCCTGATGATTTCTTCTGCCGGTAACTCTAACTTAAGAAGTGGTATCCTTTATGGGGGCAGGTCAGGGTAGTACCCTGGTTGAGCAGTATCTCTGCCTCACGCAGCTTGTTGAGAATCTGCTCCGGTGTGTAAGATTTTCTGACCATCTGCTGCCCCCTTTCTTATTTTCCAGTCTAACATGAAACTAGACTCCTTTTCGGGGAGCAGGTCACGATAGTCCAGCCCTCCTCAGGCCTCTCTGTTTGGGAGATTTCCTGTTCCCTCTCCCGCAATAAAGCCCACAGATACTAACCAGCTTTCTTGCATACTGCCTTCCCTTAAGCTATTACACACTCCTCTTTAAACCGCTTGATATCCTCCCATGTGTAGCCGAGCTTCAAAAGAACCTCTTCGGTGTGTTCGCTGAACTCTGGACCCAGCGATCGGATAGTTGCTGGAGTTTTGCTAAGTTTAATAGGGCATGCCACCAGCTCTACGGGTCCAAGCTCAGGGTGGTTAAAGGTAACAAAGAAGTCATTTGCCCTAGCCTGAGGGTCACTGACGACCTCCAAAAGGCTCTGGCAGGGACTCCATGGTACCTCTTTGGCAAGGCGAGGTTTCCATTGGTCTAGGGTCCTAGAAGCAAAAACCTCGTCCAAAATTTTGATCAAGGTAGCGTGATTTTGCATTCTAGGCTCGAATAACTCAAACCTGGGGTCGTGTTCTAAGTCTTGCCGTTCTAAAGCTTTGCAAAACCTTGACCAGTAAAGGTCCGGCTGGACTACCGATAAACGTATCCACCTCCCATCTTTTGTTTGGTAAAAGTTCTGGAGTGGGTTCAGAACGTCGTTTCTCCGATGTATTTCACACTCGTGTCCGGTAGTGAGAGTCTCTTGAATATCGTAAGATAGAGCATAAACCGCGGTATTGAATAAAGATACCTCTACCTCTTGCCCAATGCCAGTTCTCTCACGGGTGAACAAGGCCACTGCAATACCAAAAGCTAAAGTCATCCCAGTTGGAAAGTCCCCAAGAGCTGGTCGAGAAGAAGGAGGAGGTATTCCAGGTTCTAGACTTCGTAGCATGTGGCTTGTTCCCGATCTAGCAAAGTAACTTGAAGCATCGTAGCCAGGCGAATCTCTATCGGGGCCCTTTCTACCATAACCAGTTGCGCAAGCGTAAATAAGCCTAGGGTTTAGTCGGCTCAGAGTCTCATATTCTAAGCCGAACCTCCTCACATCAGGCAGCCTCATGTTCGTCACGAAAACATCTACACCTTCCATCCACTTGTAGAGGATTTCCCTACCACGTTTGTGGGACAAGTCAAGAGTTACGCTTTTTTTGTTGCGGTTTATGTTATCCCAAACGTAGTTGATCTTGGACGGTGTGGATGCGCCCAAGCCTGCCCAAGACTGGGTAGCTCGTTGCGCATCACCTCTCACGGGATGCTCAATATGAATAACCTCTGCCCCCCAGTCAGCAAGGAAACGACCAGCCATAGGCCCAGCGGCAAACTGGGCCACTTCCACAACCTTAATGCCTTCAAAAGGAAGAACCATTTCCTTTTCCCCTGACTTCACACTTTATGTTATAAGACCGCATATTTGCTAGATCCGATGGATCGCATGCCAACCATGCTGACACTTAATATCTTATATCAATATAGCTGGAACAACTCGAGCTATATTGATATTCCTTGTATTATCTTGAGGCCGATCGCCATTGCGGTAATGTCACCTCGCCGGTCACGTCAACAAAGGTCACTTCGACTGGCATCCCGCACTCTATATCTTTTGGGTCACACTCCAAAAGGTTACCTGGTATGAGAAGACCGGGTTGTTCGTCCAATTCCACCACCACCACCGTATAGGGTAATTCATCCTCTTCCCATCCTGGATGCACAGCTCGCCAAATCACTGTCCAGGTATAAACCGTACCTTTGCCGCTGACCTTAATCCATTCTGTATTCTCTGAATTACACTTGTGGCACATTGAAGCGGGGTAAAAGCGGTAAGTCCCACAATACTTGCATCTCTGAACAAGCAACTCATGTCGTCGGGCGCCCTCCCAATACTCCTTAGTATCAGCATTAGGTATTGGCAATGGTTTCTTGTACTCTACCATATCATGTGCTCCTACCTCCTAAGAATAAGGGCATTACCCATTGTACCTGCCCCACCCGCGCTAACCAGTCCAACTTCAGCGTCTTTAACTTGGCGAACACCAGCATCACCCCTCAACTGGCTAACCGCCTCTACCACGTTATTCAGACCGTGTATATAGGCCTCAGAAAGTAAACCACCGTGGGTGTTTACGGGTAACTCTCCCGTTAGGTCTATTCGCCTCTGCTCAGCAAACGGGCCCCCTTCGCCTTTCTTGCAAAACCCAAAATCCTCTAGCTGACAAGTCACCGAAATAGTAAAACAATCGTAAAGTTCGGCAAAGTCGATATCTTTAGGGCCAATTCCTGCTCGCTCCCATAGGGCTGGGGCAATATACTTGGCATATGACTCTGTAGAGTCAGGTCGGTAAGGACTCCACATCGGTCCTCGACAACCTGGCCCTCCGCCTTCAGCGGCTGCCATAACGTAGACTGGAGTGTGCTTGAGTGCTCTGGCTCTTTCGGCTGACGTTATTATGAGAGCACAAGCACCGTCGCTCGTTAGACAGCAGTCATACACCCGCAAGGGATCGTAGATTACCGGGCTATTCTCATAGTCTTCCAACGTCATGGGCTTTTGCATCTGTGCCCTTTCGTTCATCAAAGCATTTTTCCGGCATGTTACAGCTACTGCTCCTAACTGCCTGCTGGTAAGGCCGTACTGGATCATGTGCCTTCTCGTCAACAAAGCAAAATAGTGCGGTGCAACGAAGACACCGTAAGGGGATAAGAATTGAGACTCGGCATCAGATCCCGAGCTTGTACCTGCTCGTATTTCGTTACGATCACCCATGCTATATCGGATGCCAGAAGAACCATTCATTGCCCGGTAAACAAGCACATTATTAGCCATGCCTGTGGCGACTGCCATTGCTGCGTTCGCTACTACTGCGCATGCAACATTGCCTCCAGCGGTATAATCCACTGCATATTGCAAAGCTAGCAAGCCCAACTGAGTTGCTACTACATTAGAATTAACTGTATCATTCAGGCTATAAGTTACTATGCCATCAATATCCTTAACTAACAATCCGGAATCTTCGATTGCGTTCTTGGAGGCGTGTAGGGCCAAAGTCAGTACGCTTACCCCAGAGTTTTTGGTATACCTGCTCGGGCTCCACCCGATACCCACGATCGCCGTTCTATCTTTAAAGTCCCGCATAGTCATCTTCCCCCTTCTCTTCTTCTTTATCGATTTACGAGCTGTTCCCCTTCTACAAATGCACGGTACTAAAACGGTTTACTAATGTCCCTAAACGCACACCAACAATAATACTGTCTCTCTGATTTGTCAAAGCTTGGCTGTCCTTTGAGCTCCATTGGCAACTAGCGGTGGAACTGGGTCCTCCACCATCAAAAGGAGTGACTCTCGCTATCCTGCTACATCTAGTTAATAATACCGAGTTGTTGCATCAGGCCCAGCCTGTCAAGCACGTACCAACATCCCACGGTCTTGTCGGCAACCACACGGTGGATGGTGCCTAACCTATCAGCTACTCGACTTCGTTGCTTCCGCCATGGCTCAGCCTGAGGAAGACGCCTCTCGAAGTAGCGAGCGTGCCCGATGGAGAGCGCTTCGTGCGATTCTTGCAGATGGCTCACGAGCTTGCCGCGCAGTGACAATGGCAACCGACACGCCGCAACCCTCTCAAGGTAGTCCTGCCAGTGGAGAAAGCCTTGGGCCTACGGATTTCGCTCGGTGACCTGTCCGACACCTGGGATGTGCATGAAAGTCTGCGTCAGCATACTAGCACTAGCCCCCCATATTGGTCGCCCATGGCGAAGCAATCAGCTGATGCGGAAGCCAAAGGATTGCGGATGACTAAAGCTGGTCCAGCCCTAATGAAGTGGGCTCTTTACCAGTCAATTCAGATAGGCCGCCGTTGTGATCCTCAGCTCGCGTGGATCTACTATTGGGAAATGGTGCACTACGGTAAAAACCATAAGCAAGCTATGGGGGCAGTGATTAGCCACATGGGAGCAAAGGTGCTGGCAGTACTTCGGGAGGATAGGCCATATGAGCTGCGGGACATTGATGCCAGACCCCTAACCCATGAGGAGGCGAGAAGGTTAATCCTGTTGAACTATCAGGTGCCTGAGGAGATAAAGCGTGAAAGGCGACGGCGCAAGCAGGTTACGGGTAAGGCTGTTAAATCAGGCCGAAGAAAGCGGGAGATGCCAGCTCACAGGACGAACCAGGCAGCTAAAGCTCCTCAGCCTGTAGTCGCTACAGCCACCTCCCAAAAATAAGTCTAACTTAGAGCAGGTGAGAGGTCAACTGGATAACACTTGACAAATATTAGGATATCTATTTTGTGCAATCATCTTCTATTGCCAGTCGACCCAAGAGCCGACTCGGTGTAACTTCTAGGGTAGCATTCAGTTTTTTGGTCGGAAAAGGGGTTATGTGGTATAATAAGGTCGCATTTAAGTTTGCACAGGGGGCTTTTATGTACGAGCTACTGATTAAATATGGGAGAGTGATAGACCCGACTCAAAACATGGATGATAAGCTGGACATCGCTATAAACGAAGGTAAGATTGCTAAAGTGGCCAAGGACATTGCAGCGCAGGAGAGCGAAAGGGTAGTCGATGCCAGAGGCAAGATTGTCACCCCGGGGCTTATCGACCTGCACTGTCATGTCTACGACAGCATTATTAATATATGTGTCGAGCCCGATACCGCCGGTGTAAAGCAAGGAGTAACCACTGTTGTTGATGCAGGAAGTGCAGGCCAGGCAATCTTTGGTGGATTCCCCAAATACGTCATCCCAGCATCCCGTACAACGGTTTTCTGCTTCCTTCACCTTGTCTCACAAGGGCTTAGCATAATGCCTGAGTTCAGGGATTGGGCAGAGATCGATCTCGATGCCACTGCAGCTACCATCGAATCTAACCTTAATGTAATCAAGGGAGTGAAGATACGCTTGTTGGGTAACAATGTTGCCAGCTTTGGGGTTAAAGTGGTGGAAATGGCTAAGAAGACAGCCAAGGAGTTTGGCCTACCTATTATGGTCCACATCGGCGATGTGGAGAAACGGATATCACCTACGTTAACTCAGGAATTACTCCCCTTAATGGAGCACGGAGATATACTGAGCCATGTTTTTACTGCCCAACTGGGCAGCATCCTACGCGACGATGGTATTGTACTGCCTGAGTTGAGGGAGGCTATGGAGAGAGGGGTGATCTTGGATATTGCTCACGGCAAGTTTAATTTCAGCTACGAGGTAGCCAAAGAGGCTATGGCTCAGGGTATCTTACCCACAACTCTGAGTACCGACCTCACTATCCGATCGTTCACTGGCCCCGCATACGGCTTGACAGTAACTATGTCTAAATTTTTAGCGCTGGGACTAGACCTGAAGCAGATAATAGAGGCGACTACTATCAATCCAGCACGTGCCCTCAGCGTTGAGGACAGGATGGGAAGCCTCAAGCCTGGAATGAATGCCGATGTTTCCATTTTAGAACTATTATCTGGTACTTGGAAACTGGAGGATTCCGAGCAAGAGACCATACAAGTGGACAAGTTAATAATACCCAGTATGACCATAAAATCAGGTGAGCTAATACCGGTGCAGCTGACGGCACAACCACAGCCCATAAGCTAAGAAACGGAATAAGTAGTAGCAAACTACAAAGCAATACCACACTGAACACCATTGGTCATAATGTAGCTGCTATAATACTGAACCGCCCTAATTCAATACGTTGGCTCGAGTTAGGGCTGACCGATAAGAAGGCTTAACTCATTACCGTTTCCACGGCTAAACACCCGTCAGAATATTGTCGTAGCATTGTAGACGAGAACTGAAATACACTAATAATAATTGAACAATTCGTTTTGTTTACCCAAGGCCAAGTTTCAATCTAGCGGGAAAGGTCACCAAAAGCCATAAAGTGCCGAGTAACAATTCATCTGAATGTGACCTCGGTGCGGTAAGACCTTTCACTGTGCATTAACGGTAATTCCAGCCTTATCTAAGACTGCCTCGTCTGCGAAGATAGGTGCCTCTGCCCTGATACCATGAGCTACAGCCTTGGCTGGGGCACAATCAACCTGTACAGCTTTGCCATCATCCCGAGTCAGCAGCAATCTGGCGTAATAGACATTATCCGCGAACCGGTTAATTATGGCTGCCGCAACCTTACAGAATATTATGTCGATACCTTCAGAGGAGAGGTCGAACTCCGCAGGGTCAACGCGTCCGGGATCTATTAGCAGTTTTTCTACGATATTGGCCTGTTGCGGACCTATGTAGATAGGGAGATAGCGTTCTGTCCCCTTCTCTTTCAAAATCAGGACCCGCTCATTACTGAGCAAATTGCATCTCAGGGAATCAATTGTCATTTCTACGATACCCACGCTATGCCTCCTTGACCTTGCGATGACATCTTCGACTAAGAGATTACGAATTTCGATGTTCGTTCTGTTTATCAGAAGCACCACCACCAGCGTCAACCTCTCTAGTTTCGTTGACAGCTGATCCAAGCGACCTTCGTGGTCGCCATCTAGCTGTGGCGGTAGCCGCTAGGAAGGCTTGGTCAATCTTATCCCGCAAGCCAGTCTTATCCATACTCTCAGCTATCTGCTCAGCACTGTCAGATAAGAACTCTACCTCGTCTCTCTTGCCCTGCCTAAAGAACTGCATACCTGGATTTACCTCTCATTTACTGCTTTCGGCAATATTTTCTCGTACTGAACCAAACAACGGCTCAATTTCTTCAAACCATAGGCCAGCGAAGGCAGTCCAACGCTCTACGTAGTCAAATTGCGTATTGATCTCAACAAAGATAAAAGCCGGCTCCTTCGGCGCTACTACGCGTTTGTCTTCCCACTTCTCCCCCCATGCAAATCTGTGCACTCGGTAAAGACCTTTCTCCTTCAGATATTCCTTAGGTGGAGTTTGACCCTGGTCCCATCTGAGACGGAAATTATGCAACACCTCTGTGCCGAGGCGCTTAATAACTTTCGGCACAACTATATGCTCCAGAACACCCTCGATACCCAACTCCGCCAGCAGGTCTTGGTTTACCTTACTGTATATGGGGTTGCTGCCTTCCGAGTAGCCGCTGAGGAAACCAAGCGCCCTGATTTCTTTTAGTCTAGCCTTCTTGTTATTGGCTTCAAGAACACCCCAAAGGAAAGGGTCGGCATTGAAAAGGTATCTCTTGAGTTTCTCTGCTTGCTCTCTCGGTATGTCCATCTAAGGCACCTCTACTCTTCGGCAAAAATAGTCTTGACAGCTATGGTAATTCTAGCACTGTTATGGTAAAATAGCAATACTGTTTATGTATATCAGCAAAATAACTTATTATTATCTCATTAGAGTGGCTGTAAGAAAGAATAGGCTAGGTAAGAGATATAGCAGCTTAATGCGAGGTGATGACATCACCTCTTAAGGACACAAAATGGAAGCAGTACCTGCAGAGGAGGTTTAGTATGAGAGCAGCGCTGTACGCCCGGGTGTCCAGTGAGGAGCAGGTTGAAGGCTACTCAATAGACGCGCAGAAGAGGTCATTCCAGTCGCTCGCCAGGGATAAGGGGTGGGAGCCCTATCGAGAATACGTTGATGAGGGCAAGTCTGCCAGAACTGACGACATAAACAAACGTCCCGCCTTCAAAGAGATGATTACCGATGCTCTCGCTGGCCGGTTCGATGTTATCGTAGTACACAAACTGGACCGCTTCGCCAGAAACTTACGCATAACCCTCGAGTATTTCGACAAGCTGTCAAAGGCAAACATAAGTTTTGTCTCTATCAACGAGAACATGGATTTCTCGACACCATGGGGAAGGTTGGCCCTGACTTTACTTGGCGGTTTGGCCCAGTTTTATTCTGACAACCTCAGCCAGGAAACTAAGAAAGGGTGGCATGAAAGGAGAAGTCAGGGGATGTATTGCGGAGCGTTACCATTTGGTGCAATGAAAGGGGAAGATGGAATACCTGTCCCAGATGTTCGGGAGAGGAAAATCAATATAGATGACCGGAAAATAGATGTCAGAAATTATGACGGTCTAAAGATGGCTTTTGGGCTTGCCGGGCAAGGGAAATCTGATAGGGAAACTGCCATTAGCCTTAATGCAGCAGGCTACAAGACAACGGGAACCCATGGCTCAAGACCATTCTCCAAAGACACAGTCAAAGATATGCTGAACAACCGCTTTTACATCGGATATATCCCCGACGGAAACAGCGGATGGCAGAAAGCGAGGCACCAGCCATTCATTAGCCGAGAATTGTTCGAGGCCATACAGGAACGACGATTTACGGGAAAGGTACCTCGGAAAACCATAAACAGTGAGGCTAAGACCTACAGTCTATCTTACGTAGCAAAATGCGCCAGGTGCGGCGGTAGTGTTCGGATGCAGACGAACCCAAAAGGTAGAGCCAGAGTGTATTGCGCCTCCAGATCTGAAGGGCTCGGTTGTGATTTCAGCGGCACCTTCTTGGACTTATACGAGAGCCAAATAGAATGGTACCTTGTGAACTTCGTTATTCCTGACGATTACCAGAAAAAGATACTTGATGCGCACGGCAAAATCAGTAAAGCTTACGACAACATAAATAGCCAGCGAGAGACTCTCAAGGCAAGCCTGGAGCGACTAAAGGACCAGTACCGTTGGGGACACATATCTCAGTCAGAGTACCAAAGGGAATACCATGAAACGGAAACGCAATTGCGCCAGGTTTCCCCAAGACAGAATAGAGAATCTGAGCTTAAGGACCTAGCCCACTTTCTATCGAATGTCCGAGATGCATGGAGAGAAGCAACGCAAGAGCAGAGGAATAAGTTGGCGAGGGCCATTTTTGATGAAATAAAATTGGACAGCGCCGGCAAAGTTGTTGCAGTAAAACCGAGAGCGGAATTCGAACCCTTCTTCAGACTATCTTACGAGTGTCACAAGAAAGATATTGGATGCGACCCCGGGGGGATTCGAACCCCCGATCTCCACCGTGACAGGGTGGCATGTTTGTCCGCTACACCACGGGGCCATTCTAGTTCAATGCTAGAGTCTATCAGGGACAATACATTGTGTCAAGCTGGTAGTTTTGGATTGCCTATCACTATACTAATAGGTATGATGGGCTTGTTCAGATAGGTAGGTGAGACTTATATTGTTTATACTCCTTAGCGTATGGTATAATGTATTATAAATTTTTAGGGGAAATAAATGGTATCTAAGAAGGTAGAAGATGAGCACTTGCGTGATTACGAACTGGTATTAATTATTAGTCCAGGGGTTCTCGGAGAGAAATTTGATACCGTAATGGATAATGTAAGTCAGTTTATTACAGGGAAGGGAGGTACTATTTCCGACGTAGAACAGTGGGGTAAAAGAAGGCTAGCCTATCCTATAAAGCATTGTGAAGAGGGGAGTTATGTGTTGAGTCGGTTTAAGTTGAAGCCTACATTGAGCAAAGAACTTGAGGCGAACCTGCAGATTTCCGAGGAGATTCTGCGGCATCTGTTGATAAAATTGAGTTGTTAATTGGGAGGAATGCCTATTCCCCCAGGTGTTTGGGGAGGGTGAAAGGAGTCTTAAGACAATGGCAAGCTTAAATAAAGTAATGATTATCGGTAATCTTGGGAGTGAACCTGAAATGCGCTTTACCCCTAAGGGCAATCCGGTAACCTCATTTCGTGTTGCCACTAATCGGGTGTATTCTACTCCTGAAGGTGAGCGTAGAGAGGAGACTGAGTGGTTTACTGTGGTTGCTTGGGGTAAGCTAGCTGAACAATGCAACCAGTTTCTGACTAAGGGTCGGCTTGTTTACGCTGAGGGTAGACTACGTACACGCACCTGGGAGAGCCAGGATGGGCAAAAGCATTATCGACCCGAAATAATAGCTAATAGAGTAACATTTCTTGATAGGCAGGCAGCAGCCCCTCTCCCTGAGGAGAGGGTTGAGGAAGGTGGAGTTGGTGAGTTGGAGCCGGAGGATATTCCCTTTTAGGTAGAGATTGGAATTTAGTAAGCTTAATAGGAAGTAGGAAGTTTATAACCAGTGGTTAAACAAAAACTTAGTAAACCAAAGGAGAGGTGGAGTAGGTCAAGATATGTAGCTAGGCGCAAGTTTTGTTCCTTTTGTGCTGATAAAGTTGAGTCGATAGGTTATAAAGACCCGGCGAAATTACGTGGCTACATATCGGATAGGGGAAAGATACAGCCGCACCGTAGCACTGGCACTTGTGCTAAACACCAGCGCGCCTTGGCAGTGGCTATAAAGAGAGCGCGTCACCTAGCCCTACTGCCATATGTGCCAGCTCATATCCATATGATACGGAGTGTTGACGTAGGTGATTAGTTTGATCGAGGACTGAGGTAGCTTGCCTTATTGAGGAGTTAGAGTGCCAAAGAGGACTTACCAACCAAAGAAGATTCCAAGGAAGCGTGAGCATGGCTTTCTGGCGAGAATGAGCACCCGGGGTGGACGAGCTATCTTAAGAGCAAGACGGCTCAAAGGTCGTAAGAAATTGACTGTGGTATGATACAGGAAACAGCCTCTTTACTAAGGTTATTTATTAACCTCACCCCGCTGGTTTACTGTCACGGGCTCATCCCTTTAACCCCTCCTACTTTAAAGGAGCGGAAAATAATTCCATTAGAGGGGTGTTGCCCCTCTAAAACTCTCTTGATTTCTACTCGGGAGAGAAGGGGAAAAGTTTTTGAAGGGGGTCCACCTTCCCTTGATATATGATTTCTTTATTAGTAAACTGGTTTAGAGAGAGCAATGGGGGGAGAAGAATACCTTACTAAGCCGGAACAGTATGCATTAGTTTATAGTAAAGGCAACTCGTGGGCGAGTGGTTTACTGGTGATGAAGGCTTTACCTAACGGGCTTGCCTTATCTCGGTCTGGCTTCTCAGTTAGCAAACGAGTAGGTAAGGCGGTGACAAGAAATAGAGTAAAACGTTTACTTCGTGAAATCTTACGGCTAACACCAATTAAGCCAGGATGGGATGTTATATTTATTGCTCGTCCTGCAGCGGCTACTGCCAATTATGTTAATCTTGAGAAATCGGTTGAGGGTTTGTTATCTCGAGCTCAATTATTGATGAGGGAGTATGAAAAGGCCTACCTTAAAATTAATTAGACTTTATCAATTAACCCTATCGCAGGTTATGCCACCGTCCTGCCGCTTTATCCCAACTTGCTCTCAATATACCTATGAAGCCATTTCAAGGTTTGGTTTCCTTAAAGGGGGGTGGCTGGGAGTAAAGCGACTA
>SDBU01003452.1_pt1 | contig 20084 bp, 22 predicted proteins | sample 2277071 | NCBI WGS metagenome assembly SDBU01 (sample SAMN10397929, study PRJNA504765) | marine sediment metagenome | isolation source: marine sediment core GS08_GC12, 126 cmbsf | place: Arctic Ocean: Gakkel Ridge, Loki's castle | collected 2008
GCCTGCCAGGGCCTGATTGATGAATTTGGCGACGACACTGCCATAGCCTCTGGGATCGAGGCGAGGGCCGTAGGAGTTGAAATAACGGACGATGCTGATCGGCAACCCCTTGTCATTGTAGATGAAGGCCAGGTGCTCATCAATGGCTTTGGCCAAAGCATAGGACCAGCGCCCCACCGCCGTGGGACCCAGGATGCTGTCGTCCTCCTCGGCCAGGGGAGCCTTTTCTGATTTGCCGTAGACCTCAGAGCTAGAAGCGATGACCACCTTTCGCCAGTACTTGTAGGCCAATTCCAGCACAATCTCGGTGCCTCGCACATTGGTCAAAATACCCCGCAGAGGATTATCAATGACATGCTTGACCCCCACCACAGCCGCCAGGTGGTAGACGAGATCCACCTGCTCTATGATCCGCTCCATCAGAGTCTCGTTGAGGATACTGTCATTGACAAAATGAAAGTGCTCGTTCTCCAGGAGGTGTTGGATGTTACCTATCTTCCCTGTGGCGAGGTTATCAACCACGTAGAGCTCGTGGCCCTGGGCTATCAGGGCGTCCACCAGGTGCGAGCCGATGTAGCCCGCCCCGCCGGTGACTAGGATTTTCATAAAGTGTCGTCTCCTATCTCTTTAGCTTTCTATACGCCTCATCATGCTTGGCAACTATCTCAATGATGATGGTCTTGCCCTCCCTATCCCACAAGTACGGGATCCGATACTGGCCGCAGTGAAGGCTAAAATCCCTCGTCCCTCTCAGCTTTTCGTGCTTGATGACCTCTGCATTTTCGGCCAGCCACTCGATTTTATCAAGGATATCCCTGGCGATGTGCGGAGCCTTTCTGGCTAACTTCTTCATAGCTTTCTCGGCTTGGGGAGAGTATATCACCTTGTACATCATAGCCCCAGCCTTTTCCTCAATTCACCGTGCTCTGTCATCAAAGTGCCAGTCTCTATCTGCTTATGCACCTCTTCCAGCTCAGCCAGCAACCTGGGCAAGGGCTCGTAATCTGAATAGACTATCTTGACGCCATTCTCTACGTAATATGCTTTGACCTCACTGGGGGGCCTGTCCTGCTTAACGATGTAATCTGCGTAGGCCCGCTCATTGCCAAAGCAAAGGTAGCCTTCATCGTCAATAAAATAGTCTCTACGCTTAAGCTCATAGTCGCGCAGCGCTTCTTTGACTTTGCCTCCGATTAGCTTCTGTAAATCTCCCACGGTTATGCTACTAACAGGCTGATCCAACAATGCGCGTGGCATAAATCATCCCTCCCTTCCTGTCATTTTGCTACCCGTCCCTCTGTCTCAGCAATTCAGCGTAAAGCCCTTCGACGTTGGCGGTCAGGGTCTGGGCGGCTAGAACCTTATCCTCCCCAGCAAGGGAAATCCCAGCACCATAATCTTAACCCATTTAGCGATAAAAATCAAGTGGAGAGAAGCTCCTCATATAGCTCCACAATTCTCTCCACCATCGCTTCCTTGGAAAACTCTCGTACTCGCTCCCTTCCTCGTTTTCCCAGTCTTCTCCGCAGCGCCTCATCTGCCAGCAGTTGGTTGATTGCCTCGACCAGGGCTTTGGGATCGCGCGGCGGCACCACCAGCCCTGTCTCGCCGTGGACGTTGACGTAGGAAGTGCCCGTTCCCAGCTCGGTGCAGACTATGGGCTTGCCGCAAGCCATGGCCTCTATCTGTACCACGCCGAAGGCCTCGCTGCGGTGCGAAGCGGGCAGGACGAAGAGATCGCAGGCGTGATAGTAAAGAGGCAACTCCTCATCGGGCACCTCGCCCAGGAAGAAGATTTTATCCCGTAGACCCAGGTTATCGGCTAAGGCCTGCCACGTCTCTGCCATGGGCCCTGTGCCCACCACGAGGAGCCGCGCTTCGATCTTTGGCATCGCTTCCAGGAGGTACTGGAGACCCTTGTAGTAGCGCAGCTTCCCCACGAAAAGAAGTAGAGGCAAGCCATAGCGTTGCCTGATGGCCTGAACCTGATCGTTATCCACGTTCTCGAAAGGTCTGAGATCTATTCCCAGGGGAATGACCACGCATTTATCGGCCAAGCGGCTGAGGTAGGGGGAGCTGCGGATGTAATGGGGACTAGTGGCGATGATGCGATCAGCTTTAGCCAGGACCTTCCACAAAAGAGGTTTGTACAAGCGCAACAGATACTTCTGCCGGACGACGTCGCTATGATAAGTGAGCACGAACTTTCGGCTTTGCCCCAGGAAGAGCTGGCCTAGTTCGCCGGGGGGATTGGGGAAGTGGAGGTGGGCGATGTCCGGCTTCAGGCGGCGCATCCTGCCGTAGAAGCTGGGGCTGATGGGAGCGCCAGAGATACGGAGGGGGCAGCCGGCCTTGATTACCGACACCCCTCCGATTTTCTCAATAGCCGTCCTCGGTCCGGTGTTGGTGACCAGCACCTGGACGTCAACGCCCCGCTGGATCAGCCCCTCGGCCAGCATCTTGACGTGGTTTTCGATCCCGCCCAGGATGGGGTAGTAGTCTTTGTAGACATGGAGAATATTCATAAGGGATCATGCAACAAGGCAATTAGCAGGTCGCTCGCAATCCGCACCAGCGCACGTGACAAGTTGACGAGATAGCGCCCAATGCGGAGAAAGTGGACGGTAGCGGTGCAGACGTCAAGGACGCTCATCATCTTGACTCACCCGATAAGCGGTGATTTCTAGCACCCCCGCAAGCTGATTCAGTAGTGGAACACGCACCAGTAACATATCAGCGGCAATCAACGGACGGCTCAAGCGGCTGTAGAGGGCACGCAGTTGGGAAGGCATGCCGGTCAGGTTCTTGGGGACCAAGTTGGCACGGCCTATTCGTTTTACCTGGAACCCCACCCTGTGCAACATTTGGGCAATCTCGCCAGCCGTGTAGCGGCGCGGATGGGCATAGCCAAGCCTGAAGCGGCGGATGATTGCCTCCTGCCACGCATAGCGTTGTGGCAATTGGTAGATCAGAATCGCTCCGCCAGGGCGCAGCACGCGGGCAATTTCAGCCAGGGACTTACTCTCGTTCCCTGGCTCGCTGAACTCGTCCACATGCTCCAAAACACCACAGCTTAGCACGGCATTGAAGCTGGCATCCTCGAAAGGCAATTTCGTGGGATGTTGCGTCCGCACGACCTGCAAACCGCGGCACACTGGAATGTCCGGCAACGTCTTGTTGGCAGGCCCTATGTCGAATGCTGTAACGGAAAAGCCGCGTCGTTGCAGTAGATGGGTCATCTGCCCATAACCGCAGCCCCAGTCGAGAATCCGGCCCGGCGGTATCTGGTGCGCGATATCATTGGCAATGCGAATGTAATTCCATAGTCCGATGGGCTGATCCATGTGAATGAAACTTACATTCAGCGCCTTGCCTGCACGAGCATTATCGAATAGGAAATCATAATCGGCTCGGTCAAGGTCAGTCATAGACATTCTCCTGAAGTATGGAAAGAGTGGGCCCCGGATTGACCACCTATCCCAGTTGAGTATGCGAATGGCTTTCCCTGCGCCGGGCAGCAGCCTGAACTGCTCCACACTGTCCAGGTAGATGACCTTCTCGTTGATGGTGCCATCGTGGTCCAGGAAGACAGCGCGTGTCATCTCTCCGCCTCCCTGTAAACCTTCAGCGTCTCTTGCGCTGTCCTCTCCCAAGAGAACTTCGCCGCCTGCTGCAAGCCCTTCCCCCTCATCTCCTCCCGCAGTGCCTCATTGCCCAAAGCCTCCTCGATCTTCGCCGCCATCCCCTCGACGTCGAGAGGGTCGAAGGTTAGCGCCGCCTCACCCACGATCTCTGGCAGGCTGGATGTGTTCGAGCAAACGACCGGCGTTCCGCAAGCCATGGCCTCCAGCACTGGCAGGCCGAAGCCCTCATACAGAGAAGGGAAGACGAAGAGAGTCGCCCCGCTGTAGAGAGCTGGCAGGTCGGCCTCCGGCACCGGCCCCAGGAAACGGACGACGTTTTCAAGTCCCAGGGCCTCCGCTCGCTGCCGTGGTTCAGGGTAGCGAGAGTCCCAGGCGCCGGCGATGACGAGCGTGAAACGTGAAACGTGAAACGTGAAACGTGAGAAGGCGTCAATCAGCCGCACCAGGTTCTTGTGGGGCTTGTTGATGCCCAGGTACAGGAGATAGTCTTCTGGAAGAGCGTATTTGCGACGCACCCGCTCGATCTCGGTAGGAGGCGGTGGATGGAAACCTGGATCAGCCGCCAGGGGGATGGCTGTGACCTTTTGGGGTGGAAGATGGTAAAAGGTCAGCAAGTCACGGTGGGTGGCCTGGGAGATGACGATGACGCGCGATGCCGCCCGCAGGGCCAGGGCCGTCATCCATCGGAACAGCAGGCGGGCTATGGGAGAAACGTGTTGTGGAAAGAGGAGAGGGATCAGGTCGTACATTGTCACCACAGCCGGCACCTTGAGGCAGTAGGGCATCAGGTAGTAGGGACTGTGGTAAACGTTAGCCCCCAGGCGGCGCAAGATCCGGGGGATGACCCACTGCTGGCGGAGGGAGAAGGGGGAGATGGGTGCGTCCACCACCTGTACTTGCTCTACGGTCAGTGTTGTCAGGTCCCAGGAGGAAGGTTGGGTAGGATCGCGCAGTATGATAAGCCGTTCGTCCTTGCCGAGAAGCGGGACCATCGCCCGGGCCAGGTTGACCACATAGCGCCCGATGCCGGGGAAATGGTCGGTGGCGGTGCGAGCGTCGATGATAATACTCATATCAATATCTGACTAGCAAGCGATAAGGCAAAAGACTGGCTCGAAGCAGGAAGCGCGAGAGCGGTCCGTAATGTTTGGCATAGAAATAGTTCAAGCTGCGATAGTAGGCCTGACGTGCGACTGGATTTTGCGCCAGACTTTGGCCACCAATGTGGATGATAGAAACTTGTGGGTTGTAATAAACCTTCCATCCGCACTGCCGTATGCGCAGACACCAATCGTTATCTTCAAAGTACATAAAGATATTTTCGTCTAACAACCCTGCCTGGGCTATTGCTTCCCGGCGTACCATCAGGCAGGCTCCAGAGACCCAGTCCACCTGTTGGACAACATCGGTGGCCCAGTCGTGGAGGTAGCGGTGAAGTAATAGTCGGTTCAAGCCACGAGCCAGAAGGTAGCCCGGTGTGGGGTCGCCGCCAAAGGCATAGGGTTGGGGCGTGCCGTTCGGTCGCACCAGCCGTGGCCCGCAAGCCCCCGCCTCCGGATGGTCGTCAATAAAGCGGGCCAGCTTCTCCAGGGCTCCTTCTGGAACGATAGTATCGCTGTTCAACAGAAGCACATACCGCCCTGTGCTGGCGTGGATGCCCTGGTTGCTGGCGGCGCTGAAACCCATGTTTGCGCTGTTGCGAATAAGTTTGACCTGAGGAAACTCACGCATCACCATCTCTGAACTGCCATCTGTAGAGGCATTGTCTATGACAATCGTCTCTGGGATGTAGCCCTCGGCTGCGACGAGCGAGCTCAGACAGTTCTGCAATAGCGCCTTGGTATTCCAACTGACGATAATCACCGAGAGATTCCCGTTATTTGACATATTCAGATAAGCAACACGAAGCCCCTCCCACCAAGCGGTCTCCAGTCATGCTGCGGAGTGCCACCAACATCTGAAGCACTCTTCTACCCAGCAGCGATGCCGCATAAGCGAGTATCGCCGCACGGATGGATGGTTCTTCACAGTAGGATTCTAGCAACAGGGTCCGCCCCTGGCCCATATCACCAACCAGACAACTCAACAGACCACACTGGTAACGATTGAATTGGCGCGCCTCTGCCGAAACATGTGTCAGAAGGGAACCATTCAAAAGTTTACGGCGCACAGTCAGAGCACCTTGCCACATCTTCTGGCGATTACGGGAAACCATACCCGGATGCAGCCGGTAGCGAGCCACGGAGCCGGGCAGGTAGAAGAACTCATAGTGTTTCGCGACACGCAGCCAGAGTTCCCAGTCCGGGAAGGTTTGAATTGTCTCGTCAAAGAATCCTACAGTCTCTAGACATTCGCGACGAACCAACGCAGCGTGAATGGTCAGGAAGTTTCCTCGCACCAGCCGTTCCAAGACGTTCCCAGACGGCGCTCCCTGGCCCGGAAACAGACGCAGAGTCTGGCTCTGTCCCGCTGTGGTATCCCAAAGATAGACATCTGAGTAGACGACTCCCACTTCCTGGTAAGTATCTAGGACGTTTACCTGCCGCTCCAGTTTATCCGGCAGGTAGACGTCGTCGCCGTCTAGGAAAGCGATATACTCACTACTGGTCGCCTGGAGGCCGGCGTTACGCGCTCCCGATTCGCCACGATTCTCCTGGTGGATAACCCTCACCCTGGGAATGTACGCCTCTGCCACGGTACCTGTCCCGTCTGTGGAACCGTCGTTTACGACCACAATCTCGTAGTCGCTATAAGTCTGGGCCAGGACGCTCTCAATGGCCCCCGACACGTAGCGTGCCTGGTTATAAGTCGGAATGACCACGCTGACTTTGAGCATGTTTACCACTCTCGAAGCAACTACCGTCTTCGCATCTTATGCCAGATTGGGCGCATTTTTCTTAACCAGGAAGAGGGCAAATAGGTAGCGAGATAGAAAACCCAAGCACCAAGATAAAAAGGGGGATTCTTGATAGCCTGGCCAAGCTGTAAACGCGCCTCCTGCATCCGTTCTTGCTTGAGCAATGCCCTTCCCCAGGTGTAATGATACCAAGCTAAAATCTGTCGTTTCTCCCCCCAGACCCTCGTTCTCTCACGAGTTACTCCTATTCCCTGGCTTATCAACGGCTCTTTCTCTCCTCTTCTTCTCCTCTCAGCGCATTGACGGGCAAGAGTAGCGTACTGATCTTGGGCTATCTTACGAGAGACGGAGATACCATTAGCTGTGAATCGCCACTTGTACAGAGGAGTCGCTAAATTGGCCACTTCATAGTGCTCAGCAATTCTCAACCACAAATCGTAATCCTGAGCACGTTCGAACTCCTCACGGTATCCACCCACTTTTTCGATGCGCTCTCGCCTGAACATCACCGAGCCATGGCAAAACTGATTCTCTGTCAACAAAGCTTTTTTAATCTGGGCGCTCTCTGTTAACAAAGACCATTCTGCCATTATTTTCCCATCTTCGTCAATTTGAAGCACCGATGTTCCAACGAGGCTGACTGCAGGATGCTCCTCCAAGAATTCAACTTGCATCTGAAGCCTCTGTGGTAAGGAAATGTCATCGGCGTCCATTCTGGCTATATACTGCCCTCTGGCCATCTCAATGGCTTTATTCAAGGATCGCGTCACTCCTTTATTCGCTTGGTTAACGATGATTAACCTTAGATCAGTGTAGCTCTTCAGAATCTCTGAAGTTCTATCTGTCGAGCCGTCATTAACAATGATAAACTCGAAATCGCTGAAAGTCTGATTTAGGATGCTATCAATGGCCTCTTTAACGTGCTTTTCAGCATTATAGACACTCATAATAACACTTACTTTAGGAGGTTTGCCTCTCTCTACCTTAGAGCTAGAGATACTTGGCTTTCGCTGGATTTCAACCCTTTCCCGGAGGATCTTTCTGCAAGGATTCCCACCATAAAATTGCTCCACTAATTGATCGTGTCCTTCAAGATAGACCAGCCCTCGATCATCTATGTATTCATACAAATTATTTTCTAGCACGTATTCGTACAATTCACTTCTCGGAATACCCACAAAGACATTGAACCAAGCGGTTGTTGGCTTTATCTTCTTAGCGAAATAGATTGTTTGGGCACGCTCTTCCTCCGTCTCCGTAGGAATGCCAACGATGAAACTGGCCGCTGTCTTCATGCCAATCTGATGACACCACTTGAAAACTCTTTCGGTCTGCTCAATAGTGATCCCTTTTCTCATGAAATCGAGTAACCGCTGGTTTCCACTCTCCACACCAAGGTAATAGGCTCGACACCCAGCGCGATACATGAGACTTATTAGATCATAATCAAGAGTATCAACTCTCGTTTCACAAACCCATTTTATCTTGATCCCTTTTCTCAAAAGCAACTCGCAAAAATTAATAACTCGTTTTCTATTTAAAGTGAAATTGTCTTCCCTAAAGTAAATGCCCCTTGCTCCGTAGGTTTTAATGAGATATTCGATATCACTTACCATGCGCTCAGGGCTAAAGTAGGTATATTGTTTGCCCCAAATGGAATCAACAGAGCAGAAAGCGCAGTTAAAAGGACACCCTCGGCTGGTGTTCATGGTAAAGACTGGCCTATCTCTAAACCATTGTACCGAATCATCGTAGGGCAAGGGGGCAAAATATTCCCAAGCAGGCATAGGGAGAGAATCTAAATCTCTTATCCGTTCAGCTCTTACAACGTGCCCTGTGTTCCCTTCTAAAATGTCAATTATCGCCCTCTCCCCCTCCCCCTGTACTATGTAATCCACAAAGTCAGGTATCGTTTCTAAAGCAACGGCGGTATGAGGCCCACCCACCATTATCTTCCCCTTCCACTCTCCTTTTTTTCTCATTGCCTGCATCTTAAGGAGCATGCGCCTGGTGTCGCGGTAGCAGATGGTGTTGGCGTAGATGCCGACCAGATCGATTTCGTTATGGAGCAGGTAGCCAGTTTCCAGAAAATCGCTGGGGCGCAGGTAGTTATCAATGAAAAACACCTTATGCCCCACATCCCGCAGCACCGCGATCAAGAAACCAAGGCCAAGCGAAGGCCGTTTCTCATCGGTAGAAAACGGCGACATGAGTGGTGCGGCAGAGGTGGTCAGTAAGACGTTCACAACTTTCCTCCAAGATATGAACTGAGTCTGCGCTTTGCTGCTCTTAACCAGTTCACCAGACCAACGGGAAGCCATAGCATGACCACAGCTTTCAATATGGAGAGGTTACTCGGAGTTTTCAGAAAAGCTCGAGCGGCTAAACAACGGGCTTTTTTTCGGTCATTGAGGTGCGCTAGCGCCTGACTCCACCTAGAGTAGTGAAACGCTTCTAAGCTCCGCAAATCTGACTGCGGCCTAGCCAACTCACGACGAAGATCAGCCGTATCGAGTGGTGCCGCCCCAGGTTTCACGGCAATGAAAGCAAAGTAGGGACAGGTTTCGTTATACATCTCATAAATATCGATATCTATGAAGAATTGCCTCAGGAATCTATACAAAGCCTCACGAGTGTAAACATAGAGGTGAAATTGATTCCAAGCTTGAAAGACAGGTATTAAGGAGACGTCGGCACAAAGGGGTGTGGTGCCCAACAAAACGCCCCCTGGTCGCGTGACCCTACATAGCTCTGCAACATATCTTTTGCCATTCTGTACCGTGAAGTGCTCAATGCTCTCCAGAGCCAACACTACATCGAACGAGTCATCGGTGAAAGCCAGGCGTAAGGCATCCATCTGCGCTAGAGGAAGGCCATTTTTATGGAATTCGTAGTGGTGGAGCGCCTCGTAAGAACGATCCATGCCACAGACCCAGGTCGCTTCGGAAGCAAAAAAGTGATAGGTACCCCAGCCTGTGCCGCAGCAGGTGTCCAGGACACGACGTCCTGAAATCACTTGTTGCGCCAACTCGTGTCGCTCGACGAATAACGTGTAGTAACCGGAGCTTCTATATGTCTCGTCTGTAGGCAGTGCTTGCTCTATGGCCACCAGTGTTTCTCCTCAATGATCACTTACACGAGTTTCTTGCCTTGAAACTTTGCCAGCTATCGATCAAGCTCTGCCACCACGTCCGGCTTGGAGATACACTCTCTTTCTGCTGTTGGTGCCGGCTTTCTCGTAGGACCTTCTCAAGGACATCGGTTAATCTACGTTGCCAGGTATGTTGCTCCAAGGCTCTCTTGTGGCCAGCCTGAACTATTTGTTCTCTCTCTTCTTCGTGGGCCAGGTAATATCGTATCTTCTCGACAGCATCATCCAATCCTTCATAGCATACTAACTCTTCGCCTATCCTGAAGAAATTTTCGAGCTCTGGGGCATAATCCGTCAACAGGAATCCACCCGCCATTGGCACCTCGAAGACGCGTCCCTTGATTTGCTTAACGCTCGGATCAACCGAGGATGCGCTGATATTCAAGTTGATTTTGCTCCGACTACAAATCTTCACCATATCTGCAAAGGGAATATACTCACCCCATCCTCGTCCAAATGTCCTCAAAGAGACACCTTTCGAGACAAGATAACTTATCACTTCTCTTCGGACACCATGACATTGCCCCACAAAGCTGACATCAATTATTTTCTCCAAAGGATAGGGTTTATAGTAATTTGGATTGGCGGCCCATTGAGATAATATCGCAGGATATCCTAAACTTCTGTATTTTAGAAATGACTCTTTATCAGTTGTGACACAATAAGTCAGGTATAGAGCCCACTTTTGAGAGTAATCCTCGAACCTCCAGTGATCATCACTGAACCATCCTATGGTAATCACTCCCAAATCGGTAATTCTTTTGATCGTAGATTTGTAGATTTGTTCCTGATATGTGATGAAGAAAGCACAATCTGGTTCCTCAGCCTTAACCAACCTAAGCAATTCTCTATTCATCGCTCGCTTGCCTATCTGCTGGCAACGTTCAAGATAATTGTAGCGGATAACGGTTGGGCATATCTCCTTCAATGGTTCATAGAAGTTGATATCACAATCATAATTCACACAACCCACCGTGAGAAGCAGTAATCTTTCTATATCCATCCTTGATCCTGCTATACGAGAAATTCCAGGCTGACCTGACACCTGTCCAGGTATGTTACGTTGTTCGTAGCTGTTTCTTGAAGTGAAACAAGCCACAGGCGTAGTTGAAACCAGCCAGGTCGTCAGGGTCTATATCTTGTCTGAACGTGCCACTATCGTCAATACCTGAAAACTGGATTAGCTTTAGGTCATGAAAATAGCCGAGAATTTGCTGTGGTGAATGGATGCGATGAGCATTGAAGCAGACGCGTGGCTTGCCTACTGGAACCGAGAAATACAGATTGCCTTGTGGAGCAAGGACACGAGCAAGTTCTCGTGTAGCTTCCTTTGTCCCTTCCGGGTTCAATGGGTCCCCATATCGTCCCAAGCCGATATGCTCTGCCACGTGCAGGCAAGAAAGTGAGGCGACCGAGTTATCGGCAAAAGGGAGGGCCAGGATACTGCCCGCTTGTGGATAAAAGTTCTCCGGGTTGACCACTAGGGGGCGAATATCAATAAAGATCACTTTGGTAATCGCGGTTAACATGCCAACAAAAATCGCCCGCGATCCTACATCCACGTGGCTTGGTGTGCCGGAGACCAGGATTCGTTTGAAAGCCCAAATATCCTGATAGAAGTAGTGCGCGTCAAAGGGTATAGTTGTTGTGCGATCACAGAGGCAAGGGTAGCTATCCAGAAAGTACAACGGCTCCGCGTCCGGCCTCCGCGCATACTCTCTCCAATCGGCAGCATACCAACGATAGCTACGGAGTGCTCGTAGCACTTGGCGCCAGTTAACGATTGGACGGATCCAACGGTTGCGGAAGTGCGCTATTCTGAGCCTAAGTCCTGCAAGCACGTTCATACTCTGATTAAACTGAGTAGTCTTTTCAGTGGTTTTTTCAGCACATGTATTCGAGATGGATCGCGTTGGGGCCTTGCACCTGTCTTTCCACGCTCCCCCGTCTTTAGTTTAATCGGGTGTTTTTCCAGGTTCCCAAACCAATCGTACCGTCCCTTACGGCTCATCATATAGTCAACGTCTTTCTGATCAAACATATCCAAAAAAGGAAGCAATATCTGTAGAGCCGTCAACGAGGTTTTCTGGCTTTTTGAGTCCCTGACCCAGTAAGACTCGTGACCATACCTATGATAATAGTACGAGTCTGGCATAACCGTCATTTTAGACCCTGTGGCCAATTGTCGGAAACCGAACCCCCACGCATCTAATGCGCCAGCAAACTCAGGATATCCCCCTGCTCTGCTCCAGGACTCCTTGGTGAACATATAGTTTCCACTTGCTCCAGGCGTTACAGGCCCGGCTAGACAATCAGCCAGAGTTATCAGTCCTGGCCCAAATGTCCATTTGTGAGTGCCTTGGCCTGTGTCATCCTTAAAATAATGGAGTTCCTGAAATGCCGCTACATCCGCGCCAGAACTAAGCAAGTATGCTTTTAGCTTTTGAATGCTGCCTGGAACTAGAACATTGTCTGAATCCAAACAGAATAGAATCTCATTTCCAGCATTTTCCACTGCGGTATTTCTGGCTGCAGATCCCCCTTTGTTTCTGGTGTGCTTCAAAAGCTTTATTACAGGGTACTTTGTTTTCAAATCGTTCAAAACCTCTCCGGTATTGTCGGTTGAACCATCATCAACGATGACTACCTCATCACCATCCATAAAATTTCCTTCCAGAATAGACTCTACGGATTCCTGAATTGTTTTTTCACAGTTATACGCCGGTATGAAGAAGCTAATGTTGAGTGTTCTTTTCTCCACCCACCACACTCCCTCGCCTTCAGTATGCACGTTCCAGGCAAACCTTCTAAAGAACTCATCAATCGCTCGCTTGACACCTGGGAAATCGGGGTGGTCATAATCATGCCCGCCGATCACACCCCCCTCTCGAACTTTGGCGTACCAGGTACAGAGGTCTGCCCAAACACCTTCGTAGGAATGATCGGCGTCTATGTAAACGAAATCTATTTGCCCGGGAATGTCACCCACAGCATGCTTTGAGAGTTTCCGTATATGTTCGTACCGCTCACCAAATTGAGCTAGCCTTCTCAAGACATAAGCATACAGTTCGTCAAATTCTTCTTGCGGAAGATTCGTGGGGTCATGATAATTCTCTAAATGCTTATACGGATCGACTCCATAGAGTTTATCAACAGTGGGAATGTTCAAGACTGTTTCCGCATGTCCCCCGAAGGCAACACCAATTTCAACGCCCACCTTGAACTTCTTTGCTTGGATAACCTTATCGAATAGACCATAGGCTTTGCCCCATACGGCCTCAGCCTCTGATGCATATTTCCGAATCTTCTCCGCTAATGATTTCATCGCAAGGTTTCCAATTCCTTGAAAACGTACTTGCACCACCTCTGGTAAGTCAATTCCTTTTTCCAAAACCCAGTAGCTTTTTTTCCCATTAGCCTCAAGTCAGCTTTGTGGAGTGAATCTAAAGTATCATTAAGCTCAGATGCCGACTGCGAGAATAGGCTTAGCTCGTCCCAGTTGATAAATTTCTTAAACGGACGCGTATCCAGGTCGCCAATCAAAAAAGGAACCACACCTAACTGCATAGCTTCGAAAAACCTAAATGAACTGCCACCATACCCACGAGGAGCAAGGGCAATGTAGGATTCAAGCATAGTCCGCACATAAAAACGCGTGCCTTTGTCGCCGTCAAAAATAAAAACATCCGTTCGCTTCTTGAACACCTCTGCCATCGCCTGCCGGAGAGGGTGCGTTGATACTCTTCCGACAAAGGAGGCACGATATTTTTTCCGTGGCTTAAAGAAAGGCGCTCGATGGGGTGAACACAGCAATGGAATATCAATTCCATCCGCCGTTCTGCGAGATGCCCAGAAAATCTTTGTAGCTGCCAAATGCACTACCGGGCCATCATCGTACTGGCAAATCGTAAACGTTTTGCTGTCGTTCAGCATACATCGCCCAACTTCTGCTTGCAGTTCTTCCAAGCCGTTGCGGGCGTAGTCATGGTTGAGATGCCACCGCGTCCAAAAAACAGGAAGATAGTGCCAGTCCGCAGCTTGTGGATTATCTGTCAAAATGGTACGGTTTCTGACGAGATATTCAAGAAAATCCTGTTCTACCCCGAAGTCTTTGTTGTGGCCGGGATATCGAAACAGTTGGCTTGACGGTTGCAATTTCTGTTGCACAGGTAACATATAGATCTTCATTTGACCAAATCTGCAAATATGTTTCCATCCTCTGGTCGGTCATTTGGATCCGGGCGATATTCAAGTGGCAGACGCTCTTTGATGATACTCTGATCTCTGCCATTAAAGATGACTGAGGAGTATCCAATCATTAGCGCCATTTCTTCAAGTAGTGCTGGCGTAAGCACATTCAGGTGGTGCCATCTATCCCATTCATCTACACAAACGCCTGCAAACCCTCTAGAGAAATCAGAGTGATCATGCATTGATGAGAGTAGATCTGGTGTATTAACACGATGAACCCCTCCCTTCTTGAGAATTCGAAGCGTTTCTGCCAGAAACAGAACCTGGTCACGTTGACTGAGGTGCTCGAGAAAATCCTCATGAAAAATGACATCCACTGAGTTGTCTGGAAAGGGCAGAGGTTTTTTGGTTACATCAAATGCATAAAAATCCGATTGGTCTCCCCTAATCGATTCTGGATAGAACTTGTTAGTATAATATTGCATATAATCATGACAGGGTACGTACGATAAATCCATGTTAATCCATCCTTTCAACACTCTCGGGCCACATCCAAAATGCACTTTGACAATATGACTTTGTGCCAGTGCATTCGTAATTCGTTGGACCAGGGTGGCATCGTTTGTTTCCCCTACAGTGATTTCGGTAGCTTCATGTTGTCCCGGTTGTTCTGGACTAATGCGCGATACCTGATACCCCATCGTTTTCAGAAGATATTTAATGCTCCGTTTTATCATTATGACTGTACTCCTAATCCTGTTATTCTTGGGCATCGCTATATGTACGGCAAATTGAGCTTTCTTATCGCGTGTTGCCCTTGGCACATTTGGTGTACCCCTAAGCATATTCAATATCCGAAATCCCAACTGTCCCCTGGGAAAAATGGGCTCACCTTTAACCACATTTTGTATCCTATACCCAAATTGCTTCAGGTAAGCTTCAATCTCGTCCGGGCTGTTAACCATATTCAGAGTTTCTGGGCTAAATTCAAATACGCAGCAGCGAATTCGCTGCTCCTCCAACATGCGCTTTGCCCCTAGCAGGACCTGATACTCTGCCCCCTCGACATCGATTTTCAATAAGTCAATCTGCGAAATTCCGTTCTGTGCACAATAGGTGTCGATGGTAGTTGCCCAAATGCGTTCTGTACCCACAGGACTACCAAAAATGTGGGTTGGACGATCAGATAGGCTATTCCAGACCGAGTGCTCATCGCTGTACACATTCAGTTTAACCATACCTTCTTTGTCAGCCAGGGCAAGATAATTAGGCGTGATATTTTCGCGGTTTGGAAATTTGCATATTGCTTTTAAACGCTCAAAGCTGGCACTGCTTGGCTCAAAGGCATGCACTTGTCCTTGCTGGCCACAAAACCTAGAGAAAAGCAAGCTTAACTCGCCAACGTGCGCTCCAACATCAAATACAATCATACCTGGCCGTAAGTATCTGACGTAGAATGCCCATTCGGCTCGCTCCACCTCAAAAATCGAAGAAAGCGCTATACCTAGCGGCCTTAGCAGAAGACGAAGGATAAACCGTGACTTGGGCCTGCTATTCATGAGTCTGAATACAAGACGGAGAATTCGTCGAAGCACTGACTTGATGTTCATAATCTATTACCCGAACACCCTACGCTTGCCATGTACAGGCAAATTAACAAGACCGATATTAATAAATTCGTAGTCCCCCTCCCATTCTTCACTGATAGAAAAGGCAAGCAAATCCATTCCCCACATCCATTCACTCCCGCCATCTCTATATCCGCCAATCGCTACTGAATAATCCCCCGGCCTTAAAAAAAAGGCGGGAATCTCAACTTCGGATTCGAAGTTGCCTCTTGGTAGAAGCTCTGGCTTGGCTGCGTCGTGCAATGTGAACAGCCTGACACCTTTCGTAAAAATAGAAAAGTTTATTCTAAAAGCAGGTATGTCTTGCTTGCATGTTCCAGCTACTTTGATCGTGATTGGTGATGACGGGGAGATAACTGCGCCGTCAGTTTGTGCAAGGTCATTAATCGAGACTTCTTCAAACTGCAGAATCGAAGACAGTGTTCCTTGAAAGCTCTTTGTATCGAGAGATACATTGCCTTGACTAAATTGCTGTAGATAGTGTTGAGTTACCTCTCTAGCGGCCGCGAACGCGCGCAGATGCCCTTTCTCTAAAAGAATGGCTTTCTTACATAGTTGTAGAATAGACCCCATATTGTGACTCACCAGTAATACCGTTCGTCCCGTTCGCCCAATTTCGTCCATCTTCCCCAAACACTTCTTCTGAAACGCGGCATCCCCCACTGCCAGCACCTCGTCCACCAGCAGGATCTCCGGCTCCAGATGGGCAGCTACGGCAAAGGCCAGGCGCACGTACATGCCGCTGGAGTAGTGCTTCACCGGCGTGTCCATGAACTTCTCGATCTCGGCAAAGGCCACGATCTCGTCGAACTTGTGGTCAATCTCCGTCCTTTTCATGCCCAGGATAGCGCCGTTCAGGTAGATATTCTCCCGCCCGGTCAGCTCGGGGTGGAAGCCGGTGCCCACCTCCAGCAGGCTGCCCACCCGCCCGTGGATTTCGGCGTAGCCCTCCGTTGGCTCGGTGATGCGGGAGAGGACCTTGAGCAACGTGGTCTTGCCTGCCCCGTTGCGCCCGATAATGCCCACCACCTCGCCGCGCTTGACCTCGAAGGAGACGTCCTTCAGCGCCCAGATGGTCTCGTTGGAGACGGCGGACGACTGGCCGCGGACGACGGAGGATAGACGGCGGAAGGGGGACTGCACCGCCTCGGTCAGCGATTCGCGGATCGTTTTGTAGCGTGCCTGCGGGCCGCCGATACGGTATTGTTTGGAAAGGTTTTCGACTCTAATCGCGATGTCAGTCATATTTCTTTTTTGCCACGAATTACACGAATTTTCACTAATTTATCTTTTTTGCCGCGAATTGCACGAATTTTCACTGTTTTTTTCTTTTTTGTTTTAATTCGTGTTAATTCGTGAAATTCGTGGCGAGAATGTTCGTGTTAATTCGTGAAATTCGTGGCTAACTCTTTCACCTCACGATGCGTTTCTATGGTATTGCTTGGATAGGTTTTCGACGGAGATGACGGTGTCGGTCATAGTTTATTGATCTGCGATGAACACTGGACTTTGGACAAAGCTGAAGAAACCCGTTTTCTGATGACTCCGTTACTGCAATCTAATTGAATCAACCTGTTTCAAGTCGACATGTATGGCAATTTGGTGTGAGAAAACGGGTTTCTGGTCGCCATCGTGGTTTTGTCCAAAGTCCAATGAACAGCATGTGACAGAATAATACTTCCTCTGACGCGTCTATGTTCATCTCCTGCGAATGCGGATTCTTCTACTCAGGGCAATGACAATGGCGCCTGATGCCAGGTCTTGAGTATGGTGTGCCAGGATGTCCTGCAACAATGCTTTTCGTTCAGAACGAGGCAGGTTCTCCATGCGCAGGATCCCTCTATGGGTTTTCCCCTCTCGCCAGATCATTTCCTCAAAGTCCTGATCAGTCGTGACGATGATACGCTCTTCGCTGACAGCCCAATGGAGAATCTCCTCATCGTCCATTCTCGGATTCCCCTCGGAAACCCGAACGACATCGTGCCCCTGGTCCGCCAGCCAACGAGCCAGAACGCCACTCGCATTGACATCTGTGAGGAACTTCATCTAGGCAGCCACGCGGTCAAGAATCGTCTCGCCAGCGACCAGGTGGTGTGCGTAGAGCAGGGCTGCACGGAGGTCATACGGCTCCAGTTCGGGATAATCTTCCAAGATTTCCTGCTCGGTCGCGCCTTTCGTCAACAATTCTAAGATCATCTCTACGGAGATGCGCAAACCCCGGATCGTCGGCTTGCCACCGAGAACGCCTTGGTTGAAAGTGATACGTTGGAATAGATTCTCCATTCTTTTCTCCTCTTCACGTGACTCAGGCTCTCTCTTTAGCCTTGATGGTATCATCAATATCCGAGAAACGCAACATCCCCCACCGCCAGCACCTCATCCACCAGCAGGATCTCCGGCTCCAGGTGGGCGGCCACGGCAAAGGCCAGGCGCACATACATGCCGCTGGAGTAGTGCTTCACCGGCGTGTCCATGAACTTCTCGATCTCGGCAAAGGCCACGATCTCGTCGAATTTGTGCTCAATCTCCGCCCGCTTCATCCCCAGGCTTGTCCTGAGCCTGTCGAAGGGATGGCGCCGTTCAGGTAGATGTTCTCCCGCCCGGTTAGTTCGGGGTGGAAGCCAGTGCCCACCTCCAGCAGCGAGCCCACCCGCCCGTGAATCTCGGCCCGCCAGCTCCTCGGCGCGCCCTCCGTCGGCTCGGTGATGCAGGAGAGTATCTTGAGCAGCGTGGTCTTCCCCGCCCCGTTGCGGCCAATGATGCCCACCACCTCGCCGCGCTGCACCTCGAAGGAGACGTCTTTCAGCGCCCAGATGGTTTCGTTGGAGACGGCGGACGACTGGCCACGGACGACGGAGGATAGGCGGCGGAAGGGGGCAACGACAGCTTCGGTCAGCGATTCCCGGATTGTCTTGTAGCGTGCCTGCGGGCCGCCGATGCGGTATTGTTTGCTTAAATTCTCGATGCGGATTGCTATGTCGGTCATCTTGATGTTCAATCCCATGCACTCAAGAACTCAACCCAATTCCCCATTTCATCAGCGGATTTACTCGCCATCAACTTGAGGAGGCGGCGCATCTGCTCCCCAACCAAATAGTACTGCTGGCGCATAAGGATGATCCCGGCATGCAGCTTGCCCTGGGCCACGTAATCGCTGTGCAAACGATAGAAATCCCTCACGTTGAAACTGCACAAGACGCGGCCTTGTTCGGTAGCATAATCCAGATGTTCCGCATCTTCCCGCTCAATCATCCCTGCGTCCAATGCTGTGATCACGTCCACATTTCTGGCCCGTAATGCTTGCACGAGAGCCTGATCCATAGTGTCCTCATCCATGTAGAGCCGAATGGTCATGGCCGTGCCTCGGCAGCCTGATAATGGAGTTGCTCAAGTCTATCTGCTTCGATTTCTTCGGCCTTTATGGCTGCTTCAATCTCGTCTCGGTTGGCATGGTAGTAGGTCAGAGCAGCGTGAACCTGCGCCAATGTCAGGTGCCCAATCCGACTTGCGATCTCCTCCGCGCTGAGCCCTAGTTTGTACCAGCCAACAATGCGCTGCACCGTGACTCCTGTTCCAACAATGCGCGCCCGCCCCCCCCGCACGTCAGGAGTATGCGTAATCAGTGTTCCAATATCCACCGTCGGTGTTGTCACACGAGGAACACGCAAGACGAGAGGCATCGGTTCCAGACCTACCTGGCGGACCTCACGATATACGTCTACTTCTGAGCTGCCGATGATAGCGATCTTCCCTTGATGGATTGCTACCACCTGGCCAGCATACTGGGTGACCAGTTCATCCAGGTGATCGGCTATCCACTCATCATATTGTTGCAACTGTAGTGTCTCCATATCCTTCACCTCCTGCTCAAATCCTCGAACTTGCGCTCAACCCTTCGGCGGGTTCAGGACAAGTCTCCGCTTTCTTCACCCCCAGGCTTGTCCTGAGCTCCGTCGCTTGTACTGAGCCTGTCGAAGTGAAGGGCTGTCGAAGGGATGGCGCCGTTGAGGGTGATGTTTTCCCATCCGGTCAGTTCGGGGTGGAAGCCGGTGCCCACCTCTAGCAGGGAGCCCACCCGCCCGTGGATCTCGGCATGGCCCTCGGTTGGCTCGGTGATGCGGGAGAGGATCTTGAGCAGCGTCGTCTTCCCCGCTCCGTTGCGCCCAATGATGCCCACCACCTCGCCGCGCTTCACCTCAAACGAGACGTCCTTCAGCGCCCAGATGGTCTCGTTGGAGACGGCGGACGACTGACCACGGACGACGGAGGATAGACGGCGGAAGGGGGCGCCGACAGCCTCGGTCAGCGATTCGCGGATGGTCTTGTAGCGAGCTTGGGGGCCGCCGATGCGGTATTGTTTGGAGAGGTTTTCGACTCTGATCGCGATGTCAGTCATATTTCTTTTTTTGCCACGAATTACACGAATTTCACTAATTGTTTAGGTTTTCGACACGAATTGCTATGTCGGTCATACCTTAAACCTTCTAGTCATGGGCTTGAAGGTGAGAGTACCCTGGGTCTTCCCAAAAAGACTTTGAAGTAGGCCTTGTTCAAACTCATCATGTAGATATTCCCGTAAACACATCGGTGTGGGTACGGAGAAATGCTTCCGC
>SDBU01003453.1_pt1 | contig 20063 bp, 42 predicted proteins | sample 2277071 | NCBI WGS metagenome assembly SDBU01 (sample SAMN10397929, study PRJNA504765) | marine sediment metagenome | isolation source: marine sediment core GS08_GC12, 126 cmbsf | place: Arctic Ocean: Gakkel Ridge, Loki's castle | collected 2008
GTGTCCGGTACCTCTTATCAAAACTCTTGTCTGTACGTGTATCTCTGTTGGGTCAACGATCGCATACAACACCGGCATGTCATTCTGCTCAATAACGGAGACAAACTTCGCACTTTCCGGAACCGTCAAGTACTGTTCATCCACGAGCTCGAGCTCATACTTGAATATCTTTCTCATTGTTTTGGTTCACCTCCTTTCTCTTCCTTTTCTGGTACGTCCACACACCTTGCTTCACAATCGTAACCGCATTGTATAGTATCACTCGAACAGTACCGCGTTTCAACATGCGGTAAGGCGTGTAGGCATTTTAGCGATCTACATTCCTTAGCTGCGTTACAGATTCTCATTTTCCGGCTCCTTTCTTAGAACTCACCACTATTGAGCAGGTTCCGTGCAGCCTTCATTCTGTCCTTAGCTTCCTGCTCAAGTTCACCTAACTTATCTGTTGCTTCCCTGTACTTCTTCAGGTCCGTGATAAGGTTCTCAAGAGTTTCCAATTGGTTAAATATCCTGTCGTGTGTAATCTCAAGAGAAGCTATCACACCGTTAAGGTCGAAGCTCTGGCCAGGTTCGATTTTACCGACTGTTTCTGCTGCTGATGCCTTAGCTATCTTTGGTACCTTCTTTTCCGCTGGTGGCATTTGTGCTCTCATTATAGCACAGGCTTTGCATCTACCTTCGTGGTACCTCTTACTGACAGTTAAGATACCACAGAGAGCCTTTTCGTGTTCCGGTAAAGATGTTAACTCTTGCTTTGTGCACCCTATATCTTTAGCTATCTTATCAAGCCAGCCAAGTTCACTGGGCGGTACACCAACATACAGGGTTTTGCCACTTTCACGGATAATCACAGTAGCACGGCCGTTAAGGTCTTTGAGTATTTTGCGAATACGTAGTTCTGTACCCTCAAGTCTCACAGATACCAGTTTGGTACTTGTCATTATTCACCTCCTTCTATTTGCCCAGTCCTTCCATTTCTTATCCTCCCTGTACTTCTTAATCTCAGCCTCAACAACGGCATGCATACAGCAGAGAATATACAAGGCAATTATTCCGAGAATTGTTCCTGTTACAAGTTGCCAGTTCATGATTCACCTCCACATACTATACGTCCACGCTTTGGATAAGTTTCCACACTTCAGCAATCCCTGCTACAATGATGAGTACAAGCAGGACTGGAGATGTGATAACGATACCCACAGCAAGAAACGTACGTCTGAGCTTTGTAAGCGACTTCCAGTGCTCAACTACGTTATTCTTGTTCACTGTTGCCTCCTTTCTTAGTATCCTCAAAGCACACCTTACAGAGTGCATAATTATTTATGACAGGTACGGGGAACTCTTTAATCCGTTCATTACAGAAATCACAAAGGACAACGTCGTCCGGTACAGGTATCCGTTGATATGAAGTAGACGAGATAACTTCTATGGCCTTATTCGTGAACTTTTCCTTCGGCCACCATTCTACCTTGGTTCGGCCGTCTTCGGTCTGGATGTATGTGGTTTCCATCAGCTGTCTCCTTTTACATGTTCGGTATTGGGTCGTGGTCGTATACTACAACGAGTATGTATTTCTTGTCTTCGTGCAGCCAGAACTTGTCCAACACTGGGTAGTGCGCCCAGTCAAAACCTGGTGTCAGGCGGGCTTGGGAATACTTCCTCCAGCACCCTTCAGGCGTAACATCTGTGAACTTGACGCTTTTAGGGTATTCAGCTCCCATGATTCGCCTCCTTATGTATCTCAGTATGTACCACTTGATACCTCTCAAACACGCTTATCACCTTCAAGAATAGCTCCTTGGCAAACTCCCAATCTTGGGCCACATGAAGAGCTCCAGAAAAACATATACCGTCCGGATGGAGCACTGCGTGCACGTACCTAGAACCAACCGGGAGCTCCCTCCAGCTACGATATATCTGGTAAGTGTGTCCTTGAGGAGATGAAGAAAGGCCACAGGGTTCATCTTCCTTGAGTGTGCTCTTCTGGATACCATTTTCACTCTTGCCTAAGATGGGATACAGCTGAGCCCAAGTGAACTTACCCTTGATAACGTAATATCCTTCTGGCTCGTATGGCATATTGGCTATCTCCTCCTGTCCATCATAACAAACTCAATCTCATCATATACTATCTTACCACACTTCGTAAACCCACACTTCTCATAGCATCTAATCGCCCTAGCATTTGTCGGGAGAACTTTCAACCAGATATGAGCTATATGGAGTGTGGTAAGACAGTAGTTGACCAATATTGATACTGCATCTGTGCCATACCCTTTACCCCAGTATTCCTTGTCACCAATTCTGATGCCGATTTGGCCATCATTCGCATCGAAGTTGTAGACACCACACATGCCAATATGCTTACCGTCCAATGTCTTGATGGCAAATGACAGACCGCTGACCACAATGCCAACTGCTGGGTCAAGAGTATTCGTCTCTTCATCAGAGTTCCAGACAGCTTCCCGCACTAGGTCAAGCTGTTCCTTCTGGCATAATCTCACTTTTTCACCTGCTATCATAGCACCTCCTAATTGAATTGGCTCAAGTCATACTTCTCATAAAAGTCTGGGAACTCATATAATGCCACAGACACCAACACGCCAATTCCCATCCTGCCAAGCTTAGGCTCACTGTCAACCCAGATTGTATCTGGTGCTTTCTCTGCAAGCCATCTGCAGACTGTGCGAATTTCCTCATCAGACATTTCGGGGTTAGGAGTTGTGATACTACAAGCCTGCTTTGCCAATTCTACAGCGAGACCAGTATCCTGGTAATCTGTTCTATGTTCCATCATCTTCCCCTTATCTAATTCTTCCTGTCCCACAACCTTATCTCCCACCAATTGGAGTCGGTTTCGTCATAATAATACCAATGCTTCCCTTCTTCCCCTATGAGCATTATTAGCCCCATCCAAATCAGGTCTTCTAGTGTCATCATTTCTTCACATCTCCTTACGAAGTTGTTTCCCAACCTTGTCAATAAGCACACCATCAAGATGGTCAATCTCGTGCTGAAATATCTGGGCGAGCAAGTTTGTGGCTTTGAAGCTCTTTGTCTTACCATCAAGGCCGAGTCCTTTGATCTTAACTCTCTTGTATCTCCTAACATAGAACTGTTCTCCTGGAATACTCAAGCAGGACTCACTAACTATGGTAAGCTTGCTAGACTTAATGAATTCAGGATTGATAAGAATATCAATGCCTTCTCTTTCACGAAATGATTGATTAGGGTAAAAGGCAATAATACGTATTGATTCACCCAGTTGAGGTGCGGCAATACTGACTGGGGCAATTTTATCCTTGCGGTGAGCCAGCATATAATCCTTGAGTTCTTCCGCAAGTGATTTGACCCCCTCATCGATGTCTTTTACAGGTTCACAACGAGTTCTGAGAGTTTCATCCGGTATTGTATGTAGTTTTCTCATTATAATTCGTCTACCTGTTTCAGTATGTCCTCAATATCGTGAGTGTCAAGTTCCTCAAGACAAAGCCCACAAACATAAACTGGTTCGCCAACCATCTTCACCCATATACCCTGCTCTTCGTCGTACTCGATTGAGTAGTTGTGGGAAGCTTGGATTCGAGTTGGCTCTCCTCCACAAGATGGACATTCAACCTTCGACTCTGGCATTTTAGACCTCCTCTCTTCTTTCTCTGTCAGCTGAATCAAGAGCATAACTCAGGTTAGATAAATCACTCCCGTAATGCTTTTGAAACATCAGGTCGTCACTAAGCGTCTTTAACGCCTTGTGTACTCCTTGCCTGGTCGGACCATCAAGCTTCTTGAAGTGGTTAATCCAGTCCCTTAATGTTGCCATTACTACACCTTCCTCATACTTCGGAGTATTCTCATTGTTTCGGTATCGTTGGGGTTAATCAGCTTGTATTCAAAGAAGTACATTCTGTTCTCCGACTCCCAAACTAGGACTTCACGTATCTTGAGCAGCACGCTGAACTCAACACCACACTCATTGAAGTGTCTGAGTATCTGGACAGCTATCTTCTGTCTGTTCGTCAGGTTGGATGTGTCAATATCTCCACCACGCATCAATATGTCAGAGAGATGCTCAAGATACTTGAAATCTGATGTGGAACATTGTCCTATAATACGTCTAGCCATTTTAGATTTCCTTCAGCTGTAATTCACCAGTGCACGAAATATTCGGACAGGCAATAACGCCACGAGGTTCAACACCGTCTTGCCTACACATTGACTCCCACGCTCCCTCATGTTGTTTTGCCATTTCGATGCTTTCCTCATCCGAATACTCAATACCACACCTATCGCATGCGAGCTTTTCCACGATTCACCTCCTTTAGTCTTCGTCAGTCCATCCCTCGATTGGCTCTCTGAGCTTAAGAAGGGGCTCTAATTCAAATGCCCTTCGCTCTTCGTTGACTTCTTCGAGAGATAAGTTCTCGTAGACTGTCTTGTAGGAATACCCACACTCTGAACAAACTCCAGATACATTATCCCTATCTACTGAACACTCCAGTGATTCTGTAGAGCCACATCTTGGACAGTCTATAGCTTCTGAATATCCACTCATTGTACCTACCTCCTTACAGTTCGTATTCGCTTATTGGCTCGTAAGCGTCTGGGTAAATGGTTATCTCAGGTAGCCCATTCGCTTTACGGGCAGGATTAGCTTTCTCAATACACCCTCGGCAGATAGGTTGTCTCACGCCTTGCCCGTCTCTAATACTAGGCACATGGTTAGGGTTGAAGCTTATTATTGTTCTGCAGGTATAACAGGAACCTACTACCAACGCATAACCCATTGTTCGCCTCCTTTTACCAAGAGTTTACAACTGTGTTGTCTGCCATAAAGGTGCCGAGGGTTTTTCTCAAGGCAGTTTCACAGTCGACAACTACGTGTTTCAGTGCTTCGAATAGGAAATGGATGTCGTCCTCGTCGAGTGCAGGAATGCCAACGTATTGACCCTCCCGAAGAGACTCCTCAGTGGTCTCAAAGGCTTCCCCATAGGTGCATTCCCATAGAAGCTTTTCACCAATGATAGTCTCGCACATTTCGACTAGGGTCTCCTTGCTAATTTCGTTACCACTAGGTAGCTTCATTATTCACCTCCGTATCCGTAGTATGTTTTATGTGTAGGAGTTCCACATTCCCTTTGTCTCCTATGTACCCTGTGCAAACCCCAGGCTCTCCGTTACTTATGGTGAGTACCTCAAACGGTTTCTCCTTCTCGCATTGTAAACAGTGCACCTTAGCTCCAATCAGACGTTGAGCGAAGCCTGGAAACATACGTTCCTGGAACTTAGATAACCCATCGTGAAGTTCATGAGGAACAGAGAGCCAAAGTTTTGGGTCGTCATCGAGCTGTTTTGGTGATATAAATCCCATTATTCACCTCCGAGCCTACGGTCCACAATGTCTATCATACCCTTCCACTGGTAAGTGCGTTGGTCGTAGGATTGTTCCACTACCCGAGCAGGTATCTGACAAACCCTCACAAGTGTTACACCATCAGATGAGTGTACGTACAGGACGCCTCTGTTTGTGTCTATCTCGAGTTGGCAATTATCGATTTGTATCATAACTTACCCTCCTAGCTTCCTCTTCATTTCCTGCATCCTTTGCTCGATTGCGGATAGCTCACTAGGAGCCCTTTTGGTGCTCTTGGTTTCAGCTTTTCTTACGCTGACCACATTGTCGAAATGCTGAGAAGCCATTCTGGTCCTCTGGTGCTTTGTAGCTCTACCACGTCTGCTACGTCTTTCTTTAGCTTTCGCTGAATTACTCATTTTTCATCTCCTCATTTCAGCCCACTGTCACTTGGGCTGAGTCAAGAGATTAACCACTCTTTCTGCTAAGACGGCAAACTGTGATGCCGTGATATTCCAAATGTCGCATACTGCCACTTGGACACACTGATAGTTCAATAGGAGAAGCAGCACCCTTGAATAGCTCATTCAGCCAGCCAAATGCTTCTACCACTTCTGGCGTTGAGTATCCTTCCTGTCTTGAAGTGTGGTCTGCTACTATATCGCAATCTTCTCTCCAGGGTGCCCAAGGAACGTTGATGTCTTTAACCACGGTCATCTTCTTCACTTCTTTTCGTAAAGCTATCAGTGGTTCTTCACCATAATGCAGACGGAAGATTGCAACGAGATTACCGTTCCGGACTTTGAACCACGTCCAGTTGATGCCACCCACTTCAGCAACTTGCATCTTCGCCATATTTACCTCCTTTCTTAATTCCCTCATTCCAGCCCACCAACTTATGCTGATGAGCTGAGTCAAGGAATCAACTTACGCATAACTCTTTCTGCGTAACCTTCTCAATACCACGAGATTGTTCAATGGCACTACCCAATACACGAGTGCTATTGCGGTCTGAATACCCTCTACAGCAGGTAGGAATCTGTATATGATAATGACTGTCCATAACCCTGCCATTATGCAGAAGGATAACCGCAATCCAATTCTCTTGAAGAGGAATGCCATCATTGGATTGCCTTCTCTGCCTCTCTCCTTCAAACATCGCCAAGTAGTGTAGAAGTCGGCGGTGACTGCAAGGATGAGGAGAAGAAGTGCGACTGTTGTCGGGAGTGTGAAACCCGAGATGAGTATCAGGAATGCAGTTCCCAACATTAGCACCATGAAGCCGACATACTTCATATCTTTCACCTCCTTTTCTTATCTTTTCGATTGTTAAGGTGCTAACCTACCCGTTCCAGCCCACCAGCCCTGCCGGCAAATACTTCCAGCTGGTGAGCTGAGTCAGGAATTTAGCCGATCATATTGATGACGACTAGCAAGATAATCAGGCCAGCAGTAATGGCTAGATGTTTCCCGAGACCTGGATACGTGTGAAACATTGCCTTATTCTTCGGCTTGGCTACCCCTGGCTCGATACCAGTTCCTGCACAGTGAAGACAGGCGAGGTTGCTGTCTGGTGTCTTGCCAGTTCCGCGACACTGGGTACAATGCTCAGTCATGATTCACCTCCTTTAACTTTGTCCTTAGTTTAATGCTCAATATCGATGTTAGCTGCTCCATACTCCTGACAACGTCCGCACGTCACCCTATGCTTTCCTGCAAACCCCTCCTCGATGTCATCAATTGGAGCACCCATTGCTCTTGTCATCGGGTCTCCATACAGCCCATCACGAAATCTCTTTACGGAGGGACATCCTGGGTCTAACGGTAACACCCATCTTCCCGCCATCTCATTCACCTCCTTTAGATTTCCTTACACACTCAGTGCAATACTTCTTGCTCCCTATCTTGACACACTTCTCTCCAGCTTTAATTATCGCACCACACCCGCAATACCAGGTTTGGGGAGCAGTCACAGTCTTAACTTTTGCCTTGTTCTTCATATTTCATCACTATGAGCTCATTTTGAACAGTCTTGAGGTCTTCGAGCACCATTCTTATAGCTTCCTCTTTGCTACACTCATAGTGCTCCATGTACTCTTCGACTAGCTCATTAGCCTCTATCATTCTTTCTCTCCAAACAGTGCTCTCAGAAGTCTCTGTGTAGGAGAATTATACCATTTCTTGCACTTCTCCTCACCACATACTTCCGAGACGATTTCCTCAGAATAGTTGCTCAAGTCGTTCTCGCCTGAGACTATTCTCCCTTCAGACTCGCACGACGGGCATATTATCCTCTTAACCCTCATCTCCTTACCTCACTTATATCCTCACTTGGGTATGCTAACGTTTGCTAGCATACCCTATGAGCTTATAAGTCTTAGATACCACACTAGGGCATTGGCACTGATGCCTTTGCCCCTGTGTGTTGCCTACCTGTCCCAAGACCGGTTACTTTTCCTTTTGTTTGGCTTCCGCTGCGGCCTCCGCAGCTAACCGTTTGTTTGCCTCCGCCACCTCTGCCTCAACCCTCGCCTTTTCCTCAGCCTCCACCTTGGTCTTCTCTTCCTCTGAAGCATCTACGAATCTGTCCGGGAACTTCGCCTGAAGTTTATACCACGCAAAGTGGTCGAGTGGGTCAGTATCAGCTTCACTGGCGAGTGCCTTACCAACCGCGGCTTTCGACACGTAAATTGTGCCGGTGGTGGTGTCCTTGATTGCTATCCGCCCCCTCTTACCACCAAATAATCCGGTGCTCTTCTTGACCGCGGTTTTCTCAACCTTACCTATCCGTTCAGCTAATGTCTCTACCACGTCAATCAGGCTGAGAATGGTGTCCTCCAGTTGGTCGATTTTGGTCTTGGGCTTACCTTCCCCTTCTTTTCCCATTTGATGTAACTCCTTTTTAATCATTATTTTGGGACAGGTAAGCTGTATCTATTCTGTTTTTAAGGTGCTGTGTGGTAAATCTATTTTTAATTTACAGTGAAATTATAACACAAAATGATGAAATCGTAAATAAAATATCTATTTTATTAAAAAAGTACGTGCTTTTATTAAAAAAAGAAGGAAAGAGTATATACATCATATTTTCTAAGGATAGGAGAGGGAATGCCAGCCATATTGCCAAGTGCACTTTCACCCAACGAGCTCTACTAAGCTAGTTATTGCCCTTCGTAGATCAGCATCCATAAGGGCTTCTGTCACGGCCGTAAGGGATTTGTATTGGGGTTCAAGCCTTCTTATCCCCCGAACGTTGTTTATCGCTCTCGCATCATCAAGAGCATCACTTACCTCTATTACCCAATCGCCCATCAGCTGTGATAACCTATCCACCTCAGATGCAATCTCGGGCTTGTCTATACCCATAGCTTCAAGCGTCTCGAGGTGTGCCAACAATGACTTGAACCGAGCTGAAGACGGCGTTGGCATCCACTTGTATGGGGTAAAGACTTCAGGAACCCCAACTGGTGGTGCTACGGGCGGTTTAGATGGCGGAACATACGGTGGTGCGTACTCCATCTTTTCTGGTGCTGACCACCCTTCTCTCCAAGCTCGACAAAGGTTACTCCAAGATCGCTCATCTTCTTTCCCCACGGCCGTGAGCTTGAATACTCTACGGGTACTAACGACAACATGAACACCGTCTGGTTTTCTTACACTGAAGAGGGGACCACCAGGTGGGGGGAAGAGCATAGGCTCTTCACGCACTAGCTCGACGAGATTGAGCAATTGTGCGAACTTGAACAGCGTCTTGAAGCTCTGAGCTGTCATGCCACGCAAGCGTCTAGCCTTTGGTCTGAGAGTGTTCTCTCGTTTGATGAGTTCTTTATAAGAGGAGTGGAGATCAGTGATTGCTGCTTCTGTAACGAGTTCACCAGTGGCTAAAGGTATCTCGCCAAGCAAGACGCCTTTGGTTACTATTCCTGGGCGGACTGGTGTAGCACCCCGGCCCCTTAAGGTTGCCATAACCTCTCGTATATTTGGTGTGTGTAATTGGTATTTATAATGAGCTCCTTATTTCCAAATCTGCTACTTAGCATATTATAGTATTAGCCTTGTTTTATAATGCATTTCTGTTGTATTTTGGTGCAAGTTTTTATACGGTTAAAAGTTAGTTTTAGGAGCAAGTTGAGATTCAAGATACCAGTTTTATGGTTAGCATATATCATAATAACTAATTACTTTCCTATAATGTAATTGCTGCAATAGTAGTTATACCATTGTTCATCCTGGGGCAGGACACAACTCTGAGGAGGTGAAACCCAGAGCTCCCGATTACAGCCAAGGCACCCCACGGGACGGGTCGAATTCGGCGGAGGCTGCCGGCCTTGATTTCCCGAGTGTCCTGCCCCACTAGCATGTTTATCCCCCTAATCGAGCTTAGTTATCTCAAAGGCATCTGGATACCTAGCGACTAAGTCTTCATATTTACCGCGTTCTGTAATAGTGTCTTTACCGTAGAACTCGATTCGGTAAACATTAACGGATTCGCCTGAATACGCTTCTTCTGGTAGTCCTTCACTTATTGATCTCCCGATATCTCTCTGTGAGTCGTAGTCGTCCATAATACGGTCGCTCAGATCCATACTGAATAACTGTACTCCGCTACTGTTCACGACTATCAGTTGAGTTCCTTCCCTGATTCGATCATCCATTTGTTTACCTCCCAATATGCCTCATTCTCTCTTCTGCAGTCCATGGTCCATGATTGCCTGTTCTTGCAACCATGATCGCAGCTTCTTCAACTGTGTATCTACTTTCCTCTATAGGTTCGGCTGCTGCTTGCCAGGCACTATAGCGGAAGAAGTCAGCGGTCAAAGGCTCCCAGATAAACCCAGAATCTGTCTCGATCCATGCATGGCCAATACGCTTACCAAGGCTCATGACAGTGCCATGAACAAGTGTGCCTGATTCTTCCTTCATGAGCCAACGCCAAGCGTCTGGATAGCAGGTGCCGGTTGCAGTATTAGGATTGTCACTCTTCAGCTTCTCCAACCTCTTCCTATGTTTCTCCTCTTCCTTCAACTCTCTTATCATTCTGCCAGCTTCCCCAAACGTTACAACTTCTCTCTCATACACTATAGTCATCTTGAGCCGCTGGCGTAAGCCTGCAATGTAGCGGAGTTGGCCGATTGTGGGAGGGCGATCGACAGGATTGCCAGTAATGCCAGCTGCGTGTGGAATATCATTTAGGCAGAATTTCGCTAGCAGGATTGTAAGCATACCGTTGAATAGTGGTTGTATCATTTGGTTCTCCCCGTAAATCCAAGTGTTATGTCCACGAATTCACCAGTCCACAAGTCCTTTATCAGGTTAGCTGGCACATTCCTGAACTCAAAGTAAACAAGGCCGGCTTCATCTGTTATTGAGAACCCACCAGGGCCAGGAGGCTCTCCAGCTAGCAATTCCTGGGCTCCTGATATTGATATGAATGCTGGCTCCTTCTTTACAACCTTACCACCTTTGCCCCCACGCCTGGCCGGGGAATGCACTAAATCTATGACTACAGCTCCAGCATCAAAGAGCCGGATCATGTCGTCCGGAATTCTACACACCCTAAGTGTGGTTCTTCCGGACATCAGATTGTGCAGATAGACGACTCCTCGGCTAGTGTCTACCTCCAGCTGGTAAGGCACGTGGTCGTACTCTTTTCCCTTAAAGAGGTACTTGCCAGTTTGCATGAAATGGTCAAACACATCGCCTCCACCATTTCCCTTAGTGAGACCTGCTGCGTGAGGAATATCATTCAGCATGAACTTCGTTAACAAGATAGTTATCATTCCATTAAGAACTGTCTGTATCATCTCTACCTCATCAACTGCGTCTTGTGCTCAAATCTCACCTGCACAACTGTATCTACCACTTCCAAGAACTTCTTATCACACTCAGCTATACCTATACCTGTCCAGGTAGCTCTTAACTTCTTCTTCCATCCAGGCAAGAACTCATACAGTTTTATCGAGCAACTATCATCGGTTCTTGTCATCTGAACTTCGAAGGACCCAATGGTTCTTCTTCTAGTGTAGGCGTACGCACGAGGTTTCCTTTCCTCTTCAGATGGCGGGAAGTATTTGTATTCATACCATTTTAGTCCAGCTCGTGTTATTATTTCAGGAGCCATTTCGCCCGGATTGCCAGGATTCGATGAATGTCCTGGATTTCCTGGATTGGGCTTTATCACCTTGTTGAACATCATCATCCCAAATACCATCACCATTCCGCCAATCGCACTACTAAACACAGTTGTCATCATTCCTGTAGTCTCAGCAGTTGTTATCCGCTGGTCCTCCATTGCTTCAAATAGTTCAAGTGTGATATTGTCTGGTAACATAATTATGAGAACACTGGGGGCATTCCGGGCCTGGATGGCATAGTTACATACCCTTTCTCCAACCTTACAGGTTGCTCCTTCCCACATTTAGGGCAGATGTCATAGTACACCCTTGAGGAAACAACCCTTCCACCAACTAGAGGAGGCTTCCGCGCATCTAAGTTAGTGACTATTTTCATTGCTGTATTCGGGATCACATCCTCTCCTACGTTGTCCTTGATCACCTCCATCTTCATGATAGACTTCATCAACCAGGGCACCTTGCAGTTCGGGCACTCCTCAAGATCTAATACTACTTCCATTTTTCCTCCTTAATTCCATTCGGCTGACGTCACTATTCTTGTAGCAACAACCTCAATTGCAACTATACGTATTATGGAATCTCTAATTTGCTCAGGGATAGTAGGCAGAACGTTGGCATTCAACCTTCTAATGTCGTCTTTGACCTTCTCAAACAGTCTTAAGACGTATTCCTCTTCTATGACTTCTGCCTTGTAATTCACCATGCTGGTACTAGCTCCTTCAGATGTACTGCCTTGAATCTCCCGTAGAGATTAGCTGTTGTTGTTATACTCTTATGACCAAGATGTTGCTGTACCGTGTGAAGTTCAGCTCCATTCATAAGCATCTGAATAGCGCGTGAGTGCCTGAATATATGAGGGTGCAATGGTATTCCTGCTCTCTTGCCGACAACTCTTATTATAGTCCAGGCGTCATAGTAAGATAACCCCATAAATACCTTCTTTGACTTAGAGCCCCTGGCATCCAGCCACTCCTTAAGTGCAACGATACCTTTACTGGATATGTTTACTTCTTCTTTCCTTCCTCCCTTCCTCACAACAGAAATGAGGCCATTACTCCAGTTAATATCGTCCAACTCTATATTTAAGAGCTCGCTGATGCGGACGGCTGTATCGAAGAGTACAGTAATAAGGGTTTGCTCGAGCACCGTTGTGGATGCGTCCAGCACCTTGTTTATTTCTGGTAGTGTGAGGTACTCGATCTCTCCCAATCTGATTGTTGGGCAGTCCAACCTCACCTGAATGCTTTTCCATCTGAACCACCGCATTATAGCATGAGCACGTACACCCACAGTGCTAGCAGACTTCCTTTTTGCCATAGTATCAACATAGGCCTGTGCAGCCTTAGGGGAAGGGTTTGTGCCATTTAGGCTAGCAAACCAGTGCCTCAAGGCATCTATGTACACCCTTACCGTACCAGGGGAAACACGATCCTCCAGATAACCTCTGAATTCCGTTAGTTCTCTTTCGTAGTTCATTTCAGCTGGCTCCGTTTATGTAACACTTCAACCTTAGATTCCGCATTTTCTCATGCAGACTTCTCACTCCAAGCTCCTCTGTTTTGAGCTCCTCCTCCTTTTTTGCTCTGGAAGCCGCCACGACAACTGCTGCTCTTTTGAGCTCCGCGTATTCATCCGCAATCTCCACAACCCCCTTGTCTAATGCTTCACCAAGCCTATCACAGGGAACACAAAGCCAAAGGCCAATGTTCAGATCACTATCATCCCAATGGTGAAAGTGTAAACGCCTAGAGTTTCTTCTACAGAGCTCACAAACTTCGGACCTAGGTTTCCTGTTCAAGCCAAAAACCACCCTTCCATCTTTGGTAACACCTCTCCGCCGCCTGTAGACATCACGCACATAGTGAGGGTGCCTTTCAAGCCATCTCTTAGTGGACTCCACGACTTTTAACCTGTAGCTTGGACGCAACTGGTAATGGACAGTCATGTAATGCAAATTCAGCATCCTTGAGATTTCCGCGATGGACAAGCCTTCATCCTTTAACTCAAAGATACTGGACTTAACAAGTTCCGGTAACCTCTTTCCCATTTCACCTTCATTATACTACAATTTTAGGTATTTTGTAAATACTCAGAAACAACTCCAGACAAACGAATTTTCATAAACTTTAATCGGTAACTCTTTTCATTTTCCCCTCAATTTCGGCTGCCTTGAAAGCATTAGGTAACGGCAGTACTCCTTCTGGTATGAGGTTTACTCCGACACTGTCATAAGCAATATCAACCGCCTCAGTGCAGATAAGCTCAGAGTTTTGGCCATAGCGGAAGTCTTCAGCTTTCACCCTCCGTAACTTCTTCTCCTTGATGAATATTTTGAGAAGAGCGAAAATACTGCCAAATGCAATCTTTAGTATGAGTAAGTAGTCATACTTTGACCTTCCCCATAGAACCAATTGGTCTGGGGCTTGCATTCTTAGGTATTTCGGGCAATCTACTCTGTAAACCTCGACATCTTTGGGATCATACCAGGATAGCAGCCCCACCGCAATTCCCTTCGATACTGACTCTAAGATAATGTAGTCATCCCCCATTTGTCTCCAGACAATCCCGAAGTGAAAGCGGTCTGTAGACGGTGCCAGAAGTCTGCGAACTGCCCACCCAGTGATACCCTTCCCTCTCGTTGCGAATATATCGCCGGGTTGTATGTCCATACAATAATCTCCTGTTATGGTAAAGGAATAAAGGGTGTAATCTGGTAGGTCCCCGCAAGCGTGGGCGGATCCGCCAGGGGACCTACCGGGGTAACAACCTTGCCTGTGACGATATTCGTTCCATCACTAACAGTTACCTCGGTGTCCCAAGGCAGAGCTGAAAGGTCGACCCCATTCTCGAATTTGATCACTAGCAGTTTCATAATTCCCTCCTTGTAATAATACCCATCATCATTACCACTATCATTACGATTACCATAGCCTCCAGTATTGACGATAGGTCTGTTCCCGGTATCTGTGGTTCGCTAATGAGCCCAGCCACCCATTCAACATCACCAGAGATCAGGCCATTATTGATACCTGTTCCGTCATAGACGGTGGTGCCTACACCTGTATCCATGTGCCAGAGAGCTATAGTGTTCCCATCAATAACGAACTTGGTACCAACACCCCCATTCCACGCTGCCAAGCGTTCGGCGTCACTCCTATCAATATCAGAGAACCTACCCTCATCAACCACCCCATTGAATATGCTGCCCCAACCATCTTGCCCGATTAAGAGTGGAGCATCAGTGGCCTCAACACCCGAGATTGCAACTTGGTCGGTGAGGACGTTGTTGACAAGCATGCTAAGGTTGGTGCCATCATAGACAACTGCAATGTAGTATTTGTATCCAGGCAGCAAGTTCTGGTTGACTGATACCCACACTGGGCCCTCTGGAGTGTTCACCTGGAAGCCCAAGTATCCTTCAGGTGTGTCTGTTGTCCGGTATCTGAGCTGCCAGCTCCAACCCAGAGCTCCATCATCCGCTTTGCAGATAGGACCCGAGTTTGAGACCTGTTCAGCCTCAGTGGCACTAGGGTTCATCCACAATTCCAGAGTGAACTTGCCAGCTGGGTTCAGTATTGGGTTACTACCACAGTCAACGTGGCCCGACACACCATTGAACTTTAGTGCCATCTCTCCTCCTCCGGGTGATACCGGTGCACCCTGTAGAATTGTGATATGATTAGCCATTTCCCGTCGTATTAAGTCTAAGTCGACTAGTTCTAAGTTGGTTTCTTTTAGGTTACTCAGATAGATTTCTGCTGCTGAGGTGTTCTTACCTTGTGTCTTAGCGACGTCAATGGCATTAAGTAAAGTAGTCAAATACCTTGTATCTGTTACACCCTCCCGCCATCCTTCAAAGGCTAGATTGTCAATAACACCATTCACGGTAGGATAGCCGAATGCTTGGTCAGACCAAGAGTCAAATGGGTTCCAGGGGTTTCCGCTGAAGTAGTTATATGCCCATGGCATACAACCATCATAATTCCCTTGCCACAGTTTAAGCCCATAGTTTCTGCGGTATGTTTCTGGCTCCTCCTTTCCAACCACGGGGTCAGCATAACTGAGTATCCTTTTACCCTTGCTATGCCATCTAGCAGCTTCAGCCCTGGAAGGAGCCTGGAAAGCAACGAAGACGTCGATGTGGTCACTGGCTATGCCGTATTCCCCGATACTCCTGGCATCAGAATAATGCCCAACCTTGACACCTGCTACGAAGATTTTACCACCTAACGCATGGATTTGTTCCCAAGCTGGTATCTGGTCAGCACATTTCTGCACTGTCTCGGCAGAAGATATGGGAGTTTCAGTTCCATCGGGATTTAGCTTGACCCTATGGCCAAGGCTCTCATCCTCACCATAGAAGTAGACATCAGTAATTCCATGACTATGAGCAATCGATAGGAGTTGGGGGACAATAGCAGGGTCCTGGTTTTCCCTTGGTCCGTGGATGATCCAGTAAAGTGGCTTATCCCCCAACCCTACTTCATCTCGCAGTGTTAAGACTTGTTCTACCTGAGCAACATCGAGAGTAGACTGATAAACTCCTTGATACATAGTTGGGCCAATAATGTTATGCTCTATCATGTCTTCAAATTCAGCCCTCATTTGCTGCTCACTCTTGGTACTACTAGAGATGTTAGGAGTATTGCTAATTCGGGGTGTATAGTAGATGCTATACTCCAAGTAAGTCTCTAGTAAGGTGACTGGTAGAACTGTCAAATTCACTTCAACCGAGCCAATTACTCCAGCAGGTACTACAAGCGATATAGTTCCTGTATAGATGCCAGGATAAGCACCAGCTGGTATCTTAATGGTGACTAGAAACTGCTTATTGGTACCAGATGGTATATTAAGAGGCTGTAGTGTATCAGTATCTATAGCTGGAATTTCAACTACTGACCACCTCTTTTGGTCATTAGGCGTCGGGTCACTTATCCACATATAGGTTCCGTCAGGTCTCCTGAGATAGTTCTCGTCGCCTTCAACCTTAACCAGAGAGTCATTTTTAAGGAGTAGTTCGGGGGTAAGATGCTTACCACCTCTCTTCTGCCACCAGCATTTAACAGCGCGGATGTCTACTGCCGAGCTGAGAATCAAGCCTGTTCCAGCTAGGTTCTCAGGTTGTGGAGTTAAGGAGAGTATATCCTCACCGATAGCCTTGATAACAAAGCTGGCAGGAACAGACTGCCCAGGGCAACCAAAAGAGGTAATTTGGTTCGAGAGATAGCTACTGTGAATAGTGCTGGTTGGCAGAACCTTATCATTAGTTATAGCAGGAATAACATAGATTTCAATGGCCATTATTGCGCATCCTCCAAGGCCTTTAGGCGAGTCTCCAGACCCTCTATTTTGTCCTCTGGCCGCTCCTTCGGTTCAGGGAATTCTACCATCTTATCTTCAATAATCTTCCCTTCATCTGCTGTTCCTTTCTGCCCCCAAGTTACAACTCTCTGTTGCATGTTTAACCCCCTCTTAATTTTCTCTCATATTCAAGAAAATAGAATTAACGGTCGCAGCGCCTGTGGGAGCTGTAGCAGGGTCGGTCAAGTTCCCAGCAACCCACATAATAACGTTGCCATGGTACATGAATGATGTCCCTTGCCCCTGGACAGGAGCAAGAAGTGTACTTCTATCATCAGCAATCACTACTGTTGGAGTGCCTGTAAATCTAATCGCCAGAAAGTAGTATGTCTGGGGTTCTGCAACTAAGGAGATAACAATCTCGTTTACCGCAACAACAGTCGTATCTCCAATGGTGCCCAAGTCGACTATCTTATCACCAGCGAGCCCATTATTCCACTTATATAACCATATCTCAGCAGTCCCCACTGCCCCTACCGTAATTTGTATAGCTACCCTGATATAAGTAGTTTTCACTCCATTAAAAATAGGTGTATAATAGACCCTTCCCGCTGTTACTGCCACGGGAGCATCTTGACCATCTATCAGCCATCCAGGGAGAACCCATCTTTGGCCAAAGGTTGGCTCTATTTTCAGTGGGAGGAGGACTTTTGGTTGACCTGTATAATGTACTAAATTGATACAATTATTGTTTGTTCCATTATCATCCAGGTCGGTCCCATCAACAGTAGCATTGCCCAAACAGTTTCCGTCGACCGAATTATTGTCGCCGTTAATCTCAATTCCATCATTGGTACAACCAATCACTTTTACCGCAGAGAAAGCATTGTCATCTCCATTTATTTGGATGCCAATCCACGATTTGTTGCCGTTGGTGGTGCCCCTGATCATCACACCTGCAACTGAGTTACAAATGGCTCCCGAAAAGACAAATATGCCATAATGCGTATCTGCTGCAGCGCTCCCCCAGTTGAAAACACGAACGCCCGTGAAACTGCTATAGTCGTCTTTTAGGTATATACCATCCAGACCACAGCTCCAGCTATTCATATTGGTGTAATGGTTAAGGCTACCGCTACAATAAAAGCCATACCCATCGTTAAACGCAGAGAAGAAGTTTGTCATGTAATTTTCTTGACCATTCTGCCAGAATCCATGGCTACCGCAATATTCAGAGAGGAGATTGATGAAGTGATAACCCCAAGACTCATAAAAAGAGAATCCTATTTCCTTCACATCTGATACCATTATATCGGCAAACATCAGGTCATCCGCTGTATCACCATCTGCACTAGTGGTAACAATACCATTGCCGCTTGCCTGGTTGGCCTTATTCCCGAAAAGTTCCATCCGGCTAATACCACCGAAAAGAGTATGGACGGTAGGTGACCACTCAACCATATTGCAGTCACTATTATCGGCTAATACGATTTCGGTAGCATGTAAACCTTGACCTTCAAGGAAAACACCGCTTTTTTCCGGGAAGTAGATAGTGCCGTTGATTGAGAATTGATTCCCTAGTAAAATAACCTTACCCCCCTCATTAGGCAAAGTATCAAAAGCTGCCATCATCTCCACCTGGTTAGCAGTGGCACCACAGATCTGGATACGATTACCAAATACTATCTTAGCCAACTTAGCGGCGGCCTTGACCAATGTGGGGCAATCGTTAGAAAGAACGATGGCTGTAGCTGTAAATATTCCCCAGAGCTTCAAACCTGAATCCATTATTCAATCCTCACTGTATGACCATTTGGGCATCTAAATGGAAAACCTCTCAACTTCTTGCCGCCCTGTGTAGTCATAATAGAACCAACAGTAATTAGCACTTTACCATGCTGGATTATTTCAGTACCTCGTTCACTATGACACACTTGAGCCACAGCAGCATGACATTTAGGGCAAAACTTAGTTTCAGTCGGGATAAGAGGCTCGCTGGGACCAATAATTCCCACATATTTATCCTCGTGTTCCTTCACCAATCTTTTCACGCCCTGCCGATCATGTTTTGGTGTTGGAACGAAGAACGAGAGTAGTAGGGCAATAAACCTATATAGCCCGACGATATTTTCTATAATAACCTTCATCAATCCAACTCTATTATATCCAGACTATTTAATTCTAGTGTTTCACCAGCCCCATCAGCGGCGTTAGTTGAACGGAACTGAAACTTATAGCCATTAACCACAGGCGCCTCAACGTAGAAGTTAAAGACTGCTTGTTCACCAGAAGCAAAGTCAGTACCTTCTATATACTCATCCTCGAATGGGAATAATTTAACGGCTCCAGCACCGTCTGTTATCCTAATTTTGGCATTACCTGCCCAAGTGCCACCAACGGTAACCACAAAGCCGCATATCCTAGTTGCCTTAGCGATAACTGATTTATCCAAGAGGTCTTTCCAGGCAACGCCATTAACATCAGTAGCACCAGCAGTCTCCTGTTTGAAAGTAGTAAGTACACAATCTGGACCAGTAGGTCCTGTCGCACCAGTTGGGCCAGTAGCACCTGTCGGACCAGTTGCTCCAGTGGCACCGGCGGTACCTTGTGCGCCAGTTGGCCCTGTAGGACCTGTAGGACCGGTAACACCAGCGGTACCTTGCACACCAGCAGTACCCTGGGGACCTGTCGGACCAGTTGCCCCAGTGGGTCCTGTGGCACCAGTTGCTCCTGCGGTACCTTGAGCACCAGCAGTTCCTTGAGGACCTGTTGGACCTGTGGGTCCTGGTCTGCTATCAGCATAAGCTTTCCTTACTGCTTCATTATCCGCAGTTGGGTTGGCTGCTGGTAGTAATGGTATTGAGTTGAACGTTTTGAGGCCATATATTGTGTCAGACCTTTCAGCTACTGGTCTTTGTGAAAAAGCTGGGCAGACTTCACCTTCAACTAGGATTGCACCATCTGCATAAGCATAGTCTCCAGGGTCTCCCGCTGCAATGTAACCCACTGTCCCTCCAACATAAGTAACAACTGCGTCAACTGTTACTGTTCTAGTAACCCAGTGCCAAGCATCATCGTGGGGCACACTAGCAGAGGAAAAATTCCCCCTATCATCTCTTAGTGCTATTCGGACTACCGCACCTGCAGATATAGTGCTGGGAACGTAAATCCAAGCTCCGATAGTTATAGCTCGCCCTTGGTAACGGGTAGGGTCGGCCAAATCTTGAAAAGCCCAAGCATTGGTTTGCCCACCAGCAACAGTTACCTTTATAGAATAA
>SDBU01003454.1_pt1 | contig 20063 bp, 16 predicted proteins | sample 2277071 | NCBI WGS metagenome assembly SDBU01 (sample SAMN10397929, study PRJNA504765) | marine sediment metagenome | isolation source: marine sediment core GS08_GC12, 126 cmbsf | place: Arctic Ocean: Gakkel Ridge, Loki's castle | collected 2008
GAACAAATATTTACCCTCACAAACTCAGTATCTACGAATCCTGAAAAATCTTGGTCCTGACACCATTAAACAATATTTTCTACTATTACAACAGAAATGTGACCTATTTCAGCTTTACGATAACAATGTGGATATCTGGGATGCACGATTTTTATTCAGTTATAATTCGGGTCGTAACCTTGAAAAAACAGGTGATCCAACCGATCCATCTCTTGGAGTATATGTACATCAGTCTAAATACTTTGGAATAGGCTATTTGGAGTCAAGAATCATAAATGGTAGGTTTAAATTACCAAAATATTACCTAATCATCAATTAAAATTATGTTATGTAATTTAAATTTGCATGAATCTAATGACATAAGAGTCTCTTTTTATAGGTTATAAATAATACTTTTATTGTATCCGAATTCTGCCGATTACGCTCATACTTTAAAGAAAAAGTTCTAAAATTGTCCTGCCTTTCTATACCGCTTTTAGCTACAGGCATATTGGTGCCCAGGGTAAGATTTCCCTATGGGCCCAAATACAGGGCTTTATTTGCCCAAAATGGCCTAATATGCTACTATTTGTAGTGAAAAGGCGACTACCAATCTCAATAGGAGGTTTTATGAAAAAGCTACAATTATTCACATGGCTCATCATATTAGGCATGTCTCTACCAATCCAAAAAATAAATGCTCAACAGCACTCTTCTCCCCCTCAGAATCCACTTGCAAAAATTGATTATAGTGATGCCTTTAATCAGTCAAAATTACATGAACAATTTCCAAATCTTATGCTTGCATCAGGTTGCGCTGAAAATGTTTTTTCAAAATCCAACATTGAATTACCACCCAAAAGAACCAAGCGGATCAATCCAATCGCTCAAAAAGCATATGAGCAAGCATGTCTTAAAAAATTGCAATCCGCAAAACGGTGGGCGATTACCGAACCGGCTCGAGAAAGTTGCACAATGCTTGCGTTATTAACAGGCGCAGCAATCGCAACTAATAAGATGCTCGAGAAGATGATGAACGATAAAAAATCTATGGGTGCAAGCTTCAGCGTTTTTGCAGCTGTGTTCAACGGAGTATTCTTGCTACGAGAGGTAATTAATTCTGGATACAATCTTGCATTTCAACAACGATCTGCTTTTACTCGACTTGAAGAACAGTTTGCAAAAAACCAATGTTTTATTCCTAACGCACTGTGGCCAGTAATCATTGAAAAATTCATGTTTGCACGACAAAATCAATTTGAACAACGAAAATGTATGGACTTCATAGAGTTCACACTTGGCTTAACAGCATATAAACCTAAACCAGCACTGATATCAAAAGCAACTGATGCCAGCATAGTAATAAAAGAATTGCACGCAAGAATTGATCAATTCTTTAACGGCTATAACGACACCTCAGATGGAGAATGTTGTCGGATACTCAAGGTTAATATTTCCAAGTTTATCCTCGATCTTTTCAACAACACGCAAACTTCTCGATACCTTTATCTTTGCGGTCCAGGTGGAATAGGAAAAACATATTTCGTACAGACGTTATGCAATTGGATAGAAGAATTACTGCCAGGCAGTGTTCAGTTTGAAGATTTGGTCATTACATCTGCTGAAGAACTAGAAGGTAGTCGGCAGCGGCCTGGCGCTATGCTTCGCGTATTGCGTAATCAATTAATAGCTAACAAACGTGCGGCAGTAATCTTTATGGACGAAGCAACATGGCTTAATCAGGACCATATGATAAGTTGTGCAAAACGCGTTTTCAATGACAACCAGTCGACATTATCTACAAGCTATTTTGGTGATGGTATGGAAGGAACTGGAATCAAACTAAACATGCCACCAACGCTCATCTTTGTTGCAAGCAACGATGAAATAAAAGATCCGGCACTGAAAAGTAGATTTGACACGATCAAATATCCACTACCAAAACCAGAGGCACTGGAAACACACGCGCGTAACACAATAAAAAGAAGTCCTATTTTGAATCACGATATTACCCCATCGCAAGATGTTATTAGCGCATGGATAAAAGATTCTAATATAGGTGATTTTCGTGGTGTAGAAGCGAACATAGAACAATTTATACTTTCTCAGTAGTAGCAGCTAAGCACCGTAAAAGCTTGTTCGAAAATACTCTTAATGGTAGATTGATTGCATTCAAATCTTTTATAGTTTCGTAACAATGCAAGGATATCTGAATGATAACATCGCTTTTGAAACGATGGTATGGAGACTTTCCTGAAGAAGAAATTAAAAAATATGCCATGCTTGGTCTTATCTTTGGCGTTTTAATTGCAGCATACTGGGGCTTGCGCCCTATTAAGGATGGGATTTTTCAAGGAATTGTCGGCGTCGATTATACCCCCTATGCAAAAATGTTATCACTTGTTACCGTTTTGGGCCTTATCACAATTTATGGCAAGCTTGTTGATTGGTTGCCTCGCAATCAAGTCTTTTATCTGCTCACTGGAGTATATGCAGTTGGAGCTATTCTTTTTGCAATCGTGCTTAGCAACCAACAATACGGCATTCCGAATACTGTTGAAAGCCCCACGCGAATTGTAGGCTGGCTCTGGTACGTCTTTGTTGAAAGCATAGGAACCATGATCGTTCCACTTTTTTGGGCATTTGCAGCAGATGTATCCACTGCAAGTTCGGCAAAACGCGGCTTTCCTTTGATTATGCTGTGTGCTCAATTTGGCAACATTGTAGGGCCATGGTTCTTGAGAGCAACACGGCTGGGGTTTGCAAATAGTGCACCGGTGGTTGGCATTGCAGGTGTATTGATTTTTCTTGTCGGCGTGTTGGTTTGGATTTTTATGCGCATAACGCCAAAGTCTGAATTTCATGACGCACCACAACAAGCGAACGGTAAAAAGGAAAAGCCTGGTTTTCTCGAAGGCCTTAAGCTCTTAGTAACAAACGGCTACCTGTTGGGAATTTTTGTATTTCTTCTCGCCTTTGAAGCCGTAACCACCGTAATTGAGTTCTACTTTAAATTTAAAGTAAAAGCGGCATTTCCTGATGAGCTCATGCGATCAGATTATTTAGCAACGTTTGCCGTAATCACAGGATTACTTTCATTCTTCTCGTTAGTGTTTGGTATCAGCAATATTCAGCGCAAACTAGGCATGAGAGCCTCTCTGGTTACGTTACCACTGCTCATGATTGTTGGTATCATCATCTGGTGGTTCTACCCTATCATGATTGTAGCTGGATTAGTTACGGTCATCTTCAAGGGACTAAACTACGCCTTAAACCAACCTTCCATTAAGCAATTGTACATACCTACTTCTAAAGACGCCCGTTATAAGGCACAGGCATGGATAGAGGTGTTTGGAAGTCGGGGCTCCAAAACGATCGGTTCAACCGTTAATGCATTGAAGCTACCGTTAAGCAATTACTTTGGCCCTGCAACCGGACTCACTATGTATATGACTATTGCCTGCATGTCATCGTTTGGGTTATTGGGCGTTTGGATCTTTGTGGCATTCTATGTAGCAGCTCAATACAACAAAGCGATTAAAGACGATTCTGTTGTATGTTGAAAAAATCTGCAGGTTTTTACAAAGAACTCGGCACTTCGGGCCTTTCAGCTTTAATGGATAAAAAACGCACAGAAGGCTATCTGCGTTTTTTGAAAAAGGCTCTTTCCAAACACAACCACATTCTAGATCTAGCATGCGGTTACGGACGCGTGACGATTCCACTTGCCCAAGCAGGCTATCACATTGCGGGAATAGATCTTGAACCAGATCTTATTCGCGAGGCACGTAAGCAAGCAAAGGCACAAACCCTCGATATCTCATTCCAAGTCGGCAATATGATCAAGCTCCCCTACTCTGATAACACTTTTGATGCAATAATTTGCCTGTGGTCATCATTCAATGAGTTACTGCAACCTACCGATCAAATAAAAGCGCTCGAAGAAATGGTACGTATTACAAAAACAGGCGGCTTGATACTTATCGACCTGCCCATAGCGGAAAAATCTGGAATTAGGACTGAAATTATTAGCGAACTTAAACACACCACTTATCTGCACGATCAAAAAACAATCACCGATCGCTTACAACGTGCGAATATTAAAAAATTTATTATTGCCAGAAAAACAATCGGCGGCCGGAAACGATTGATAATAACGATACATACATGATTCAAATTCGTATTATATAGTGGAGCTTATATAGTATCCAAGCGACGCATCAATCGCACAATTCCTAATATTCCGAACAAAAACGAAGTGACTAGCAACACAATCACACAGATCCAGAAAGGAAGAAATCCTTTTTGGCCCATCGTGGCTGCATGCATTCCTTCCATGGCGTATACCCATGGATTTGCCAGTAGGACGCAAGCAAGTTTTGGTGATATTTTGTCATAAACTACTTGCCAGGGAAATTGAGTTGCTCCGAAAAACCAGAGCGGGAAAATAATTCTAAAGCCGATTTTGTGTAAATCCTTTCTGTTTTGAGCGATACTTGAAAGCAAGATAAAAAAGCAGCCCGCAAATAGACTGATTACCATAAAGATAGCAATAGTTTTAGGCCATGAAAACAAAGCCCAGTCTATTTCATTCCATAGAATGAGGATGGTGAGAGCAAACGTGATAAACACAAATATAATCGACTTAAAAATATACAGCGCGATGGTTTGCACAAAGATCAGCCATGAGGGAATGGGAAGGGTGAGTAGATAATCGATTGATCGTTCTCCATCCAGATCGTTAATAAATTCAAAAGTGGTAGGCCACATGCGCCAGTAGCTTTCAGATGCGATAAGGGCAAATCCGGTGAATGCGCCAAATGTTTTCATCAACCCGAGAAGGGGGAAAATATACGCTGATAGTACAAGAAGACTGCAGAGCCATATAGTTTTATTGAGCGTGTCATCCCATAGTTGTGGCCAAAAAGCGAGCAGATCTGTTTGAAATAGTTGCCAAAATATATGCCAATATCGCGCTAATCTTTTCATGGAGATCATGTTACTTCTTCCTCCATCAGTTTTATAAACACATCTTCGAGGGTGCTTTTGTTGTAAGCTGATTTGAGGTTCTGCGGCGTATCAATTAGCTTGACTTTACCTTTATCCAAAATACAAATTCTATCGGAGAGAAAGTCTGCTTCATCTAGGTAATGTGTGGTTAAAAGGATCGATACGCCATACTTTTTTAACTCACGTATAGTGTCCCACAAATTTCTTCGTATCTGAGGATCCAGACCAACGGTAGGCTCATCAAGAATAAGTAACTTAGGGCAATGCATAAGTGAACGCGCAATAAGTACCCGATGCAGATAACCACCCGACAAGATATCGGGTTTTGATGTGCGATACTCTTGAAGACGGAATTGTGTAATAAGTTCTTCACGCCGTTCTTTAATACGCTTTTCCGGCATACAGTAGTATGAGCCCGCGAAATAGAGTATCTGCTCTATAGTTAGATCTGGATTCAGATTTGCCTTTTGTGGGCAAAAGCCAATGACATATCGATAGTCGTTTATATCTTTATAAATCGATTGCCCTTGATAAAGAACATCACCACTCGTTGGCGGATGAAGCGTGGCAACTATGGATGAAAGGGTAGTTTTTCCTGCCCCGTTTACACCAAGAAGACCCACAATTTCTGCATCATAAATATCAAGTGAAACGTCACTAAGCGCTGCAATAACTTTTTGACCAACCTGATATTGTTTTGAAATATGTTGTATCTGAATCAACTTACTTTGCACGGCATTTGTACTCATTAAAAAAACGAAGTTTTTTATTGTTTGTATTACTTATAATATAGCAAATAACGTAAAATCTAGCAATTTCTATATATGAAACTTATTTAGTTTTTAATCACGTATAAACGATGGTAATTGCAAATGCTTTTAACAGGTTTATGCATTCAGAAAACGAGAATTTTGCACCCTTGATGTTATTGACGCGAGGATCAAAGATATAATTTAATGCATTCGAAAAGTTTGACTTACTAAGATCACAATTATGAAAAATAGTTCCCTGAAGATCTGTATCAGTGAAATTTGTTTCTACCAAACTGCTATTTGTAAAGTTGCTTTTGTGAATTTTGCTGCCATGAAACGACGCTTTTTTCATATTAAGATCTGAAAAGTTACAGTATTGCAAAAATGATTTCTTCACACTAATGGAGAACAAAAGGGTAGTGTTACATTTAAAAAATTCTACTCCAACAATTTTACAATCCATAAAAAATACATCGTGCAATCAACAACCTTTAAGGTTCACGAGGCTCAGGTTACACTCTTTAAATGTACACGACCAAAACGTTGCATTTTTCCAAGAGCTTTCCGTAAAATCACACCGATCAAATGAACAGTTGGTGAAGGAATATTCATCAAGTATTTCTTTAGAAAAATCCACCGACTTGAATTTTTGATCTTCTGATTCGGGATTGAGAAGTTGATTTTTCATATCTATTATTCCTGTATGATTACGATCAACACCAGCCAAATTAGCAAAAGTAACGACTAGATATAAAACTTTTTATTATCTTCACAAAAACCTCTACTTGAGAAACTTTATTACCAACTTATCGGGAAGCAAATTAAGAAACCTGAACACGCAGGAATGAAACCAAGACGGCTCTATTTGTTTTGCACGTTTAAAAACCTGGTTGACAATATATCTTGCCTCATCAACAGGCTTGTGGGTAAACGGCGGCATCTTATCCACTTTGAGCATGCTTGTATCCACTGACCCTGGAAGCACAACAACGAATCCAATATTGTCATTGCAATACTGCAATCTAAATGATTGAAAACAAGCATTAAGAGCCACTTTACTTGCGCTATATCCAGCTGCTCCAGGCATTGCAAACAATGAGACAACGGAAGAGGTTGCAACAAATGTTCCACCTCCATATTTTTTAACATCGGCAAGCCATTCCTCCACCCACGAAATAACACCAAAATAGTTTGTATCAAAGGTATCTTTGTGAACTTTAAAGAACGGCTGAAATTTAGCCTCTCCATCACCTCTCCCCGCATTCAAAAAGAAAAGTGTGGGCTTAAGGCCATGGTTTTTTATCTTGTCAGAAACAGCAACTACCTGACCATCACTGCTTACATCACACACATAGGGAATAAAATCTGCCCCAAACTGATCCGAAAGATTTTTGAGTTTTTCCTCACGACGAGCAATGCCAATGACAATCCAACCCCGCTTAATCATTTCCCGTGAAATTTCCAAACCAATACCCGATGAGGCCCCAGTTACAAGACACGTCTTGGTTGTTTCATTAATCGGAGGTACACAATCAAACATGGGAATAATCAAAAACTTCCATGAAACAACCACAAAAAAAATACCTGCAATCCAAAACCAAATTTTTTTCATTCATCGCTCGATTCGGCTATAGAAAACTGGATAAAAAAGACTGGCTCCTACAATGCAGATTCGACTTGCTGTTAATAAGCCAGGAATAAATTCAAGAGAATTAATGTTTCCTGTAATCGATACGTTTATGCGCAGGTTGGTATACTCTATCGGACTATTTTAGAACTTTTGCCTTTGAGAATATTAAAGAATCTGATATCAAGAAAATACTATTTGAGCAAATCTAATTTTTTGAAAAAAACCATTGAGCAAGGTATTTTTCATCAAATCGAGCACTAAATTCTCCAGACAAACATATAGTCCATTCCCCTACGTTTGCTGGCAATGTACGTTTTTTTAAATAATAAGCAAACAAATCTAATTCGTCTCCAACTATTGGTTTATCACTATCTTTTATTTTGCTTCGTTTTTCCATATAATCAATAAACATTTCTGGTGTTTGGCAATGATCAATTATCACTTCTAAGTCATCGATAGATATAGCAATAGGATAATCATTTTCAGCAAACAAATCTCCTTGTTCTTTTAGCAGCTCGATATTAAAGCCAAAATTGGCCAAATTTTCCAGAGTAATACTAAATAAAAAAATATTTTCAACTGATGAACAATCAATTTTTAATCTTTTAGAAACTTCAAAGCGATTTGTTTTTTCAAAAAACTCTTTAAATCTCTTTGCCTGCTCAAAAGGCTTTGCTAGAGAATTTCGCAACCTGTCTTCAGTAAAATTGTTTCTACCTTTTCTCTCTCTCTCCAAAGGTACTGGTCTAAAGTGGCGTCCCGCTTTTGCTTCAAAAACCAATGCTGTCTCTTTCCATATTACTAAGGCATCTAGCTGAGTTTTTTTTGTTCGATTGTAATTGAAAGGAGCATAATTAACACTTTTAATAACTGCTTCGACAGGAAATAGTCTTTTTAAGATGCTCACAAGACGATTTTCTAGATAATCTTTACGCGCTGTTTGATATGCCTGAAATTCAGGAATTCCCTCGATTCCTAATTGAAACTTTTCCCATACGACCTCAAGTAAATGATGCGGAGTTGTTACAACAATGCTCTCATTGTCAAGGCCATAAATAGGGTACTGGCGCAAATATTTGACATCTTGAATCTCATTTGGAAACTTATCCGGGGTTACAGTAAGTTTTTCCATTAGAGCTTGCCATTCAAATTCCGTACAACCAATCTCTCCCTCAAGTTCTGCCCTAGAGATAATCGACTTTTGCTCGTCAAGAATCTTACTGTTTTTTATATGATAAATTACCTTGATAATATCCAACAATCGCTGCACAGTAAAACCAAGTTGTTTAATAAAGAAACTTTCAACTTCTTTTCCAAGAATTTTAATCTTCTGTTCTGTTTGATGTGGATATGAAAATCCCCTTACTCCATCAACATACGTATCAATTGAATTTTCATCACCATCAATGCTTTGTTTCCGACCTAATTCAGACAATATCTGTATACACTTTTTCACATCAGTATTGGTCACTTGACGCTTGTCTGTAATATTAAAATGTGGATATGCGTAAAATGCTAAATTTTCAAGCAAACGAGGATTATTTAATCTAATTTCAGAATAATGAAAAACAGCGATAAAAAGGGATTCAGAATCTATCAACATGCATAAGCTTGTCAATTTACCAGCAATGTTTCCTGCCGGTTCCACCGCTTGATTGCAATCATTCAGTAAAATAAAGTTACAACCATCATGGTATAGCTTTTGCTTAGTATCTGCTGATGTAAGAGCGTTCATTGAATTATTCCCCAATCGCTAGCATGCTATGAGTCCAGCCTACGATCTTTGCTACCAATATCTACTTTTCAACCCTCCATAGCGACTGGCCCCGCCAGCCGGAGCCTTGGCGTAGACTTTGTAAACAAAGAGCCCTACTACGCATTGCTTCGCAATTAGCTTCGAAGGGCATACTTCGCCTCAATTTTCTATCAATATTAATCAATCCCTTAAAGAGATGGCCTGCCAGGCATTTCCCAAAGCCTTGTTGGCAACGCTCAGCGCGAAGCCCATGGAAATGACTGGTATACTCTATCGGACTATTTTAGAACCTTTTCGTTTGAGAATATCAAGTTATCAGAAATCCGACAATTACTATTTGCTTAACTTATTTTAACTTTTTTTTGCTTGGCAGAAAGTTCTCTTTTGAAACCACAGTATTCCCGATTTGCCGCTCAATATCTAGTTATAATCAACTCCAAATCAGTCATGTGATCACGAAGGTTTTCCCTCCGAAGCCCCTTAAGCTTTTTGTGTCGATCAACTGTTAGATTAAAAGCCCCACTCATGATGTCGTTGGTTAATATTGCATATCCAAGAGGCTTCTCTACTCCTCTTTCTGCCCATTCATCTGTCAACTTATGGCGAACCGCCGTGCTACGCAGCCTCTTTTCAATCCAACCCTTCTCGTAACCTTTTTGTTCATAAAGACTCTTAGTTCTTGCCATTCCCAATTCAGGATTCTCAATCTCATCTATACGCTCTTTCCCTACTTTCGCTAACCAGCTCTTGAATGGCTCTGCCTTAGGAGAAGGAATTGATTGAATAATTCTAAAAACACCCTCAGTATTGGCACAGTCGGTTTTATATTTTTTCCCATCAGAGGCCGTTAACTTCAGTCCGTGACAAAATGTCACGACCTGACTACCATCCAATATCAATCTTTGTTTAAGCTTCCTCCAATATGCGCCAGGATTAGGGCTTTCGGAAAGAAAGGCTATAACATCGACAACTGAAAACCACCATTCATTTTCAGTGAATCTCGGGTGGCTTAAAAGCCACCGCTTCTTTTCCTCTTCCGAAAACTATTGATTTCTAATGTATTCTCGAATTTTACTTTCATTAACCTGACCAGAAGTTTCTGCAAAATATCCATCTGCCCAAAAACTTTTTCCCCAGAGAAATTCTTTCAAATCCGGAAATTCTTCACGAATGATTTTACTGGTCATCCCTTTGAACAATTGCACCATCCGACTCACGCTTACTTCAGGCCTCATACGAACTAGAACATGTACGTGATCTTCTTGAATATTTAGTTCTTCTATCTTCCACCTCTGCAGATCGGCACACTCTTGAAGTAACTCTGCAAGCCTTTCTGCAACCTTACCCTTTAACACTCTCTTTCTGTACTTCGGAACCCATACTAAATGATACATAAGCCTGTGCGTTGTTTGTGAACCCTTCCAATATCTTCCCATATATTTGAGTATGCCTTTTTATACGGCGTTTCGCAAAGCTTCGCTTTACTCAACTGCCTCTATAAGGATGACCATTCATCCCCGGCCTTAAAAGGCCACGGTTTTCTGGTCATAGGAATAAATGTTCTTCTGATTTGTTTCCCTTGGAAGATTGATATTTTTGTTGACTCTGTTGATAACATAAATGCCCTAGAAAGTATCAAGAATTACTGTAACTTTTCCTCAAGAATAACATGCTCTCTACAATCCGACAATTACTATTTGCCTAGGGTATTTGCCTATCAATTCAGCAGCTGTTCGAGTTATGTATGCCACAAAAGACCCTACTATTTTTCCCCCTTTGCCTCATATTGATCAATTATCCATTCATGACGAACATCTTTGATCAACGCTTTGATACAACGCCAAGGCTCCTGCAAATAGCCTAAATTAAAGCAAAACGCTATGAGCCTTTATTACACAGAAAAGGCATAGCCAAAATTTCTTTGATCAACCAAGATTTGGAAATTGTAAAACGTTTAGGAAAGGGGACATTCAGTTCCTTGGCTGAATTTTGTAGAGAAACGGGTATTCCTGTAAAGAGAGCACGTAAGTATATAAATCAAGAAAATGTTGACCGGCTTGGATATGAATTCATTGTAATATAGATAAAACAGATCGTTTTACTATTGTTGATCACTATGTTCTTTTGGGTGATGATCATGTGATTGTTCGACCTTAAAATTTTTGATGTGCATCAAATGCTTCCAAATGGCATACATAGCATATGTATCAAGGCCACAATACATTCTTAAGCTATGAGCTATTTTTTGTTTTTCTATAGATGTTAAATGATCATAAGTCATACTAAACCATTTTGATGCAGCAGCTGTACCTTCTCTGATCTCCAACTCCTGATAACTCAATTCAGGAACCAGAACTGGTAAAACCTTTTTAATAGATGTTTTCCCTTTAAATTTAGAGTGTATATACATCTGCTTTTCAAATATATTCATTAAATCATAAATACGATTATTGAGGTCACTCAAAAATTCTTTGTGTTTTGGAAATCTCTTGGCTAATTCAGTATTTATTTTTTGCTCAAAGCTTTTATACCAAACAATAATAGTTCCTATTGACCCTATGAATTCTTGCAATTTTTGAATAATATCCAGTGAAGGATCAGAATTCAATTCGTGCAAGTATTCAAAATGTATAGGACTACTTTCAGGGCCATATACAATATGTAAAGAAAATTGAAAAGGTGCTTGCTGATAAGGACAAAAACCTTTAAAAATTGGAATGGCTGCTGCATAGGTTTCATAATCAAAAAAATATAGGGGGTATTTTAGTGACTCTAATTCTCTTGTAATTGATTTATAATCAATAAATGGGGTGCGCTGCTTATGAACATTCACTTGCTGTTTTTGCTTAGGGCTTAGCTCAAAATTGTCGGGTATATCATCAATGTCCAAGATAGAATCATCTACTAGGTTCGCTAACTTAGTTTTATTAATTCTTGCTATATCATGAACAGAATATTCAGGTACATTTACATGCGAATACTTAAAGGTTTGGCATTGAGAGCGACGCGCTTTATAATTACAATCACAAGATAAATCTTCTTCGTTAGATTTAAACAGATCCGTTTTAGCCTTTTGCATTTTTAATCTGGTGTCAAACTCGCGAGCTTGAACTTTTTCAGTTATATCATCAATAATAAAAAGACTTTTAATATCAATTAAATCACCTAAATTATAGTCCTTATTAAGATATATGCTAAAAATCTTACTCAGTTCAACACCATGTTCTTTTAATATCACAGCCTGAAAAGAAACATCTTCAATATGATCAATTTGCTTTGAGTTTTCCTTAAAAGAACTGGAACTTTTAATTTCATAAAGATGCCACATACTTGTTTGAGTATCATATACAAGAACATCATTGCGAGCCAAAAATACATCAAAAGTAAAGGTTGCTTGAAATAGGATAGGAGTTTTTTGAGCGATATATTTTTGAGTACACAGAACTGCATCATTGCCAAATTTTTCAATAAGCACGCCATTTTGAAATAGTTCTCGAGCAATACTTTCCACATAATTGCCTTGCCGTGAAAGATTCTCTTCAAATTCAGAGAGCGTAAAAAGCTCTTGAAACTCGGGCTTGTGTAATTTAAGCCATGTATTTTTAGGACAATCTAAATATTCAAGAAAAGTGGTTTTATCAATAAAATTAGACATAATGGTATTACTCAAGGGTTGGGCAATCTACACTGTCACGTTTTCAATTAATGTTCTATTCCAATATAAAGAAATTGACCGTTTATCCATGCTTATCCGGCTTGGCAAGCTTCCTCCTTCGTTGAAACTTCGGCGGACAGGCCGGTGGACAACCTACCCTTAATTTTCTAATAATATCAATCATTTGAAAAGATTGCCTCGCCAACCGAAGCTCTCTGAGCGAAGACTGGTTGGGGCGGGAGGATTCGAACCTCCGTATCACAGGACCAAAACCTGTTGCCTTACCACTTGGCTACGCCCCAATCGTAACGTTTATTTCCTACTCCAAAAGAAAAAATCAAGGATGTTTTTAGTCTACACTTCAGTAGGAAGATTTGTTCCTGACTCTAGGGAGCCAACTGCATTGTTAAACTCACTGATAACACGATCCTCAATTATTTGACGTGTTTCGGAATTGAGTGGATGAACAATGTCTCTGAACGTGCCATCCTTGCGTTTGCGAGATGGCATCGAGACAAACAAACCCTTCGTCCCTTCAATGATCTTCAGATCCCTAATGATGAAACAGTTATCAAAAACAACTGTTGCATACGCTTTCAATCTCCCGCCATCTTTGGCTGAGAAAACTTTAACTTCGGTTATTTCCATGGTTGTAATCCTTAGAGATTTATACTATCCCTCTTTATTTTGCTCCTTAGCTACCCGTACTAAGTGATTGTAATTCTATAATATGCGCGTTTTTTGTCAAATACTTTTTACAGTCAGTCTAAAACTATCAAATGCGGGTTGCAGCGCGGAGTTTGGCCGATCGAGCCGAAGGATTTTGCTCAACCTCCTGCTCACTCGCCATGACTGCTTTTTTTGTTACAATTTCAAAAACACCTGCCAGCTCCTGATCTTTAAAAAACTGTTTGACCAGTCGATCCTCAAGCGAGTGAAAACTAATACAAACCAATCGCCCATTATGAGCAAGCAGACCAGCCGATCCCTTTAGAAACGAACGTATATTCTCGAGCTCTTTATTGATATAAATACGAAGCGCCTGAAAAACTCGCGTTGCCGGATGTATCTTTGAACGTTTAGCGCGCGGAATAATTCGTTCAATCAATTGCGCCAACTGCCTGGTTGTTGTAAAGGGAGTTCGCACTCGATCGTGCACAATTGCATTGGCTATCTTTTTGGAAAATCGTTCTTCACCAAGTTCAGTAAAAATTTGCATGAGCGATATTGCAGAGGCATTATTAACTACTTCTTGTGCTGTTACCTTTTGATGCGCCGGCGACATACGCATATCAAGCGGCATATCGCGGTATACCGAAAAACCAGGCCGCTCCATAATCTGCATCTGTGATGTACCAAAATCTGCAAGAATACCATCTACCGATTGTATTCTTGCTTTTTTCAGCAGCTTATAAAGGAGAGCAAAATTACCCCATATCGGCACAAATCGATCCCCAAACTCTGCGACAATACTCGGAGCATATTGATCCAGTGAGCGCGAATCCCAGTCTACTCCAACCACTGTACACGTTGGGTCTTTCTCTAAAATTGCCCGCGTGTGACCACCACTGCCAAACGTTGCATCCACATATACTCCTCCAGGCTTAGTAACCAGATAGTGCAACATTTGCTCTGTAAGAACTGATTTGTGAAATAACAATTCTGAAGAAGTTTTCATTTACTCCGTATAATGTTTAACCAGATTTGATAAACCAATGCCATTGGACCCTTTTACTAAAATCATTGCCTCGCAATCTCCAATTACTTTTGGCAGTTGGTCTCGGGCCTCCTGCCACGTTGCAACACAAACTGCTTGAACACCAACAGGCAACGACTTTTCTATCCATTTTACCAGATTTCCTACCAAAAGCACCTTTTTAAGCGAAGGGACTTTGCGCAAAAACCGCCCAATTTGCCGATGCCAAAACGGACTATTAATTCCGAGTTCAAGCATATCCCCGAGCACCGCAACTTTACAGGCACTCGTTTCTATCTGTTGAAATGCCAAAAGAGCAGCTTTCATGCTTTCGGGATTTGCATTATAACAGTCATTAATTATCGTTCCGTTACCCAAGCACATTGTTCGCGTTTCAAAGCAACCTTCAATTGTCACCGGTTGCTGAATCGCTTCAACGATTTTGCCATAGGGTATATTGAGCACATGGCCCACAGCAGCGGCAACGAGGGCACTGTTCACTGCTCCGGCATGTGGTTTTGGCAGCAGCACATCATATTTGTTTTTATAGATTTTCAAAACAGACTCTGTATGCATATCAACAACACGTATCTTGCGAGCCTGAATCTGATTGGTCATTTTGCAACCAAACTTAATAACCGGATGGTTAAAGGATACTTGTGCAAGCAACGGCTGATCGCCGTTTACTATACCAATATCACGCTCAGTGAAATACCGAAAAATCTCTCTTTTTTCTGAAGCAATATCTTGCAAAGAACCCAATCCTTCCATGTGGGAGTGACCAATTCCCGTAACAACAGCAATGGTTGGTCTGACCATTTTCACCAACGAAGCCATTTCACCTCGCCGGTTTATTCCCAATTCAAATACTGCCACCTCATGCGTATTGCGCATGCGTAATATATTAAGCGGCACTCCAAGTTGCGAATTTTGGTTTCCACAAGAAGCAATATATGATTTGCCTGCACAACGAAGCATGGTAGCAACCATTTCCTTTGCAAACGTCTTTCCTACCGATCCGGTTATACCCACAACGGGATAATTGAACAACTTCCGCCATGCGGCAGCCAACAATTTCAAAGCCTCGAATGGATCAGGCACAACTAATAAAGCCTTGCTGCGCAATACTTCGTGAGACACATTTTTAAGACACGCATCTTTTTTTTCCGCCGCTATAAGTGCCCCCGCAGCGCCGTTTTTGAATGCATCACCAACAAACAAATGTCCATCTTGATATTGACCGGGCAGCGCAACAAAAATATTATTTGGTTTTATTAAACGTGAATCTACTACAAATAAAGGGTTATTAGGTAGTGTGCCATGAATCGACACGTTAGAAATGGTGTGTCGGATAAACTGTTCATCAAGTCGCATCGAATAATTCCTATATAGCTAGTATTTCAAATTAAAATGGAAAGCACTGTACACTATCGCCACTGCTCACGTACGTATCTTCATACCCCTTATCGAATTACTTTTCTTGTCCTGCTCCCATCTGCCGGCATAATTAAACCTCGATCCTCCAGCATCGTAATAATGCGCGCGGACCGATTATAGCCAATTCTAAATTTGCGCTGCAGCAACGAAATTGAAACATCCTCAATGTCGTCTATAAAAGAAATCACTTGCGCATACAGCTCTTCGTCCTCAGAAGAAACATCTGATTCTTGGACGGCAAGCTCTTGAGTTAGATCAAGGTATTCAACTTCCTGTTGCGCACGAATATGGGACGCAACAAGATCAATTTCCCCATCAGATACATACGCACCGTGCACACGCCTTAGAACTGAAGCTGTAGGGTCTAAAAATAAAAGATCTCCTCTTCCTAATAATTTATCTGCTCCGCTACAATCGAGAATTGTACGCGAATCAATCTTTGATGTTACACGAAATGAAATTCTACTTGGAAAATTAACCTTAATCAAGCCTGTAATAACATCAACTGATGGTCGCTGCGTTGCTACAATCATATGAATCCCCGCCGCGCGTGCCATTTGAGTAACACGAGTCACCAAATTTTCAATATCTCTGCCTACAGACATCATAAGATCAGAAAGCTCATCAATAACAATCACAATACAAGGAAAATATTCATCTCCCTGTTGTCTGGCAATCGCATTATAATCAACAATGTTACGAGCTCCATACTGCGCCATTTTTTCATAGCGCGCCTCCATTTGCTGTACTACCCAACGCAGCACGGGAACTGCTTGTTTCGGATCAGTAACAATAGGAAATAATAAATGTGCAATATGAGCATACGCAGCAAACTCCAAACGTTTCGGGTCAATTAAAATAAGTTTCAGTTCATCCGGTGTACACTTGCACAACAAACTAATAAGCATAGAATTCAGCGCAACCGATTTCCCTGAACCGGTTGAACCGGCTACTAACAAATGAGGCATCTTGGCTAAATCAACAACAACATTATCACCGACAGTATCTCTGCCCAAAATGAGGGGCAACAAACCAGGAAAACGATCATACTCCGGCGATTGAATTATTTGCGCAAGCAATACATCTTTTCGATCTTTATTAGACACTTCAAAACCGACCACCGATCGGCCTGGAATCGGCGCAAGAATACGAATACTTAATGCCTGCAACGCAAGTGCAAGGTCATCTTCAAGAGCAAGAATTTTACTGATTTTCGTATCAATGTTGGGTTGATACTCAAACAATGTAACAACAGGACCATTTTTTATCGAAACCACACGTCCATACACGCCAAATCGCTCCAACTTTTCTTCAAGCACACGCGCACGTTCTTCCAGTTCACGCCGATAAGAATTATCTTCTTTTCTTTCCTTCACACCAATAAATATATCTAAATTTGGCAAGCCGTATGGTTCATGCGAAGACTTTTGTACATAATCAGAGCCGGCGTCAAGTCCATCACTCTGCTCAGCAGAAATAACTGGCACATCGCATTCTTGCACCTCTTGCTCATGTTTTTTGTTGTTGTATGTCGGTGTTGATACCGACGCGTAGTAGGGCACCAAGTCTTGTTCTTCAGCATCTTTCTCTTGCGCGACCTGGTTATCATCTTGAAACACCACGTTATCCAGCATCCGCATGCTAAAACGTACCAACCAAACAAATGGCAACGATATAACCCCGATAACTGTTTTAAAAAATAAGTATATTCGTTGCACCACACAATATTTTCTTACGAACAGATAAACATTTCTCGCACCCTGAGCTACATCGTGCACAATTGACATAAACGAAAACCGAAAAAGCAACACAAGAAACGCGTATAAACCGGTGTACAAAAACAACAAAGAACCGATACGATCCAAAAAGTGAAACAGAAATGCAGTAACCGTATATCCTACATATCCACCCGGCGCTGCGGCGTGAATAATAGTAATGCCGTGCAGGGCACACAAGGCGGCGACAAATATCAATATTGCGGCCCCCGCAGCAACGCGCTCCCATTCATATCTCCAGTTTCGTTCGCAACCAAGCCAATAACTGAAAAGCGCAAGCAGTGGCACCAGCAAATAAACCGTCGATCCAAATAAAAAGATCAACAGTGCCGCAAGTTGCACGCCAACCACGCCACATAGGTTATGTATAGATTGCGGACTGGACGAGAGATAAAACCATGATGGATCATAGGGATGATATGAATAGAGTGAAATACCTATCAATGCAGTTATCATAATCCCAATTACTGCACCAAGTTCTTTTTTATAGACAAACAATGATATATACGAACGTTTCATCATCAACATTACCTTCCCCCTTTACGTTATAGTCGCATTTGCTGTTTATTGTACGGAATTTTAAGTCAGAAATACAACAATTACATGCAAAACACCAACGAAAGCACAAGAGGAACTATCATATAAATACTCACCAACCATAATTTATTGTACAGCGCAAGCAAATACGCCACATACATTCCCCAAAGGGCGATACATACAGCAAGCACCAACAATATCCATTCCGACAACCCAAAGCTAATACCATCCGCCCCGCCCATCAGACCAACTATGCCAAGCAACGATGCCCCCACGATAAGCGGCCATTGTAACATCCACGAAACATTAAAAGCTTTTTTATTCCCAACGCCCAACCATCGGCTTGTGACAAAAACTGCTGCAAATCGAGAAATCCCCGGAAACACGGCCACACCTTGCATAAATCCAAGCAACAGCATATGTCGGGGCGCAAGCACAGTGCGACGCTGATTCGAACACCACGTAAGCGAATATAACATAAGTGCAGTACCGCTAAATCCTAGCCATAATGGAATGGAGAGTTCAAAGTATTTTATAAACAAAAACAAAATACTTGTTACCCCATCTGCACACGCAGTATACATGATCAATTTCGCAACAATGCGCCACTGCGTACGCAAATTAATCAGCAGTTTTATCCATGTTTTGAAAAAAAATACTGCAACAACAAACACCGTTGGCACATGCATCAAAAAAGTGACAATTTCTGATTGGATAACATGAAGCAAAATATAATTTTGCACGTTATAGTATGCACAGATACATAAAGCAAGTAACAAATGACCAGAACTACTAATAGGAAAACTTTCAAAAACAACCTGTAAAACAATCAAGTGCAACAAATCCAGCATCCACAGCCTATTTTAGTACTATAACTTAGCCAAAAACACCATCCACACGCTCTTGCGAAAATATTTTTCTTTACATTCCCAATTTGAGCGTATTATATTATAGGTTGAATTTTAGAAATGATCGACCGTTGATTGACATTGTGTTCAAGATTGCAATACATCAATAGTTGATCATTATAGCAGTAACCAATGAAGTGTCACGATACAATAATGGTAATTTTCGAACCGTCATTGTCAAAACGAAAGGAGGACGAAGCATCCAAGAAAAAATAGTGTTATCACTTCTCGTAGTCTACACGTCGATGCTTCACGCATTACCTATTTCAGGTATGTGCTGAAAAAAATAACAGATTAAGGAGTTGTTATTATGGAACATGTGTTTAAACGAATTCTCTCAATCACCGCTTTGTTGAGCGTACTTGCAGTGCAGGCAAATCATGTGACGCCTACATTAGTATTTCGCTCGCAAGGTTTTCATGGTGATCGTCAACGAAATGTTAGTGAAGTTGGACATATCAACTTGTATGATATGGAATCCTGGTACGGAACGCTCGATCTAGGCATTGGATACATGCGCTCGTTCAGAAATGATCGTATGGCTAAATGTCTCTTTGGTAGTGATCTGATCTGCAGCGATTGCGACAACACTATTAAGGTACAAGGTAGTGGCGTAGCAAGCAGAGATGCAAAAGCTTGGTTATCTGATTACCTCTACTTGCACTGTGATTATGATGGATGCTTTAATATAAGGCCTCTTATTCAAAATGTAGTAGTTGATCTCGACTTTTATCTCGGTCTGGATGAATGGGTCAGTGGTATGTATTTCAGGATATATGGCCCACTCAACTGGAGCAAATGGCAAACAAGATTTTGCGTAACCGATCCTTCAACCGTATCAACCAGCTCATGTAATACAGGTTACTTCACACCAAGTGGAAATGAAGTGCTTCTCTCTTCAATGGCTGACTACTTTGCAGGTAAGGCT